>UMBF01048104.1_pt1 | contig 27243 bp, 19 predicted proteins | sample 1963901 | NCBI WGS metagenome assembly UMBF01 (sample SAMEA4835935, study PRJEB28245) | human gut metagenome | biome: gut microbiome; material: fecal sample | place: Denmark | collected 2008 | reverse complement strand
GAGCGTCGTGTTGGCGGTTGTGCTGATGGTGCTAAAAATAATCGGCATGATTTTGCTGGCACTGCTTTTGCTTTTGCTGTTGGCGCTGCTGCTGCCTGCGGGCATTCACTTCCGTTGGAGCCATATCGGCGGCCTGCGTTTACAGCTGTGTTACGGCCCGCTGCACTTTACCCTGTACCCGCGCAAAGCGGATGAAGAGGGAAAAAAGGCAGAACCGAAGGCAGAAACAAAGCAGGGGAACACGCCCAAAACCAAGCCGACTTCCGCCGCACCGCCCAAGCCAACCCCGCCGCCTGCAAAAGCGGAACTGCCCGCACAACCTACAATGGAAAAGCAGACGGAACCCACGGAAGCAAAGCCCGCAAAAGCACCGGAAACATCCCCGCAGCCGGAACAGGCAGTACCAAAACCAAAAGCCAAATCTGCCCCGGCCAGCCAACCGGGAGCCGCTGCTGCCCATGCCCCGGCAGCGGAAACACCTGCCGCGGAACCACAGCCGGAAGAAGATACCGGCCTTGTGGACCGCATCAAAGCGGCAGTCAGGGCGGACCCTGTTGGCTATGTGCGGCACCTGTTCAGCGTGCTGCGCGCCAGTGTGGGACCGCTGCTGCGCGGCTTCCGCGTCAGCAAGCTGAATGTGATCTGGACGATAACAGGGGAGACCGCCGCAGAAACGGCCATCCTGTACGGCCAGACGCTGACCACCCTCAACACCATCCTGGCAATCGTACAGGACCACATTAAAATACAGGCAGATCAGCTCTGGCTGGAGGCTGATTACACCGGCAGCGCCAAACAGCAGCGTGTGGTTTCGCTCAAACTGCTGCTCTGCCCGCTGCTGGCACTGGTTACAGTGGTGTGCTTTGTGTGGCATGCCCGGCATGACCCGCAGCTGCTGCCCCCAAAACACCCCAAATACAATACACCTGAAACAGAACAGGGAGGTAATTTATAATGGCAGAACATCCGATTGAAGGCATGATGGGCGTTACCATGGAAAAAATCCGCCAGCTGGTGGATGCCAATACCATCATTGGCGAACCGATCACGGTGGATGGAGCAACCATCATCCCTATTTCCCGCGTTACCTTTGGCTTTGCCTCCGGCGGCTCTGATGTTGGCGCAAAAACCAACAAGCAGATGTTTGGCGGCGGCACCGGCGCGGGCGTTTCCATTGCACCCATCGCGTTTTTGGTGATCAGCGGCGGCAATGTGCGCACCATCCAGCTGGTGGAACATGTCAGCCCGGTGGACAGCGCTATCAACGCTCTGCCGGACCTTGTGGACCGCATCAGCGCCCTAATCAAAAAGGACAAGTCCGAAACCCCGCAGGAATAAGCGGACAGATTTCATTTTTCCCCAACCGGAACCCGGCCCAAAGCGGGCTGTTCAACTGAAATGCCGGGAGGACATGATCATATAAGCAAATCCACCCGGCGGATATTACCCTGATATTGGAAAGGAACACCATGGCAGAACAACGGATTCAAAAAGTACTCTCGGACCAGGGCGTGTGCTCCCGCCGCGCTGCAGAAAAATTGATTGATGAAGGCCGTGTCAAGGTCAACGGCCACCCGGTCACGCTGGGGGATAAGATGGACCCCGACTTTGATAAAGTCAGCATTGACGGCAAAAGCGTGCGCATTGTGCGCAAGCGCCAGTATACCTATCTGATGCTTAACAAGCCCCGCGGCTATATTACCACCGCATCGGACGAACGCGGCCGCAAGACCGTTATGGATCTGCTCACCGGCGTGGACCGCCGTGTGTATCCCATCGGCCGTCTGGATAAAGACAGCGAAGGCTTGCTGCTGCTGACGGATGACGGCGCATTTGCCAACCTGCTCACTCATCCTTCCGGCGGCGTGGGCAAGCTGTACCGTGTTACTGTGCGCCCCCGCGCGACCGAGGAACAGGTTGTCAAAATGTCCAGCGGCGTTGTGCTGGACGATGGTGTAAAAACCCAGCCCGCCGTCATCCATGTTGTGGTGGATGAACCCGGCCGCACGGTGTTGGAGATCACCCTGCACGAGGGCCGCAACCGCCAGATCCGCCGCATGTGCGAAGCAGTCGGCCTGGAGGTCATCCGCCTGAAGCGCAGCGCTGAAGGCCCGGTCAAACTGGGCATGCTGCAGCCTGGCGAATACCGCGAACTGAAAAAATCCGAGATTAGTGCCCTGCGCAATGCCGCGCTCAAGGCTGCCCCGGCCCGCAAAGCCGCCCCTGCCGCCGCCCGCCGCCCCGGCCCCATCAAGCACGACTAAGCAAGCTGAATCACAACATTCTATGCAAACAAACCGCTCCGCAAGGGGCGGCTTTGTCATAATTTTGGGCAAACCGTGCAGAAAAAAGCTGAAAAATAAGGCAAAACGCAAAACTTTTTGGCGCTTTCCACTTGTCTGCTTTTCGACGAAGTAGTATAATAAAGCCATATGGCATATGATAACCATCTTGCTCATTGAATAAACAGGAGGTCAATGTATGGCAGCTAATAAGCCAGGCAAGGAAGCAATCCTTGCAGCATTTTTTGATGAGGGGAGCTATTCTCCTCTGTTTACTGACGGTGCCGTCAGCGCAGCGTTCGGCTGTGCCAATGGCCAAAGCGTTTATGCCGTTTACCAGAACGGGGAACCCGTTGGCGCGGCAGATCTGGATAAAACCACTCGCGTGCTGAAAATGGCCGCTGAGACCGGCAATCCCGTTGTAACGTTCTACAATTCTACCGGCGCTAAGCTGGAAGGCGGCTTGGAGCTGCTGAACGCAAACTCCCGCCTGACCGCTGAGATCGCCCGCATCTCCGGCGTTGTGCCTCAGGTTGCCGTTGTTACCGGTACCTGCGCCGGCACCAGCGCTGTGCAGGCCGCCGCAGCTGATGTCTGCATCATGGCAGCTGACGCTGAGCTGTTCCTGACCGCTCCTTTCAATGCAGAGGACAAGGTCAAGGCTGCCGGCTCTGCTGAGTTTGCCGCCAAGGCAGGCGTTGCCGCTATCGTGGAAGAAGATGCCGTCAAGGCAGCTTCCGCCGCTGCCCGCGTTGTGGGTATGTTGCCGGCCAACAACCTGGCGGGCCCCGCTGTGTTTGATTTCGAAGCTCCCGCCGCTGCGCTCAACCTGGTCAAGTATGATGCCAAGAGCGCTGCCGAGGCTATTGCCGATGCAGGCAGCCTGACCGAGCTGTACGCTGGTTATGGCCGCAACATCTATACCGCACTTGGTTCCGTCAACGGCCAGGCTGTCGGTATCGTTGCTACCGCCAAGGGTACCCTGTGCCACAAGTGCACCGCTAAGGCAGCCCGTTTTGTGCGCCTGTGCGATGCTTACAGCATTCCCGTTGTGACTGTTGTCAACACTGAAGGCTTTGTCAAGAGCGAAGGCGACGACCAGGCTGGCGGCATCCGCCAGGCTGCCCGTATGGCTGGCGTTTATGCCGAAGCTACCACCGTTAAGGTCGCAATCCTTGCCGGTGAGGCTGTTGGCCCCATCTACACCGTCTTTGCAGCTTCCGCTGACTGGCGTATTGCTGTGGACGGCTGCACCGTTGCCCCGCTGGCACCGGAAACTGCCGCTACCGTTCTGTACAAGGACGAGATCTTTGCTTCTGACAACATCCAGCAGGCTACCAAGCAGAAGGCTGCTGCCTACAAGGCAGAGCAGTGCAGCGCAGTTGCCGCTGTTGCCAACGGCGCTGCCGATGCCGCTGTAAAGGCTGCCGATGTGCGTGCTGCTGCCGCACAGGCCCTGGATATGCTGGCCACCAAGCGCACCACCCGTTTGCCTAAGAAACACGGCAACATCACCCTGTAATATTTAAGGAGGATCCTTTTTATGAAAAACCTGACTGTTACCGTGAACGGCGTTGCTTACAACGTTACCGTTGAAGAAAACACCAACGGCGCTGCTCCTGCTGCTGCCCCGGCTGCCGCTCCGGCACCCGCCGCTGCACCTGCTCCGGCTGTTGCACCTGCCGCACCCGCTGCCGCTGGTTCTGTTCCTGTCAACGCTCCCATGCCGGGCACCATCCTGGACATCAAGGTCAAGGCAGGCGCTGCTGTTAAGGCTGGCGATGTTGTCATGATCCTCGAAGCCATGAAGATGGAAAACGAGATCAGCGCACCGCAGGACGGCACCATTGCCAGCATTGACGTTCGCAAGGGCGATACCGTCAACTCCGGCGATGTGCTGTACACCATGGGCTGATAAAGCGTAAACGATCCCGAACGTTAAAAAATGAGGTGAACGAGATTGGCTAAGAAACCTGTTAAGATTACCGAAGTCGTTCTGCGTGATGCGCATCAGTCTTTGCTGGCCACCCGTATGACGATGGATGAAATGCGTCCCATCCTGCCCGAAATGGACAAGATCCCGTACTTCTCTGTGGAGTGCTGGGGCGGCGCAACGTTTGACTCCTGCATCCGCTTTCTGGACGAAGATCCGTGGGAGCGTCTGCGCATCCTGCGTAAAGAACTGCCGCATCAGAAACTGCAGATGCTGTTCCGCGGCCAGAACATGCTGGGCTACCGCCCCTATGCTGACGACGCCGTTCAGTACTTTGTACAGAAGAGCGTTGCCAACGGCATTGATGTGATCCGTATTTTCGATGCTCTGAACGACCCCCGCAACCTGAAGACTGCCATCGAGGCAGCCAACAAGGAAAAGGCACATGTTCAGGCCTGCATCAGCTACACCCTGAGCCCGGTGCATAACAACGAGTATTTTGCCAAGTATGCCAAGACCCTGGAAGAGATGGGCGCAGACTCTATCTGCATCAAGGATATGGCAGGCCTGCTCAAGCCCTACACCTGCGCCGAGCTGGTGAGCGAGCTGAAGAAGACCGTCAGCATCCCTATTGACATCCACAGCCATTACACCGCCGGTCTGGCCTCCATGTCCATTCTGAAGGGCATCGAAGCCGGTGCTGACATTGTGGATACCGCCATGAGCCCGCTGGCTCTGGGCACTTCCCATATGCCGACCGAAAGCCTGGTCGCCGCCCTGCAGGGCACCGATTATGACACCGGCCTTGACCTGAACCAGCTGAACGTTGTGCGTGCTTACTTCGCCAAACTGCGCGAAAAGTACATCGCCAACGGCCAGATCAATCCGAAGAGCCTGGGCGTTGATGCCAACACCCTGCTGTATCAGGTTCCGGGCGGCATGTTCTCCAACATGCTTAAGCAGCTCAAGGACGCTGGCAAGGAAGATAAGCTGGACGAAGTTCTGGCCGAAATCCCCCGCGTGCGTGAGGATGCCGGTTACCCGCCGCTGGTCACCCCGACCTCCCAGATCGTTGGCACTCAGGCTGTGTTCAACGTCATCATGGGCGAACGCTACAAGATGGTCACCAAGGAGTTCAAGGGCCTGGTCCATGGCGATTACGGCAAAACTCCCGCTCCCATCAAGAAGGAATTCAGCGACTTTATTCTGAAGGGCGAAGAGCCCATTACCTGCCGCTTTGCTGATACCCTTGCCCCCGAAATGGACAAGCTGAAGGCTGAAGCTGCCAAGTATGCCATCCAGGAAGAGGACGTTCTGACCTACGCTATGTTCCCGCAGGTTGCTCCCAAGTTCTTCGAAAAGCGCAATGCCCGTATGCACGGTGTGGACGCTCTGCATGCTGACTATGAGAACAAGTCTCATCCGGTCTGATTCCAGCTACGCTGAATAAGCAATAAGCAACACCCGCAGGTGTAAGCCACTTGGCCGATCCCTGCGGGTGTTTTTGTATATTCGCTTTTTTGTCAGGCATAACTTGAGTGCGCATTTCAAATATCACAGGGAACTAAGCCCAAAACGTACCCCCGTAGTAGTGTGTTAAGACTAAAACTTTACCTTTTTGCTCTATCTAAAAAATTAGAGCCGCTTCGTAACAAAGCCAAATGGAGAAAGTCTCCAAATCATAAAAAGTAAAGCTTTAGGGCAATACCGCATAATTCTAAGTGCCGATACGGCGAGCGAGGTACGGCAGATGCTAAGCCAAAAGCGCAGATAATACTGGATGTCTTATCGAGCATTTTGGCAACGCAGATGCCGTGCCGCAGCCGCCGGAGCGGTGCTTGAGCCGTTAGGCGGAAATTGTGCGGTGATGCCTTAGAATTACCACACTAGTAGGGGCACACATCGTGCGCCCGCTGCCTAAAAATTCACCGAAAAATCGGCCCGTGACGAACGCCTCATAAATGCAAACCGCCGCCCCGCTAATCATTCTAAAATGTCACAATGCTACAAACGATTACGGACGATAAATAACGGCGAACCAACCGTATCCTAACCCAACGGCACTCCTTTATTCCTGTCCCGGCTTCCTCTCCAACGCATCAAACTGCTTTACAATCTCCGGGTCTGCCAGCTTGATGACCCTGCCGGAAAGATAGTGCAGTGTGTTTTCCTCCGGAATATTGCCAAACGTCAGCCGCTGGGCACACAGTGCCTGCGTCTTAAACCCGGTTTTCTCGTTCATGTTGCGGTTGCCGTACTTGATGTCGCCCAGCACCGGGTGCCCCAGGTAAGCCAGGTGTGCACGGATCTGGTGCGTGCGGCCGGTAATCAGTCCAATGCGGCAGAGCGCAAACGGCCCAATGCAGCGGATCACCGTTACATCGGTGATGATTTTTTTGTACCCCTCGCTTTCATGGGCGTGAATGCACACCTTGTTGCCTTTTTCGCTGTGCTGCAGCCAGGCAACATGCCGCCCGGCCGGCGGGGCACCGATGGTAATGGTCAGGTACTCTTTCTTCATCCAGTCATTGCGGATGATCTCGTTCATATCCCGCAGGGCCGTGTATTTTTTCGCGGCAATCACAAGCCCTTCGGTGCCGCGGTCCAGCCGGTTGCAGATGGCGGGTGCAAAGCGGTTTTCAGCCTTGGGGTCATATTCGCCGCTGGCCTGCAGCTGGGCACAAAAGGCATCCACCAGGTTGGCATCGCCGGTGCGGTCGCTGTGGCACAGCAGGTGGGCGGGCTTGTACAGCACCGCAATGTTTTCGTCCTGATAGATCACCTTGACCGGCGGCTGGCGGCGCGGCGGCTTTTTGGCCGGGACCACCGGCTTTTCAGGGAAAAACTCATCGTTGATATACAGCTCGATCACATCACCGCTGCTCAGCCGGGTGTCCGCTTCACCACGCTTGCCGTTCACCTTAATGCGCTTGTTGCGGAAACTTTTATACAGTAGGCTGCGCGGCATGTCCCTGGTCACGCTTTCCACAAAGCGGGAAAGCCGCACGCCGTTTTCGTTTTCGCCTGCGATAAACTTTTTCATGGGGGTCACATCCTCTTTGCAATCTTCAAACAATAGTATATAATAAGAACAGCCAAAGGTAAAGGATGTGCGCCCATGCCGGAAAAGAAAACCACAAATTCGATCCATGAAGAGCACCGTGCCCGCATGCAGGAGCGCGTTGCCCGCGATGGCTTAACCAGCCTTGCCGCGCATGAGGTGCTGGAATATCTTTTGTACTTTTCCATTCCGCGCCGGGATACCAACCCCTTGGCTCACCGCCTGATCCAGCATTTTGGCGGATTTTGCCAAGTGCTGGATGCCAGCGAGGAAGAATTGATGCAGGTGCAGGGCATTGGCCCCGCCAGCGCAAGACTACTGCATTCCTTCCGGGATGTTGCCCGCTTTTACCAGATCCAAAAGCACAAGGAACACCCTGTTCAGCTGCGCAACGCTGAGATGTGCTGTGAGTATATCCGCCCGCTGTTCAACGACCCCAAGCGGGAAGAATTTTATATGATCGCCATGAATGACGATTATGTCCCGCTCAAAGAAATTTACATTGCATCGGGCATTCCCAACCGCGTGCAGTTTGATACCCATAAGCTGTTGCGGGATGCCGTTGCCAGCCAGTGTACCTGTGTTGTGCTGGCGCATAACCATCCGTCCGGTTTGGCGGCGGCTTCCAATGCGGATCTGCTTGCCACGCAGGCCATTATTCTGGCATTGGGCCAGGTTGGCATTGATGTGCTGGATCATGTGATTTTGACGCCTACCGACTGGTTCAGCATGGCAGAGCATGGCCGTGTGCCGCAGTATAACCCCGGTACCGGCCAACTGCTGTTTGCCGCCCGTGCCACCTGGCCGATGGAACCGGAGAAGCCCAAACAAATCAAGCGCTGAATGCGCCTCAAGCACAAAGCAAACCCGGCATGTCCCGCGGGCGCAAGGCAGCAGGGTTTGCTTTGAACCATACAAAACAAATAAAAAATGCCGCCCCGTAAAAGGGGCGGCAAAGTTATGCCGTTTGTGCGGCGCTATGTTAAGTTTAAGCTGCCAGCTTATGCTTCGGGGATCAGCACGCCGTACCCGCCATCAGCGCGGCGGTAAACGACCTGGATCTTGTCGTTCTCGGTGCTGTGATACAGGAAGAAGCTGTGCCCCAGCAGGTCCATCTGCAAAATGGCTTCCTCAGTGCTGCAGGGCTTCAGGGCAAAGTGCTTTTCGCGCACAATATCCATGCTTTCTTCCGGCTCGGTAGCGGGTATTTCCGCTGCTGCGGCGGTCAGCTTGGTGCCAAGGCGCTTGCGGTACTTTACCACACGGCGGGTCAGCAGATCAACGGCGTCGGCTAGGGCATCTTCCATGCGCTCATCCGTTTTTTCGGCGCGCATGGCCAGATCCTTGCTGCGCAGCATGATCTCAACGGTCTGCCCGCTTTTTTCTACCGTGACGGTAACCTGTGCCTGTGCTTCGTCAGGGAAAAACTTGTCCAGCTTCGCAAGCCTCTTTTCCGCATTTTCGATAAAGCTCGGTTTGAGCGTAACGCGACGGCCGGTACATGTAACTTTCATAGGACAACCTCCCTTTGTTTTGGGTGCCCAGCACCCTTGCCAGAAAGCCCGCTGCCAACTTGGCTTCATTTTCGACAGCTGCTTCCTGTACCTCTATTATAGCAAATCTATACAAAAAGTCAAAATGTTTTTGCGGACAAATTAAAAATTTTGTAAAATGTTCACAACTTGCCGCACTCATCCAGAAAAGGACGAATTCATGGATAAATTTTCCGTTTTGCAGCAATACTTCGGCCACAGCAGCTTCCGCCCCGGTCAGGAACAGGTGGTGGATGCCATCGTTTCCGGCCAGGATGTCCTCGGCGTTATGCCCACCGGCGCAGGCAAATCTGTTTGTTACCAGGTTCCGGCCATGCTGATGCCGGGGCTTACGCTGGTCATTTCACCGCTGATTTCCCTGATGCAGGACCAGGTTGCCGCCCTGGAAGAGGAGGGCGTGCATGCTGCCTGCCTGAACTCCGCCCTGCCGGAAGGGCTTTACAGCACCATTCTGCGTGCCGCGCTGGAGGGGGACTATAAAATTGTATACGTTGCCCCGGAACGCCTGCTGACGGACAGTTTCTTATACCTTGCCATGCACGCCCGCATCGCTTTTGTGGCTGTGGACGAAGCCCACTGTGTGTCCCAATGGGGTCAGGATTTCCGCCCCAGCTACCTGAAAATTGCCGAATTCATCTCCCGTCTGCCGTACCGCCCGGTCATTGGTGCGTTCACGGCAACGGCAACGGAACAGGTCAAGCAGGATATCATTGCCCTGCTGCAGCTCAACCAGCCTTTTACGCTGACCACCGGCTTTGATCGCCCCAACCTCTATTTTGGTGTGGCCCGCCCGCGGGATAAAGAACGTTATATTGAAGAATATATCCTCGACCATCGGGATCGCAGCGGCATTGTCTATTGCGCTACCCGCAAATCGGTAGAGTCCGTCTGTAAGGAGCTGCGATCCGTTGGCATTTCCGCCACCCGTTATCATGCGGGCCTTACCCCGGAGGAACGCAGCAAAAATCAGGAAGATTTTGTCTATGACCGCAAGCGGGTCATGGTTGCAACAAACGCCTTCGGCATGGGCATAGATAAATCCAATGTCAGCTTTGTGCTGCATTATAATATGCCAAAAAATCTGGAAAACTACTATCAGGAAGCGGGCCGCGCCGGGCGCGATGGCGAGCGCGCCGAGTGCATCCTGCTGTTCTCCCTGGGGGATGTGCAGACGGCAAAGTATTTTATCCAGAACTCCCACGATAACGATGAGCTAACCCCTGAACAGGCCGAAGCCGCCGCCAGGCGGGACCGCGAGCGGCTGGACGTGATGGTGGGGTACTGCAAAACCACCCGCTGCCTGCGCAACTATCTGCTGGATTATTTCGGCGAGCACCACACCGGCGGCTGCGGCAACTGTTCCAACTGCACCGGCGAGTTTGTGCAGACCGACATCACCACCGAAGCACAGAAGATCCTTTCCGGCGTGGCGCGCATCCAAAAGCGTTGGCCCGGCGGGCTGGGGGTTGTGGCGCTGGTGCAGATGCTGCGCGGCGCCAAGGATCAGAAAACCCTGGAGCGCGGGCTGGATCAGTTCCCGACCTATGGCATCATGCGGGATGTGCCGCCCCAGCGCATGCGCCTTTACCTGGATGCATTGCAGGAGCAGGGCTACCTGGCCGAAACCGGCGATGAGTTCCCGGTCATCACCCTGACAGCCAAGGCTCCGGCGGTGCTTTTCCACGGTGAGCAGGTTACCATGCAGGAGCGCGCCGCCACCGCGCAGGAAACCCAGGCCAAGCGCCGTGCTTCCCGCAAAAAGACGGCTGCCCGCACCGCACTTTCGGAAGCGGACGATTCGCTGCTGGCAAGCCTGAAAACCCTGCGCAGCGAACTGGCCCAGAAAAACCATGTTCCGGCATATATCGTGTTCAACAATGTCAGCCTGGACGAGATGGCCGAGCTTAAGCCGCGCACCATGGGGGATTTCCGCCGCATTTCCGGCGTCGGCGATGCAAAAGCTGCCAAATATGGTGAGGCATTCATTAAGCATATTGCCAAATGGGTGCGCGAACACTCGGAGGAAGAATAAGCCGAAATGCCGCTGCCGGATGCAGCCCCGGCAGCAGCGCATAAAAGGCATAAAAAGCCGCAAAATGCCTTTAGGCAATACCGCACAATTCCCGCCTGACGGCTTAAGCACCGCTCCGGCGGCTGCGGCACGGCAACTGCGTTGCCAAAATGCTCGATAATACACAAAGTATTATCTGCGTTTTTGGCTTAGCAGCTGCCGCACCTCGCTCGCCGTATCGGCACTTAGAATTATGCGGTATTGCCTTTACAATTAAAAAGATCTATACTATAATAAGACAACAGTAAGTTGTATAAAACGAACTTAAGTTGTAAATGAACGACCAACAGCAGGGGAGGTCCGCTATGCCGGAGCAACAGGAAAATCAAACCGAGGTGTTCCACCTCAAAGCACCGTTCAAACCGACTGGCGACCAGCCCCAGGCTATTGAAGCGCTGGTGCAGGGCCTGAAAGCAGGGGATAAAGGTCAAACTTTGCTGGGCGTTACCGGCTCCGGCAAAACCTTTACGATGGCCAATATCATTGCACAGTGCAACCGCCCCACACTGATTCTGGAACCAAACAAAACCCTGGCCAGTCAGATCTGCACCGAGATGCGCGGATTTTTCCCCGATGATGCGGTGGAATATTTTGTGAGCTATTACGACTATTACCAGCCGGAAGCCTACATCCCCTCCACCGATACCTATATTGAAAAAGACAGCGCCATCAATGATGAGATCGACCGCCTGCGCCATTCGGCCACGGCGGCACTGTCGGAGCGGCGCAATGTTATCATTGTGGCGTCGGTTTCCTGCATTTATTCCTTGGGCGACCCTATCGATTACCGCAGCATGGTCATCAGCCTGCGCCCCGGTATGCAGATGGAGCGGGACGAGCTCTGCCGCCGCCTGGTCAAGCTGCAATATGAACGCAACGATATGAACTTTATCCGCAATAAGTTCCGCGTTCACGGCGATATTGTGGATATCCACCTTGCTTATAATGATGAATACGCCATCCGCGTCGAATTCTTCGGCGATGAAATTGACCGCATTTCCGAGTTTGATCCCCTGACCGGCGAGCGCAAAAATATTGTGCGCCATGTGGCCATTTTCCCTGCCAGCCACTATATCGTCGGCCCTGAAAAAATGAAAGAAGGTCTTGCCAAGATCCAGACCGAGATGGAACAGCAGGTGCAGGCCTTTACTGCAGAGGGCAAACTGCTGGAAGCCCAGCGCATCCAGCAGCGCACCCAGTACGATATGGAGATGCTACAGGAAGTTGGCATGTGCAAGGGCATCGAGAACTACTCTGCCGTGCTGTCCGGCCGTGCCCCCGGCTCCACCCCCACCACGCTGCTGGACTACTTCCCCAAAGATTTTATCCTGATGGTGGATGAAAGCCATGTGATGCTGCCGCAGGTCCGCGGCATGTTCGGCGGGGATTACAGCCGCAAAAAAACGCTGGTGGAATATGGCTTCCGCCTGCCCTCGGCGTTTGACAACCGCCCGCTGAAATTTGAGGAATTTGAATCCAAGGTCGGCCAGACGATCTTTGTCAGCGCTACCCCCGGCCCCTATGAACGGGAACATTCCAGCCGCGTGGCCGAGCAGGTCATCCGCCCCACCGGTCTGCTGGACCCCGTCATCATGGTACGCCCAGTGGAAGGCCAGATCGAGAATCTGCTGGGCGAAATTTTGCAGCGCATCGACCGCGGCGAGCGTGCCCTAGTTACCACCCTGACTGTCAAAATGGCCGAGGACCTGACCGACTACCTGGAAGAACACGGCGTGCACACCAAGTATATGCACCACGAGGTGGATACCTTTGAGCGCATGGAGATCATCAAGGACCTGCGCACCGGTGCCATTGATGTGATTGTCGGCATCAACCTTCTGCGCGAGGGCCTGGACCTGCCGGAAGTTTCGCTGATCGCCATTCTGGATGCCGACAAAGAGGGCTTCCTGCGCAGCGAAACCAGCCTGATTCAGACCATTGGCCGCGCGGCCCGCAACGCAAACGGCGTGGTGCTGATGTACGCCGATGAAGTAACCCCCAGCATGGAGCGCGCCATCATGGAAACCGAGCGCCGCCGTGCCATCCAGGATGCCTACAACAAAGAGCACGGCATTACACCAAAAACTATCGTGAAAGCCATCGGCGGCGGGCTGGAAATCAGCATGAGCGAAGAAAACAAAAAGATGCGCCAGCACCGTATGAGCCGCGCTGAACGCGAACAGACCATTACCCGCCTGACCCGCGAGATGAAAGAAGCCGCCCGCCTGCTGCAGTTTGAGCACGCCGCATTCCTGCGCGATGAGATTGAAAAGCTGCAGCGCGGGGAGGACCCTACCGCCGATACCAGCACCCGCCGCGCCGCTGAAAAACAGCGCAAAACGGGCAAGGGGAGAAGGAGCTATAAAAAGTGAGCAACATTCAAATTGATGCCAACAACCGCATTACGATCAAGGGCGCGCGGGAGCATAATCTGAAAAACGTCAACCTGGTTCTGCCGCGCAACAAGCTGATTGTTATGACGGGCCTTTCCGGCTCCGGCAAGTCCAGCCTGGCCTTTGATACCATCTTTGCGGACGGCCAGCGCCGCTATATGGAAAGCCTTTCCAGCTATGCCCGCATGTTCCTGGGCCAGATGGAAAAGCCCGATGTGGACGAAATCACCGGCCTTTCCCCGGCGGTTTCCATTGACCAGAAAACCACCAGCCACAACCCGCGTTCCACCGTGGGCACCGTGACGGAAATTTATGATTATCTCCGTTTGATGTATGCCCGCATCGGCGTTCCGCACTGCCCGGTCTGCGGACGCGTCATCAGCCAGCAAACGGTGGACGAGATGGTAGACGAGGTGCTTAAACTGCCGGAACGCACCCGCTTCCAGGTGCTGGCCCCTGTTGTGCGGGGCCGCAAAGGCACCCAGGCCAAGGAGCTGGACGCTGCCCGCCGCGGCGGTTACGCCCGCGTGCGCATTGACGGCAACATGTATGATCTGGACGAAGAGATCAAGCTGGAAAAGAATATCAAGCATACCGTTGAAATCGTTGTGGACCGCCTGTCCATCAATGATACGGTGCGCGGCCGCCTGGCCGATTCTATTGAGACTGCTGTTGCCCTGACCGGCGGCCTTGTCATCATTGATGTTATCGGCGGCGAACCGATGGAGTTCAGCCAGAACTATGCCTGCCCGGAGCACGGTGTTTCCATTGACGAACTTTCCCCCCGCATGTTCAGCTTTAACAATCCCTTTGGCGCCTGTGAAACATGCACCGGCCTGGGCACCTTTATGAAGGTGGACCCGGCCCGCGTGATTCCGGATCCGCACAAGTCCATCCGCGAAAGTGCCATCAAGGCCAGCGGCTGGTATTATGCGGAGGGATCCATCTCTGAAATGTATTACAAAGCGCTGGGCAAGCGCTATGGCTTTACGCTGGATACCCCAATCAAGGAGATGAGCAAAGAAGCCGTGCACGCCATCCTGTATGGCACCGGAACTGAAAAAATCGAGATGCAGCGCGAGAATATGTTTGGCTCCGGCACCTATATGAACACGTTTGAGGGCATTATCCCCAACCTGGAGCGCCGCTTCCGTGAAACAGGCAGCGAGTGGGTCAAGGAGGAAATCGCCCTTGTCATGTCCAGCGAGGAGTGCCCCACCTGCCACGGCCAACGCCTGAAGCCCACCAGCCTCGCCGTCACGGTGGGCGGCATCAACATTGCCCAGTTCTGCGATATGAGCGTGAACGAGGAGCTGGAATTTATTCAGACGGCAAAAGTGTCCGAGCGGGATGAAGTCATCGCTGCCTCCATCTTCAAAGAGGTCAAAGAGCGTCTGGGCTTTTTGAAGAGCGTGGGTCTGGGGTACCTGACCCTGTCTCGCGGCGCATCGTCCCTTTCCGGCGGCGAAAGCCAGCGCATCCGCCTGGCGACCCAGATCGGCAGCGCACTGACCGGCGTGCTGTATGTGCTGGATGAACCCAGCATCGGCCTGCACCAGCGCGATAACGATAAGCTGATTGCCACCATGAAGCGCCTGCGCGACCTGGGCAACACCCTGATTGTAGTAGAGCACGACGAGGACACCATGCGCCAGGCGGACTATATTGTGGATGTCGGCCCCGGTGCCGGTGTGCATGGCGGCGAGATCGTGGCCGCCGGCAGTGTGGAGGACATCTGCAATGCCCCGCGCAGTGTGACCGGCGAGTACCTTTCCGGCCGCAAATTTGTGGAAGTTCCCACCGCCCACCGCTCCGGTAACGGTAAAATGCTCACGGTGGTCAAAGCGCGGGAAAACAACCTGCAAAACATTACCGTGGATTTTCCCCTTGGCAAAATGATCTGCGTGACCGGTGTTTCCGGTTCCGGCAAGTCCACGCTGGTCAATGAAATTTTGTATAAGTCGCTGGCCGCAGCGCTCAACGGCGCCCGCAGCCGCCCCGGCCAGTGTGACGAAGTTCAGGGTATGGAATGGATCGATAAGGTCATCGGCATTGACCAGTCGCCCATTGGCCGCACCCCGCGCTCCAACCCGGCCACCTACACCGGCGTGTTCGGCGATATCCGCACCCTCTTCTCCAACACCCAGGATGCCAAACAGCGCGGTTACGGCCCCGGCCGGTTCAGCTTCAACGTCAAGGGCGGCCGCTGCGAAGCCTGCGAGGGCGGCGGCATTGTGCAGATCGAAATGCACTTTCTGCCGGATATTTACGTCCCCTGCGATGTCTGCAAGGGCAAACGCTATAACCGCGAAACGCTGGAAGTAAAATATAAAGACAAAAACATCTCCGATGTACTGGATATGACGGTGGAGGAAGCCTGCAATTTCTTTGCCAACCAGCCCAAAATTGCGCGCAAACTGCAAACCCTGCAGGAAGTCGGCCTTGGCTATGTGCAGCTGGGCCAGTCGGCCACCACACTTTCCGGCGGCGAAGCCCAGCGTGTCAAGCTGGCCAACGAGCTTGCCCGCCGCGATACCGGCAAAACCGTCTATATTCTGGACGAGCCTACCACCGGCCTGCACATTGCCGATGTGCACCGCCTGGTCAAGGTGCTGGATAAGCTGGCCGATGCGGGCAACACCGTGATCGTGATCGAGCATAACCTGGATGTGATCAAGCGTGCCGACTATATCATCGACCTGGGGCCGGAGGGCGGCAGCGGCGGCGGTACCATTGTGGCAACCGGTACGCCGGAACAGGTGGCCCAGAACCCGAACTCCTTCACCGGCCAGTACCTGAAACCCGTGCTGGAGCGCGCCTGGAAACTGCAGGGCACAGCTCCGGCCCCCGTGCCGGAAGAGCCGGGACGCCCGGCGCCCGCAGAGGAAAAAGTCTCCGCCCAGCCGCCGCGCAAACGCAAAAAAGCAGACAAAAAATAACCACAACAGGGAACTTTGTGCAGCAAAAACGCAAAATTGGATTTGACAATTCCTGTCAACCTGTGGTTTAATTATCTTTACGCGCCTGAAAAAGCAAAATTCTGCGCGCACAGGGGTACGCAGCAGCGTGATTCCCTGCATCCAAAAACGGGAGGGAACTGCCGAATGGCAAAAAAGAAGGAAGAATACGGCAACGAAAGCATCAAGAGCTTAAAAGGTGCAGACCGTGTGCGCAAGCGCCCGGCCGTTATCTTTGGCTCTGACGGTGTGGAAGGCTGTGCCCATTCCATTTTTGAGATCGTATCCAACTCCATCGACGAAGCGCGTGACGGCCACGGCAACAAAATCAACGTTACCCTTTACCCGGATCACTCTGTGGAAGTAGAGGACTTTGGCCGCGGTATCCCCGTCGATTACAATAAAGCTGAAGAACGCTGGAACTGGGATCTTGTGTTCTGCGAACTGTACGCGGGAGGCAAATATGGCGAGGGTAGCGGCAACTATGACTTCTCCCTTGGCCTGAACGGCCTTGGCCTTTGCGCCACCCAGTATTCCAGCGAATGGATGACTGCGGATATTTACCGCGATGGCATGCACTATCACCTGGATTTCAAAAAAGGTGAGAATGTCGGCGGGCTGAAAAAAGAGCCGTTCACCGGCCGCCGCACCGGCTCCGTCATCCGCTGGAAACCGGACACCGATGTGTTTACCGACATCAATGTTCCGGCGGATACCTTCAAGGATATGCTGCGCCGCCAGGCCGTTGTCAATGACGGTGTGACTCTCGTGTTCAACGACCGCACGGGCGAACGTGCCGAAAAAATCGAATATTTCTATGAGCATGGCATTCAGGACTATGCCAATGAGATCGCCGGTGAGGGAACCCTGACCCCGGTGTATTTCTGCTCCGGTTCCGCAATCGGCCGCGACCGTGATGATCAGCCGGAATATCAGGTCAAAATGAACGTGGCGTTCTGCTTTTCCAACGCGGTGCAAACGCTGGAATACTATCACAACTCTTCGTGGCTGGAGCACGGCGGCAGCCCGGACCGCGCTGTCCGCCTGGCCTTTGTCAACCAGATCAACAACTGGCTGAAAAATAAGGGTCTGTACAAGAAAAACGAAAGCTCCATCACCTTCAACGATGTGCAGGACTGCCTGATTCTGGTTTCCTCCAGCTTCTCCACCCGCACCAGCTACGAGAACCAGACCAAAAAGGCCATCACCAACAAGTTTGTGGCCCAGGCCATGACGGAGTTCCTCAAGCATCAGCTGGAAGTCTACTTTGTGGAGCACCCGGACGAAGCCGAAAAAGCCTGCAAGCAGGTGCTAATCAATAAGCAAAGCCGCGAGCACGCCGAAAAAGCGCGTGTGTCCATCAAAAAAACAATGACCCAGCAGATGGACCTGGCCAACCGCGTGCAGAAATTTGTGGACTGCCGCACCAAGGATGCCACCCGCCGCGAACTGTACATCGTGGAGGGCGATTCCGCTATGGGCGCGGTCAAACAGAGCCGCGATTCGGAGTTCCAGGCTATCATGCCCATTCGCGGCAAGATCTTGAACTGCCTGAAGGCCGATTACGCCCGCATTTTCAAGTCTGACATTATCACAGACTTGATCCGCGTGATGGGCTGCGGCGTGGAGCTGGGCGGCAGCCACAATAAGGACCTGGCTACCTTTAATCTGGACAACCTGCGCTTTAACAAGATCGTCATCTGTACCGATGCTGATGTAGACGGTTATCAGATCCGCACCTTGGTGCTGACGATGCTCTACCGCCTGACCCCCACCCTCATCAATCAGGGGTATGTGTATATCGCGGAATCCCCGCTGTATGAGATCAACACCAAAAATAAGACCTACTTTGCCTATACCGAGCCGGAAAAGGCCGATATCATGAAGCGGATCGACGGCCAGAAGTTTACGATCCAGCGATCCAAAGGTCTGGGCGAAAACGACCCCGAAATGATGTGGCTGACCACCATGAGCCCCGAAAGCCGCCGCTTAATTAAAGTTCTGCCCACCGATGTTCAGCGCACGGCGGAGGTGTTTGACCTGCTCCTGGGCGATAATCTGCAGGGCCGCAAGGAGCACATTGCGGAGCACGGCGCTGAATATCTGGACGATCTGGATGTATCTTAATCAGGGGAGGAGAGAGCAAAATGGCAAAAAAAGCAACCAAAAAGAAAGCCGCCCCTGCCCGCCCGCAGCTGGGCGATAACGTCGAGATCCTCTCTGCCGGTGAGGTCATCGAAAGCCCCATTACCGATACGCTGGAAACAAACTACATGCCTTACGCCATGAGCGTTATTGTTTCCCGCGCGTTGCCGGAAATTGACGGCTTCAAGCCCGCCCACCGCAAACTGCTGTATACCATGTACGGCATGGGCCTGCTGAAAGGCGCCCGCACCAAAAGCGCCAACATCGTGGGCAGCACCATGCACCTGAACCCCCACGGCGATGCCGCCATTTACGACACCATGGTGCGTATGGGCCGTTCCAACGAAAGCCTGCTGGTGCCCTTTGTGGACTCCAAGGGTAACTTTGGCAAGGCGTACAGCCGCGATATGGCTTACGCCGCCGCACGTTACACCGAGGCAAAGCTGGAACCCGTGTGTGAAGAGCTGTTCCGCGATATCGACAAGGATACCGTGGATTTTGTGCCCAACTATGACGGCACCACCACCGAACCGACGATGCTGCCGGTCACCTTCCCGACCATTCTGGCCAACAACACACTGGGCATTGCGGTCGGTATGGCGTCCAATATCTGTTCCTTCAACCTGGTGGAGCTCTGCAATGCAACCATTGCCCTGATGAAAGACGACCAGGCGGACCTGGCCCAGCTGATGCCCGCGCCGGATTTTGTCGGCGGCGGTTCCATCCTGTATGATGCCGCCGAGATGCAGAATGTGCTGGAAAAAGGCCGCGGCAGCATCCGCGTGCGCGCCCAGTGGGCTTACGATAAAGAGAACAACTGCATTGACATCACCCGCATTCCGCCGACCACAACGGTGGAAGCCATCATGGATAAGATTACCGAGCTGGTCAAACTGGGCAAGATCCGTGAGATCAGCGATATGCGTGATGAAACCGACCTGAACGGCTTGAAGCTGACCATCGACCTCAAGCGCGGCCAGGACCCGGACAAGCTGATGGCGCGTCTGTTCAAGGCAACCCCGCTGGAGGACAGTTTTGCCTGCAACTTCAATGTGCTGATCGGCGGCCAGCCCCGCGTGTTGGGCGTGCGCCAGATTTTGTTGGAGTGGATCGCATTCCGCTCCGAATGCGTGCGCCGCCGCACCTACTATGATCTGCAGGGCAAGCAAAAGCGTCTGCACCTGCTGCGCGGCCTGGAAGCTATCCTGCTGGATATTGATAAGGCAATTGAAATTGTGCGCAACACTGCGGAAGAATCCGAGGTTGTGCCCAACTTGATGATCGGTTTTGGCATTGACGAAGTGCAGGCTGAGTATGTGGCGGAAATCAAGCTGCGCCACCTCAACCGTGAGTATATCCTCAAACGCACCGAGGAAATTGAGGAACTGGAAAAGGCGATTGCAGACTTGGAAGATGTTCTCAAACGCCCCGCCCGCATCCGCAAGATCATTATGACCGAGCTGGGCGATGTTGCCAAAAAGTATGGCAGCCCCCGCAAAACGGAAATCCTGTACGATCTGCCGGACGATTCTGCTGCCGATGAGCAGAACGAGATCCCGGATTACCCGGTCACGGTGTTCTTTACGCGGGAAGGCTACTTCAAAAAAATTACCCCGCAGAGCCTGCGCATGTCTGGCGAGCAGAAGCTGAAAGACGGCGACGAGGTGGTTTATACCAAAGAGACTACCAACAGCGCCGAGCTGCTCTTCTTTACCAACCATGCCCAGGTGTACAAATCCCGCGCATCGGAATTTGCCGATACCAAGGCCAGCGTGCTGGGCGATTATGTCGCTTCCAAGCTGGAAATGGAAGAGGGCGAAGTGCCGCTGTTCATGACGGTCACAGTCGATTACCGTGGTTACATGCTGTTCTTCTACCAGAACGGCAAGTGTGCAAAGATCCCGCTGGCCAGCTATATGACCAAGCAGAACCGCCGCAAGCTGCTGAAAGCCTATAGCGATAAGGAAGAACTTGCCGCAATGCTGCACATTGAGGAAGAAACCGAGCTGGCCGTCTTCACCAGCGGCGGCACCGGTGGCCCACGCTTGATCCTGGTCGGCAGTGCGCTGATTCCCGAAAAGGCTACCCGCGATACCGCTGGTATCAACATGGTAACGCTGAAAAAGAACGCCCGAATCGCCAAAGTGCGCCCGGCGGCGGGGCTGGAACTGAAAGACCCGCACCGCTACCGCGTGCGCACCCTGCCCGCAGCCGGCGCGCTGCTCCGCCAGGAGGACACGACCGAGCAGATGAGTCTGTAAGGAGCAAAAAAAGGCAATGTAATCTTTTTCTGCACAAGGCAGGGTAAAGTTCTTGCATTTTGCTTTTTGGTATGTTATATTATAACCTGTATGAGAGTTAGGGCAGGCCGAAACATCCGTTTTGGCTGTGGCCTGAAAAGGAGTTGCTGTTAATCCATGACCGCTTATGAAATCGCGTTCGGCGTTGTGCTGATCATTGTTTCGGTTCTGATCGTTGTGTTCACTTTGTCCCAGACCCAGAAAGGGCAGGGCCTGTCTGCTGCCATTATGGGTGATAGCAGCTTTATGGCTGCCGGCCGCGAGCGTGGCCTGGATGCCAAGCTGGCCAAAGTGACCAAAATCTGCGGCGCTGTTTTCTTTGTAGCTACGCTGCTGGTTGGTGTGCTGAGTGCCCGCTTGTAATTGAATGAAAGGAGAACGGTCTGGCCAATTTTGTTGGCGTTCCGCTTTCCCTTATTCAGGAACCGTCAACGACCCGCCCAATACCGCGGGTCGTTTTTTATGGGAAAAATAAAAAGGTCACAATGGTGCAGGTGCTGCCGCGAAACCAAAGGCCACGCCTGCTATGGAAGGACCCTGCCGGGTGACAGGGTGACGTAAACGAGGAGTAAAAACAAAGGCATGGGCCGCTGCCTGTGCCCAACCCAAAGGAGAAAACATGACACCATTACAGAAAAATATTCTTGCGGCGTGCAAGCGCCGCCCCCAGACCCTGCGTGAACTGCAGAATGCTTTGCAGGTGGATAATTCCCGCCTGCGCAACACCGTAACCGGCATGGTAGCTACCGGTATGCTGTCCGCCCGCAACGGTACCTATGTTCCGGGCTTTGCCGTGATGGAAAATACCGATGCCCCCGCTGGCATTCCCTGCACACTGGTCAAGCTGGCGGCCCGCTTCGGCTTTGCGTCCCGCGATGACGGCACCGGCGATATCTTTATTCCGGGCCGCGCCCTGCATGGTGCTATGCCGCAGGATAAAATCATCATCAAACTGTTCGACCACCCCCGTGTGGAGGGCAGCGCCGAGGGTGAAGTGGTGGAGGTGACCACCCCGCACAACACCTTTGCCGGTACCATTGTGCTGACTGAGGACGGCCGCCTTGCCGTGGAGCCGGACGGCTGCCGTGATGTGCGCATTGTGCTGGATAAAAAAGGCGTCAACGGCGCACAGCTGGGGGATAAGGTCGGTGCTATCCTGACCAACCGCGGCCAGCGCCATATGGACCACCGCTGCGCTGTTGCCGAGCGCTTCGGCACTTCCGACCGCGCAGCAGAGTGTGCCAAGGCTGTGCTGTATGGCCGTGATGTCCGCCAGGAATTCCCGGAGGAGGTATTGGCCGAAGCTCACGCATATGATAACGCTCTCATCGACCCCGCTGAAGCTGCCCACCGCGCCGACCTGCGCGGTCTGCCGATCTTTACCATCGACTCTGCCGAGACCAAGGATATCGACGACGCCATCAGCCTGATGAAGACCCAGAACGGCGGCTATGAGCTGGGCGTTCATATTGCGGATGTCAGCCACTATGTCCGCCCGGACACCGCGCTGGATAAGGAAGCTTATGAGCGCGCAACTTCCATCTATTACGCGGATAAAGTCATCCCCATGCTGCCCACTCAGCTTTCCAACGGCATCTGCAGCCTCAATGAAGGGGAGGAGCGCCTGGCGTTCTCCTGCCTGATGCAGCTGGATGAAAGCGGCAATATCCATAGCTATCAGTTCGTCAAGAGCGTCATCCGCAGCCGTGTCAAGGGCGTTTATAAAGAAATTAACGCTCTGTTGGACGGCTCCAATGACCCGACTCTGGTGACGAAATATAAAGACGTTATGGCTCAGCTGCCCGCGATGACCGAGCTGTACGAAAAGCGCCTGGCTCTGCGCAAAGCACGCGGCGCGATGGACATCGAATCCGACGAAGCCAAGTTGGTCATGGACGAGGAAGGCCGCTGCGTGGATATCGTCAAGCGCACCCGCGGTGTGTCGGAGTGCATGATCGAAGAGTTCATGCTGCTGGCCAACCAGTGCGCTGCCAATGCGGGCCGCACCCATCATGTGCCGTTTGTGTACCGTATCCATGAAGCCCCCGATGCCGAGCGCATGGAAAAGCTGAGCAACACCCTGAAAGCCTGCGGCCTGAACGTCCACTTTGCCGGGGAAGTGCCCACCCAGCTGGAACTTTCTGCCATTCTGGACGAAACCCGCGGCCAGCCCATCCAGATCCCGGTCCACACCGGTATCCTGCGCAGCATGCAGAAAGCTCGCTACTCTCCGGAGCCGAAAGGCCATTACGGCCTGGTGCTGGCAGACTATGCCCACTTTACCAGCCCCATTCGCCGTTACCCGGACCTTGCCATCCATCGCATCCTGACGGATATGCTGGTGGGCAAGCCGGAGCAGGAGCTCATCAAGGATTATACCGGTTTTGCCACCCACGCCAGCGAGCAGTCCAGCCGCCAGGAAGTTTCCGCCGTGCGCATTGAGCGCGATGTGGAGGACCTGTACAAGGCCGAGTATATGCACAACCATCTGGGCGAAGTCTACACCGGCACCGTGGCAGGCGTAACACCGCGCGGCATTTTTGTGGCGCTGGAAAACACCGTAGAGGGCTTTGTGCCTGCCGCACAGCTCTGCAAGGGCGAAGCCACTGTGGTGGAGGGCGTCAGCATTCTGGACCCGCTGACCGGAAAACGCTGGATGCTGGGCGACCCCGTCAAAGTGCAGGTGGCCGGTGCCAACGTTGCCCTTGGCCGCATTGATTTTGACTATATGCCGCTGTAATCATAGTTTTTTATAAAAAGAGCAAACCAATAAAAGCAAAGCTGCCGTCCCGTACTGATATGTACCCGGTTTTCTGAACACGGGTAAAAATCGAATAATTAAGAATCCATCATGGATGCTTCTCTGAATGTGGAGGGAGGTATCCATTTTGTTTTAGGGCAATACCGCATAATTCTAAGTGCCGATACGGCGAGCGAGGTGCGGCAGATGCTAAGCCAAAAGCGCAGATAATACTGGATGCTGCAAAGGTGAGCGCCGCCAGTGGCGGAAACAGCGAACCGAAGCAGGGGCAGCGGTCGCAGAGTGTGAGAGGCTTTTGCCCCCGAAGCACGATGCGGGTACCGCAACCCGACATTATCGAGCATTTTGGCAACGCAGATGCCGTGCCGCAGCCGCCGGAGCGGTGCTTAAGCCGTAAGGCGGGAATTGTGCGGTGTTGCCTTAGCTTGAATTCTGCTGTTATTATAATAGTCGATATAATCAGCAATGTGCCAAGAAAAATACATGAGACGATATAAATAAAAACTCCCCGGACAACATCCGAGGAGCCCTTATGCTCATGATAACCATATTCCCATAACCGCTTTTGTCACAAAGATGGGTTCCTGCGTTTCGTGGCAGCGCTGCGAAATCGCATTGGTATTTTTCAGATCACGAATTGGGATAATTTCGGGCATAAGCTCAGCTCCTTTCGTGGCTTTATTTATGCCACAAAAAGGGCCGCACTGATAACATGTAAAACTGTAAAACAAAAAAGCTACATCCAAATTGAATGTAGCTTTTTTGTGGCGGAAAGAAAGGGATTCGAACCCTTGAGGGCTTTATGGACCCTACACGATTTCCAGTCGTGCGCCTTAGACCAGCTCAGCCATCTTTCCATCTATTCTGCTGTATCGCCTCACCTGACGACGTGTTATATTATAGCAAGCACATCTGGGATTGTCAAGCAATATTTTGAAAAAAATCAATTTTTTTCAAATAAATTTTAAAAAAGAAAAAAAGAACATATGGAAGAAGTTTTTTGTAAAAATGATCTGAAATCCAAAGGAGGGTACAAGCACATGCTCTTTTGGCCGCAACCACAATATGGCATGAACTGCCCCGCAAACGCCCCATTTGTGCAAGACATTTGTGCATACAGATGAAAATTGACATTTCTGTGACAAAGCTCTTGAAAAAATATGAACAGCGTGGTAAAACATAAGGGAACACGGCTCCGGAACCTTTTGGCTGGGGAGGCTGGGCGGATGGCAAGTACCACTGTAGGAACCAAAAAGCCATATCAGCTATGCCGTGCTGAAAAGGAGGCTCTATCATTATGTATCTATTCTTCCGGGATCTTGCAATCATATTGATTGCGGCTAAGTTTTTTGGCCTGATTGCCCGCAAACTCAAGGCACCCCAAGTGGTGGGCGAGATCATCGCCGGTTTGCTGATTGGCCCCTCTTTGCTGGGGGTTGTTCAGCTCAGCGATACCATCTCGGTCTTTGCGGAAATCGGCGTTATTTTGCTGATGTTCTCCACCGGCCTTGGCACCAACCTGAAGCAGTTGATGAAAGCCGGCCCCATTGCAACTCTGGTTGCCTGCGTGGGTGTTTTTGTTCCCTTGGTGGGCGGTACGCTGCTGTATGGTGCGTTCTATGGTCTGGGTGCTATCGGCAGTCCGGAATTTTATAAAGCATTGTTCATCGGCACCATTATGACGGCAACCAGCGTTTCCATCACGGTGGCAACCCTGCAGGAACTTGGCCAGCTGAAAGGCTTCCTGGGCACCACCATCGTCAGCGCAGCCGTGATTGATGACGTTATCGGCATTGTGGTGCTTACCTGCGTTCTGGGGGCCGGCAGCGGCGAAGAAGGCGGTACCAGCATCGGCCAGGTGTTGATCAACACGGTTCTGTTCTTTGTGGTGGCGGTCATTGTCGGTTTTGTGTTGTACAAGGCCATGACCTGGCTGGATAACCGTAACCCCCACACCCAGCGCATTACCATTGCCAGCCTTGGCTTCTGCTTTGCCATGGCTTACATTGCAGAGCAGTACTTTGGCATTGCCGATATTACCGGTGCTTACATTGCTGGTATCGTGCTGTGCAACATTCATGATGCACCCTATGTGGAGCGCCGTGTCGAAATCAGCAACTATATGATGTTTGCTCCGGTGTTCTTTGCTTCCATCGGCCTCAAAACCGATATCAGCGGCCTGACACCCGATATCCTGCTGTTCTGTGTCTGCTTTGTCATTGTGGCACTTATCACCAAGATCATTGGCTGCGGTCTTGCAGCAAAGATCTGCAAGTTCAACTGGACAGATTCCCTCAAGGTTGGCGTTGGCATGATGACCCGCGGCGAGGTTGCTTTGATTGTGGCACAAAAGGGCCTTGCAGTCGGCATGGTGGACGCTGTCTACTTTACCGCTGTTATTCTGCTGATCATCGTATCTTCTGTTACCACTCCGCTTGCTCTGAAGACGCTGTTTGCCAAGTATCCTTCTAAGGATCACCCTAGCGCAGTGGCTGTGAATGAATCAGGCAAAGCTTGAGTTATATACCGTCAAAATTGCACAAGTAAACAAATCCGGGCTGTGGAAATGATCCACAGTCCGGATTTGTTTTTTATTGTTTTATTGTTTATAATCAGTGGCGCACGAAGCCGCCCAGTTCATACTCATTGGTGTATCCGTTGGCAAGCGCCTTGGCGCGCAGCGCAGCGTAAAGCTCTGCGAAAGTGGCCTGTACATAAGGCTCCAGGAAGATGAAACCAATGCCAAAGGTAACGCTGCACAACAAGTACCAGCCAATAAAGGAAAGCTGGAGCACAAAGGTGTTCCACTTTTCACCGTCCATCATCTGCTTGCTCAGCTCCATGGCGCGGCAGGTGGTCAGGTAGGGGTTTCGGCCATCAGGTAGCCGACCTGCATGTAGCAATAAGACCAGTAAATGCCGGGAATGATCAAAAGGGAACCCAGCGCAATTTTCAGGTTGGTCAGCAGCATAACTTTAACAACATTCAGATACGGGGTGCGGAAGATCGAAATGACGGTGCTGAACGGTGTTGCCGACTGGCGGCTTTCCATAAAATAGCGGTTGCGGCCGACTGTCAGCGGGTTGATGAGGAACGCTGCCCAGCATAGGCCGATTGCGGCAGCGATCAACATTACGATAATCACCACCCCGGCAAAGGGGGCCAATGCCTGCAAAAGATACTCCTCATTGCCGCTGGTGTATCCACCGCCGGCGTTGCCCTGCCACACCGGGCCGCTCATCATACCGTTCAGTTGGGAAGACGTTACGCGGTATTGCGCCGTAAGGCGGGGGAAAGAATAGCCAATGCCCAACAGGGAAAGAAGTAGGCACAGTCCCACGCTGCGCCAGTACCGCTCTTGCAGCGCCTGTTTGGCGTTGGACTTCAAAAGGGAACGGGTCCACATAATTTGTACCTCCTGTTTTGTGGGTTGCAAGCGGATCCTTTTGCCGTGCCGCCTGCGCAACAGCAGAAATGGCGATACGAACAAAGGGAACGCTGTTTATTAGTCAGTATAACATAGAACTGTGAACTTGAAAAGAACAGAGGATATTTTTTGTACAATAGAGTTCTTTTAAGACAGCAAGGAAATAAAAATAACGCATAACGGACGATTTTGACAAAAGAAAAAGAGCAAAAAGATTTTTGAATTTTTTTTGAAAATATGCTTGACACAGGCCGCCCTGATTGCTATAATAATATGCGTCGCGGCGGACAGGCGGTAGCCTGATGCAAAGCGCGAAGGGTTTGGCCCGGTAGTTCAGTTGGTTAGAACGCTAGCCTGTCA
>UMBF01048895.1_pt1 | contig 28937 bp, 29 predicted proteins | sample 1963901 | NCBI WGS metagenome assembly UMBF01 (sample SAMEA4835935, study PRJEB28245) | human gut metagenome | biome: gut microbiome; material: fecal sample | place: Denmark | collected 2008 | reverse complement strand
TGCTCCATGGAAAGACCCTGGGACTGCATTCTTCTTGCGAAGTCGTCAAGCATCTGACGTGTCTGAGTCTCGATCATTGCCTCCGGAATATCCATCTGGGCATTCTCGATCACTTTATCTACTGCTGCGTCCTCTTTTGCACGACGAGCATCTTCTGCTTTTTTCTCTGTCAGGTTCTTCTTAACGTCTTCTTTATACTCAGCAAGTGTATCAAACTCAGATACATCTTTAGCGAAGTCATCGTCAAGCTCCGGAAGCTCTTTCGCTTCGATCTTCTTAACGTCGCACTGGAATACTGCTTCCTTACCAGCGAGCTCTTTTGCCTGATACTCCTCAGGGAATGTTACTTTAACTTCTACATGGTCACCAGTCTTGGCACCGACAAGCTGCTCCTCAAATCCCGGGATGAATGTGTTGGAACCAAGTGTCAGCGGATAATCTGTTCCTTTACCGCCCTCGAATGCCTCTCCGTCTACGAAGCCCTCGAAATCGATAGTTGCTGTGTCGCCATTCTCGGCTGCGCGATCCTCAACTGTGATCGTTCTGGAGTTCTTCTCCTGCTCTTTCTTAAGCTCTGCCTCAACTTCCTCGTCTGTTACTTCTGTCTCAGACTTCGGAACCTCAAGTCCTTTATAGTCGCCAAGAGTTACCTCTGGTTTGGTAGCTACTTCTGCTGTAAAGATAAATGGTTTGCCAGGCTCAACCTGTGTTACATCGATCTTAGGCTGGGAAACGATCTCAAGATCACACTCAGCAAGTGCTTTGCTGTAATGCTCTGGGATCAGAGCGTTAGCAGCATCCTCAAGGAATACTCCCTTACCGTACATCTGCTCGATCATTTTTCTAGGAGCTTTTCCTTTACGGAATCCCGGAATGGAAATTCTGCCTTTTGCTTTCTGATATGCGTTCTGCATTGCTTTGTCAAGATCCTCGGCGGAAACCTCGATTGTAAGTTTCGCCATGTTTTTCTCCATTTTCTCAACCTGTAAACTCATGTTTCTTGTTCCTCCTTAATTATATCGAGTAAATACCTTATTATATAAATAGTTAACACTCGCATTTTATATATTTACAGTCATTTCTGTAGTATAGCATAATCACTGTAAAAACGCCAGTATTTTTTTCGCCATATATGGCTCTTATACCGCTGTAAATCCCCTGTTTTCCGTAAAAATCCCGTTCAGAAGCAGTGCAGCTCTTCTGGTTTTCCTTCTTAACCGCAAAAACAGCTCTTCTTTAGTAAAAAATCTCTGTTGAATATACTACAGACTCTGCGATTTCCTCGGCTTTTGCTCTTCCCTCCAGCTGACGGATCAGAGAAAGACTGAAATCAATGGCTGTTCCAAGACCTCTGCTGGTAGTCACATTTCCGTCCACTACTACCGGCTCCAGGGAAGTTCTGGCGCTTGTAAGCTGCTCCATTACAGATGGATAAGATGTGGCATTTCTGCCTTTGAGGAAGCCAAGTCTCTCGAATACACCCGGAGCTGCACAGATAGCTGCCACCTTGCCGCCTTTCTGGTAAAATGATGTGAGAAGCCCGGTCAGCGGTTTGTATTCCTCCAGATATTTTGTTCCTGGCATTCCTCCCGGGATCACAAGCATGTCCGCATCAGAGAAATCACACTCTGAAAATGTGCAGTCTGTAAGAATATTGATTCCATGAGAGGTTCTGATTTCTCTGGTCTCTTTAATAGATACTGTCTGGATGTCGATTCCTGCTCTCCGCATCAGATCTACCACAGTCAGTCCCTCGATATCTTCAAATCCGTCTGCGAAAAAAATATATACTTTGCTCATAATGTTTTCCGTCCTTTCTTTTTATATTATTCCGGTGCTGTCCGGAGGTTTTTCCATTCCCTTTCATAATGCTTTTTTCCATAAAAAATGTCAAGAAAATTTGCAGGGTAAGTCCGTTGCAAATTATATTTTTTTCATGTAAACTGAGGGCAGTATATTTACAGGAGGAATCGGTTATGGAAATTGAGCGTAAATTTCTTATTAAAAAAGAAAATCTGCCGGAAAACCTGGCTTCTTATCCCTGCCATCGAATCGAGCAGGGTTATCTCTGCACCTCACCGGTGGTCCGCATCCGAAGACAGGACGATGACTATTTTCTCACTTATAAATCCAAAGGACTGATGAGCCGTGAGGAATATAATCTTCCGCTCACCGCAGAAGCTTATGAACACCTGAAACCCAAGGCAGATGGAATCCTCATCACAAAAGACCGCTACGTGATCCCGGAAAAAGGCGGACTTTTTATCGAACTGGATATCTTTCACGGAGAATATGAGGGCGTTCTTCTGGCTGAAGTGGAATTTCCCACAGAGGAAGCAGCCAATGCCTACACCGCGCCGGAATGGTTCGGTGAAGATGTGACTTATTCTACAAAATATCATAACAGCACTATGAGCCAGGGCTGGTAAATGCGATCGCTGTTTGCAGATGCTGCCAGCTCTCAATACCATTGCTGTCACTCCGTGGCCTGTATCTGAAATCACACTTGTATTTCTCATTTGCAGTGCTATAATTAGTGATGCAGGCAGATATAGTTCATTGGTAGAACATCAGCTTCCCAAGCTGAGGAGGCGGGTTCGATTCCCGTTATCTGCTTTCATTGCCAAAGAAGGCACGCGAGTCAGGCGTGTCTTTTTTTATAAATGATTTTAAGGAGGATTTTATTATGAAGATCGGATTTATCGGATGTGGAAATATGGGTTCTGCCATGATCGGCGGTATTCTCCGTCAGGGGATTTTTTCCAAAGAGGACATCATTGTTTCCAACCTTACCCCCGAGGGAAAAGCACGCAGTGAAAAAAATCTCGGCGTTGTCACCACTCTGGATAACAAGGAGGTCGTCAGATCTGCAAAAACTGTTGTTCTTGCCGTAAAGCCTCAGTTTTATGAGGAGGTTCTGGACGAAGTCCACGACAGCCTTACTGAAGAACACACCATTATCGGCATTGCCCCAGGCAAAACCCTTGCATGGCTGGAAGAAAAGGCCGGTCTTCCTCTGAAAGTTGTCCGTTTTATGCCTAATACCCCGGCGCAGGTCGGTGAGGGAATGACTGCTGTATGTGCCAATGAACGGGTTTCACAGGATGAACTTGCTGAGATTCTTAAGATCACAGACAGCTTCGGATGTACGGAAGTGATCCCGGAACGTCTGATGGATGCGGCCGGTGCTGTAGGTGGCTGTGCACCGGCTTATGTGTTTATGTTCATCGAAGCTATGGCTGATGCCGCTGTCAGCCAGGGAATGCCTCGTAAACAGGCCTACAAGTTCGCTTCCCAGACTGTTCTTGGCAGTGCAAAAATGGTTCTGGAAACCGGACGTCATCCGGGAGACCTGAAAGACATGGTCTGCTCCCCTGCCGGAACTACCATCGAGGGTGTACGTACCCTGGAGAAGAATGGTTTCCGCAGTGCTGTGTTTGAAGCGCTTACTGCTGCTGCTGAGAAGGGTAAAAAATTATAATTTTTTGAAAGCATCTAACGGTCAGGCAGCCAAATATCCTCCGCCTGATCTGATCAGATTCAGCATTGTTACTGACATGAAAAAACTCCGTGTCATTCTGCCGTCATGCAGACTTCACGGAGTTTTTCTGTCTTATGTCAGCTATAGGATATGATGGGATCTGCAATGCAGCTTCTATTTGCATGCAGGATCATCTCAGCTGTTTTTCTGTCTGCTCATGACTTTACAGAAGTTCGATCAGCGCATCAATATCCTCCATCTTCGTTCCCCAGCTTGTGGCAAAACGGATCACTGTATGATCTTCATCATATTTCTCCCAGAAATCAAACTGAACTTTTTTGCCCAGTTCTTCTTTCTTTTTATTTTCCAGAACTACAAACTGCTGGTTTGTGGGAGAATCCAGATATAACTGATAGCCTTTTTCCTGAAGGGCTTTTTTCAGTTTCATGGCTGTCTCGATGGCATTTTTGCTGATCTTTGTATACAGATCATCGGTAAACAGCGTATCAAACTGGATTCCCAGAAGACGTCCCTTTGCAAGAAGGGCACCCTGCTGTTTTACCATGGTCATGAAATGCTTCGGAGCTTTTTTCGTAAAAACGACTGCCTCTCCGCAAAGTGCGCCTACCTTGGTTCCACCGATATAGAATACATCGGTATATCTGGCGATATCTTCCAGTGTCACATCTGTCTCCGGGCTTACCAGGCCGTAGCCAAGTCTTGCTCCGTCCAGAAACAGTGGAAGATCGTATTTATGGCATACCTCGGAGATTTCTTCCAGTTCCTTCTTTGTATAAAGGGTTCCGTACTCGGTCGGATGGGAAATATAGACCATTCCCGGAAATACCATATGCTCATGGTTCGCATCCCCATAAAAGGTTTCCACATAGTCCGTGATGCTCTCTGCGCTGATCTTTCCATTTTTTTCCGGAAGTGTCAGCACTTTGTGGCCTGTGTATTCAATCGCGCCTGCTTCATGACAGCCTACATGACCTGTCTGTGCCGCAAGGACTCCCTCATAACGGTTCAGGACAGATGCGATGATCGTTGCATTGGTCTGGGTTCCTCCCACCAGGAAATACACCTCTGCATCCGGACAGCTGCAGGCTTTTCGGATCTTTTCTTTGGCAGAATCGCAGTATTTATCCGTGCCGTAACCGGAAAGCTTCTCCATATTGGTTTCCAGAAGTTTCTGCAGGATCGCCGGATGAGCGCCCTCGCAGTAATCATTTACAAAATATAACATCTCACATGCTCTCCTCATCTGTATTTTTTGCAATCTTTTTTAAGTATAAATCCCGGAAAATGTTTCTGTCAACCGGCATTGCTCTGTATACTTCTGAAGCTTTTTCACTTTTCTTTTACTGCGTTCTTTGCATATTCCGTCTGCACCAGTTCTTCATACTCTGCACGTTCGCCTAGCTCTCCTGCATCTTCCAGGATATCCTGCAGAAGCTCAAAGCTGTCTTTCTTAAAGATCAGATTTTCTTTCCAGGTGTCCTGATCATAGTACCGCTTCACAATGGTAGTGATCGTGTCGATATCTGTTTCTTTAAACTGGGGTGCGATCACTTCTGCGATCTCCTCCGGCGTATGACTCTGCACATAGTCCATACCTTTCTGAAGTGCATTTGTGAATTTCTGGATGATCTCCGGGTTTTCTTTCATGTAACTTGTTTTTACACTGTAAGATGTGTAAGGCACATACCCGGATGCTTCCCCAAGCGATGCCACCACATGGCCTGCGCCTTCTTTTTCCAGAATTGTGGCAGATGGCTCAAACTCTACGGTATACGCCGCAGAATCATCCCCTGTAAAAGCCGCCGCCGTGGAACCGAAATCAATACTCTGGTCAATGGTCAGATCTTTCTGCGGGTCAATGCCGTTTTTCTTCAGGATATATTCAAATACCATTTCCGGCATGCCGCCTTTTCGCCCGCCAAGAACTTTCTTTCCTTTCAGATCTTCCCACTTGAAATCCGGCATCTCTTCTCTTGCAACAAGAAAATTTCCCGCGCGTTGGGTCAGCTGGGCGAAGTTCACGGCCGGATCGGTTGCCCCTTCCTGACAGGCATAGATGGATGCTTCCGCTCCCATAAATCCAATATCCGCTTCCCCGGAGATCAGCGCAGTCAACACTTTATCTGCTCCGAATCCAGTTACCAGTGTAAGATCCAGACCTTCTTCTTCAAAATATCCTTCTTCGATTGCCACATACTGCGGCGCATAGAAAATCGAATGGGCTACTTCATTCAATGTAACTTTGGTAAGCTTCTCTTCTGTTCCATCCCTCTTTGCAGCAAATACTCCCGCCGGCAGTGCTGTCACAGCCAGGACAACAGCTGCCGCCAGTGAGATCCATTTTTTATTTTTCATGCAGATACTCCTTTAAGAAACTTCTGCTGTTAGGATATGCATAAAGGAATGAAAGGTTCAAAATTTCTTTTTATTATCGTCAAGTGGATATTCGCAATCCGCTTCGCTACTTGTTCAGTTTCTCAATAACACTGTCAAGCTCTTTTCTGGAAACTCCGGCAAACCCCATCAGAGCACGTAATGGCATGGAATCTGTCATAGCCATGGTCATCTCTTCGCTGACAGCCTCAGAAGCAGCTTCAGAACCAGCTTCCCCGGAAAGATACTTTTGGATCAGTTTTTTGGCTGCTTCTGCTGTTTCCGGATTTCGGAGCAAATCTCCAAGTGTGGTATTCATATGAACATGCATGGGAAGCCTCTGACTGCTGTTCAGATGAAGTGTCTCTGTGAGACGGATGTCTCTTGAAGAAGCTCCCACCAGTATCTCATAGTCTCCACTGGCAGCAAACCAGTCATGGAGTTTCGTATTGTACCATGCAAAGCTTCGTTTATTCAGTTCCATCGTAACTGTTTTTGTCTCACCTGGCTCCAGGAAAACCTTTTCAAAGCCCTTCAGCTCCTTTTCAGGACGGATGGCAGAGCCTGTCAGGTCTCTGATATAGAGCTGTACCACTTCTTTTCCGGCAGATTTTCCTGTATTTGTTACATCTGCGGAAACCATGACGGTGTCTTTTTCTGTAGGATTTTCCATGGATAACTTAAGATTACTGTAAGCAAATGTAGTATAAGAAAGACCATATCCAAATGGAAAAGCCACATCCATTTCTTTTGTATCATAGTAACGGTATCCTACAAATATTCCCTCACGATACTCCACCTTTTCTCCACCGCCAAAATTCAGATACGACGGATTGTCTGACAGCTTCAAAGGCATAGTCTCCGCAAGCTTGCCGCTTGGGTTTATTTTTCCATAGAGGATATTTGCTGCTGCAGCTCCGCCAGCCTGTCCACCAAGATATGTTTCCAGAAGTCCCTTAATCTCTCCAAGCCACGGCATTTCCACAGGAGAACCATTGTGAAGAACGATCACAGTATTGGGCTGTACTTTCAGGATTTCTGTTATAAGGCGGTTCTGACATTCTGGAAGTCTCATGTGGGAACGGTCATACCCTTCAGATTCAAAGCTTTCAGGAAGTCCTGCAAAGATCACGGCTGTGTCCGCCTCAGCAGCTGCTTTCACAGCCTCATCAGCAAGCGCCTTGTCATAAAAATCTCTGTCTGCCGGGAAGCCTTCTGCGTAAACTACCTGTGCATCACAGGGAACAGAATTCAGTACATTTGTTGTCTTAAAACAATTGATGTGTGAGCTGCCACCTCCCTGAAAACGGGGATTTCTGGCAAAGCCGCCAATAAATGCAGCTTTTTCAGAGGTTTTCAGCGGCAGGATGTGATTTTCATTTTTCAGAAGAACCATGGATTCTTCTGCAATATGCTGAGCCTCTTCATGATCCTTTTCCATGGTAAATTCCTGGGGCTTACGATGGTCTGCATATTCAAAAATAATACGGAGGATACGTTCTACAGCCTGATCCAGGATTTTCTCCTCCAACGCTCCATCTTTTACCGCCTTTACGATCATGGCGTCATTGTCTCCTCCGGAGGCCGGCATTTCAAGCTCAAGTCCTGCCTCAAGACCTTTTACACGGTCATTAACAGCTCCCCAGTCTGACATAACATAACCCTTAAATCCCCATTCTCCACGAAGCACATCTGTAAGAAGCCATTTGTTCTCGGACGCAAAAGTACCATTGATTTGATTATAGGAACACATAAAGGTGCACGGCTGTGCCTTTTTTACAGCTGTCTCAAAAGCCGGAAAATAAATTTCACGGAGTGTTCTCTCATCTACTTCTGAAGAACTGCTCATACGGCGATATTCCTGATTATTTGCCGCAAAATGCTTGATGGAGGTTCCCACATGCTGAGACTGTACGCCTTTTACAAAGGCGGCAGCGATCTCACCTGCAAGATATGGATCCTCAGAGTAATATTCAAAATTTCTTCCACAAAGAGGAGAACGTTTGATATTTACAGCAGGTCCCAGTACAACAGATACATCATTTGCCTGTGCCTCTCTTCCGATAGCTTTACCCATTTCTTCCATCAGCCCACGGTCAAAAGAGCAGGCACTTAAGACTGCAGGAGGAAAACAGACAGCCTTGATGCTGTCGTTTATTCCAAGATGGTCGCCTTTTTCATCCTGTTTGCGCAGCCCGTGAGGCCCGTCGCTGACCATCACCTTTGGAATTCCCAGATGTTCCACTTCTTTCAGATGCCAGAAATCAAGCCCTGAACACATGCCGGCTTTTTCCTCCAGCGTCATCTCACTTACAATTTTTTTTAGATCCCGTTCCATAAAAGCACCTCCAAATGTTTTTTCTTAATATGGACTATAACATCTTCTGATGGTAAAATATAATAAAATATTGCTAAAACTAATAAAATATTGCACTACAACCAGGAGGTATCCACTATATGAAAAAAATTGACATCAGAGATATCCGTTCTGAAGAAATACTGGCAGTAAACCGAGGAGAGAACACCCTTTTTCAGCGGCGGGAAAATCTTTCAAAGCATACCTCCTATGCCAGAGAACGCATGCAGTATGATGCCATAAGAAGCGGCCAGGTGGAGCAGATCCTTTCTCTGCTGCAACAGAAGCCAGATGGAACCGAAGGGATCCTTTCAAAAGATCAGCTCCGTAACAGCAAAAATATGTTTATTGCCGGAATCACCCTTTTTACCAGGGCTGCTATTGACGGTGGTGTACCAGAGGAAACAGCCTATTCTTTAAGCGATGGATATATTCAGACAGTAGAAGAATGTACAAACAGCGTTTCCATAGAAAAGCTGTCCCAAAGGGCGGCAGCACGTTTTGCACAGGAAGTATACGATCCACGGAAGAGAATGGAAATGATACCGTATCTTGTCACATCACGAAACATATGTTAAAATATCCACCGAGACTGGTTCGAAAACCTCCCAGTATAAAAAACTAGGCAAAGTAAAAAAGAATTTCCGGCTGCACGTATACACAATCTGCAGTCTTTTTACGGATGCTTTTGTTTATTGGAGGTGATAAACAAAAGCATTTTTTTTGCTTTGACACAAGTTGGAAAGGAACAAAATGAACAAACGAAAAATCATCATTGACTGCGACCCGGGAATTGATGACAGCCTGGCCATCATGCTGGCTCTTACATCACCGGAAATCGAAGTACTTGGAATCACCATTGTCTGCGGAAATTCCCCCGTGGAAATGGGATTCGAAAACGCAAAAAAGATCCTGAAGCAGATGAACCGGCTGGATGTGCCGGTCTATATGGGGGAACCCAGACCTTTGAAGCGGGATTACGTAAACGCTCTGGATACTCATGGCGCTGACGGGCTCGGCGAAAGCTTTCTGCCCGAGGTCCCCGGATATCAGCAGGAAATCGGTGCTGTAGATTTTCTCTCCAAGGCGCTGATAAAAGAAAAAGTCTCCGTGATCGCCCTGGGTCCCATGACAAATCTTGCACGCCTGATCCAGAAAGCCCCGGCAGCTTTTGACCAGATCGAGGAACTGGTATCTATGGGCGGTTCTTTTAAAAGCCACGGAAACTGTTCCCCTGTTGCAGAGTATAACTACTGGTGCGATCCGGATGCTGCCGCACTGGTCTATGACACCCTTCACCAGAATGGAAAAATGATCCACATGATCGGTCTTGATGTGACAAGAAAGATCGTTCTCACTCCTACTCTTCTGGAATATATCTGTCGTCTGAATAAAGAGACCGGAGAATTTATCCGAAAGATCACGAAATTTTATTTTGACTTTCACTGGGAATGGGAGCATATCATTGGCTGTGTGATCAACGATCCACTGGCAGTGGCATACTTTCTGGATCCGGATATCTGCCAGGGTTTTGATTCCTATGTACAGATCGAAACCGAAGGAATCTCTCTTGGACAGTCCGTTGTGGATTCCATGGATTTTTACCGGAAAACACCAAATACAAAAGTACTGACCGAAGTAGACGTATATGCATTCTTCCAGCTGTTCCTCTCCAGGATCCTTGGTCTGGAACCGGAAAAACTGGATATTTTGCAGGATTTAATATAAGGAGTGACTGAATATGAAAACAGAAAAAATAAATGTACAGAAAATCTGCCTGATCGCGTTTGCCATCTGTATTAATTTTGTGGGCGGACAGATCGCTCTTTTCCTGAAGCTCCCCATCTATCTTGACAGTATCGGTACTGTGTTTATCGCTTCCATTCTTGGACCGTTTTATGGTATGCTTCCCAATCTGATCAGCGGCTTGTTAATGGGAATGACCGTAGATGTTTATTCTCTGTATTATGCTCCGGTGGGAATCGTTCTCGGTTTTGTGACCGGTCTTGTATACCGGAAATTTCAGCCGAAAAAATGGCAGATCTTTCCGGCGGCCATTGCGATCACCCTTCCGTCAACTCTGATCAGCTCCTGCATCACTGCATTTTTGTTCGGCGGGATCACCTCTTCCGGTTCCTCCATTCTTGTACAGCTTCTCGCAAAAACACCTCTTGGAATGGTCGGAAGCTGTTTTGCAGTCCAGTTTATCACCGATTACATTGACAGAATTCTCTGTCTTGCACTGGCAGCTGTCCTGATGGGAGCATTGCGAAAAAGTATGAAAGAGAGTTTTATCCGATGAAAATTTTAATTACAGGTACCAGCTCCGGGATCGGAAAGGGATGTGCGGAGTTTTTTCTGAAAAAAGGCCATGAAGTCTATGGCTTCGATAAAAATGCCGCCACGATCACTCAGCCCGGATATACCCATTTCTGCCTGGATATCCGGGATAAGGATTCCTACCCGGAACTCCCTCCTGTAGATATCCTGATCAACAATGCAGGAACCCAGGACGGAAATGACATTGACGTAAACTTAAAAGGAACCATTTCCATTACCGAACATTACGGAATCCACCCTGATATTTACTCTATTGTGATGATCGGCTCAGCAAGCGGACATACCGGCTCCGAATTCCCGGAATATGCAGCCAGCAAGGGTGGCGTTCTGGCCTATGCCAAAAATGTGGCAATGCGGATCGCGCCTTACCAGGCCACCTGCAACAGCCTGGATTTCGGCGGCGTCATGACAGAGCTGAACCGTCCGGTGATGGAGGACAAAAAACTCTGGGATCAGATCATGGATCTGACTCCGCTGAAGCGGTGGATGACTGTGGATGAAGCTGCAGAATGGATTTATTTTATGGCTGTAAAAAACCGCTTCTGTACAGGCCAGAATATTCTCATCGATGGCCTGGAAGCCGGAAACTGCAATTTTATCTGGCCGGATGAAACGTGAGATTTCTCTTAACACCGCCAGACGCTCCACAATATAAAAATCTCCTCTGCCGTCTATTCTGATCTGTGTTATAATAGACCTCATAATACTGGCGTTCCGGTCTATCACTATGCCAAGCAGGCAGATGCCATCTGTCCATAAACACAGGATACATTTCCGGAACGCTGTCAACAGGAGGAAATCGTTATGAATATTAAAGAAGAAATCCATTCATTATCAGAAGAAATGCTCACAAACCTTGGCAGACTGGTTGCCATCGACTCCCAGCTCGGCACACCTGCCGAGGGAAAGCCTTTCGGTGAAGGCCCTGCAAAAGCCCTGGAAGAAGGTCTCAAGATTGCCGATGAGCTTGGTTTTAAAACCGTAAACCTGGACAACTACTGTGGCTATGCAGAAATGGGTGAGGGCGATGAGATCGTTGGAATCGCCGGACATCTGGATATCGTGCCAGTGGGTGGTGACTGGACTTATGATCCATTTAAGCTTACCCGTGAAGGCGACCATGTATACGGACGTGGAACTACCGATGACAAAGGTCCGATTCTGGAAGCGCTCTACGCCATGAAGCTTCTCCGCGACCACGGTGTAAAACTGAACAAAAGAGTCCGCCTGATCATGGGCTGCAACGAAGAGACCGGTTCCAGATGTATGGCTCACTATAACCAGGTAGCCGAAGAGCTCTCCTGTGGTTTCACACCGGATGCCAATTTCCCATGTATCCACGGCGAAAAGGGACAGCTGGGTATGATGGCCTACTCCAAAAACACCAGGATCCTTTCCATGAACGGCGGTTTTGTTTCCAATGCAATGTGCGACACCTGCACAACTGTTATTCCCGCCGACGATGATCTGAAAGAAAAGCTGGAAGCAGCACTTTCCCATACAAAGCTCCAGGAATACAAAGTAACTGAAGAAAATGGTGAGCTTACCATCTACGCCAAAGGTGTTCCGGCTCATGCCAGCACCCCGCACCTGGGAGTCAATGCTGCAGGTGTAACCTTTGAATGCCTGGCAGAGGCAGGATTTGAAGATGATTTTGTAAAATTCTATAACTCCCATATCGGCACTGCCTGTGACGGTTCCGGCATCGGTCTGAAATTTGCGGATGAATACGGAGATCTGACCCTGTGCAACGGAATCGTAAAAACAGAAAACGGCGTGATCTCCTGCACCATCGATATCCGTGTCCCAGTTACTCTTAAGGAAGCAGAGATCCGCAAAATGTGTGAGGACAAACTGGAGGATAAAAACGGACGTATTGAGATCAACAACGTTGTTGCCCCATTATTCTTCCCAAGAGAATCTCCACTGGTAAATGCCCTGTACAAAGCTTATACAGATGTAACCGGCGACACAGAGCACAAACCAATGGTCATCGGCGGCGGCACTTACGCAAAATCCCTCAAAAACATCATCGCCTTCGGACCTGAAAAAGAAGGAATCGACTATCGCATCCACGGAGCCGACGAATTTATCCTGGTTTCCGGTATGGAAGAAGCAGTCCTGATCTATATGGAAGCGATCAGAAATCTGCTTGCTATCTGAAAAATACTATAGAAAGATAGGAGAATTTTTATATGAAAGCACATAAATACTGGTCACTTGGAGCATTGCTCTGCATGACAGGTTCTTTTTACACAGGCTACAGAAAATTCATGAAAGCACACAAATATTTCTCTTTCGGCACACTGTTTTGTATGATCATGGCTATCTGGTCCGGTCACAAAATGATCACTCCCTCAAAAAGATCGCAGGAAAAAGAATGTCCTGCTGACAACAAATAACTGCAAATATGAAATTAAAATTGATCGCACTTGATATTGACGGTACACTTACCAACGATGAGAAAAAAATCACAGCAGATACCCTAAGCACACTTCTGAAATTTCAGGAACAGGGAATCCGGGTAATGCTGGCTTCTGCCAGACCTGTACCCGGACTTTATTCTGCTGCCAGTGAGCTGCGCCTTGGTGACCACCACGGCATCCTCATGGCCTACAACGGCGGAAAAGTCGTAGACGCCACAGACGGACAACTTCTTTCACAAACCCATATGGACCTTAATAAAACCCGGGAACTTCTCCGTTTTCTGGAAGCGCTTCCTGTCACTGTAATCCTGGACGACGGCGAACGCTTCTATGTGGAAGATGCTCATGGATATAAGGTGGAATACGAATGCTGGAACAATCAGATGGACTGCACAGAAGTCGATAACCTTGCAGATTTTCTGGATTTTTCCCCGGTAAAGCTTCTCCTATCTGTTGACCCGGATGAAATCCTGAACATTCAGGATATGATCCGCAGCCATCTTCCCGATGATCTCTGTGTTGTCCGCACGGCACCTTTTTATCTGGAAATCATCCCGGTTTCCATCAATAAGGGAAAAGCTCTTCTTGATGTGTGCAGCCGCCTTTGTATCGATCCGGCTGACACGGCAGCATTCGGTGATTCCGAAAATGACATCCCTATGCTCCAGGCTGCCGGCTGTGGTGTTGCCATGGGTAATGCGGAAGATGCGGTAAAGGCTGTCGCTGATAAGGTTACACTATCCAATAATTCGGACGGTATCGTCCATGCACTTCGGCATCATCTTTTATGATCCTGCTCACAAATTTCCGGTTGATAATGTCTGCCACCGGTCCCATAAGAAGGACACTGGCTACGGTTCCTACATTTACAATTCCGCCGCTGGCAAAGCAGATCACCGCACAGATCAGATCGGTAAGCATCCTGCATCCGAAGTAGGATTTATGAGAACGGTCACATAAGATCATGGACAGACTGTCATATGGAGATACTCCCGCTTTTGCGTTCTGATACATGGCAAGCCCGATTCCGCCAACCAGAAGTCCGATCACTACAGTCACAAGTTTCTGCCACAGAACTTCCGGTGCGCCCAGTTTACATACCAGATAGTAAAAAAATGTTACCACATATCCCTGAAGGATCGCATTGAAAAAAGTTCCAAATCCGATATATTTTCTTCCGTCCTCTGTGCGGTGAACTTTTGTCTTGTCTGCATTGTAGAACGTAAAGACGATGTCATTTCCACCACGGTTAATGATATCCTCCAGTTTGTTTGCATGATAGTGCATCGGAGATACCTGACCACTGTCACACATCATGATCTTTTCTGCGTACGGTTTATTGTACTTTGGATTGTGGACATTTCCGTTACGGATGGTGATCAGTGCAAGTCCCAGAGTATCGAATTTTCCTTCGCCGTAGTCTGTGACATCCCATCCAAGCTCACACTCACGGATCTCATCATACTCATGGTTCTTCTCTGCCCACTCATCCGGTGTGAAGGAAAAATATGGCGGAAGTTTAAATCTGCATTCTTCCATCAGTGCTTCCATTTTTTTGATCGTTGCGTTGATCTCTGATCTTTTCATCGTAATACCCTCCTGGTTTTGTTATATAAATTTTATTTTAAGCGGACATTCGCAATCCGCATTCGCTACTTGCTCATAACCGAATAACTGCTTCGCAGTTGATTCGGTTAAATTTCTCAAGTTCTGCCCGGATCTCTTCTTCTCCGTCCAGCACAGTGAAGATAAGTTCATTGCGCTCTTTTTCAAACGGTTTCAGCATGTGAAGATCGCCGTTTTTCTCATGAAGCCCGCGTCCGTACACACTGGAGTTGGATGGTTCCAGGCCGATCACATAATCTCCGGCTGCTGTGGATTTCCATTCCATAAAATATGGAAAATTTTTTGTGCTGTATTCGATCTTCAGTCCCAGCTTCAGATCCGGATTTACCGCAAGGACCCAGGTTCTCTTATCCTTTGTCTTCTTGATATCGTGGATAAACACATACTCCGGCTCATTCTTTTTCGGCCTGTCCATGTGGTCATAATCTGCCTCGTGTCCAGCGGAAGCTTCGTCTCGTGGTGCCACTTTTTTTGTCGGAATATAAAGCTTTGTCGCAGGGGTGAGGAAGGGATAACCAAGGTTGATGTGATAAAGAAGCATCAGCGGCTCTTCCCGGAATGCTTCGTTTTCCACCTCATCCGTTACTTTCAGTGACTTTGTCCCCACAGTAGTCTCAATAGTACGGTGGAGAACCATATTTTCGCCAAAAAGCTCCGCCTCTCTCATAGTGCCGGATACTTTCAGCACCAGGCCGTTTTTCGTCCATTCCTGCTGTAAAAAACAGGCCGCCCATAATACTGCGGAGTGCTTCCTGGCCGTTGGTATCATAATGATTTCTTCCCTGAAGTCCCGGCTTGGAAAGGAAATTCATGTTGATTCCTTTGTAGGTAAGGCCTGCCACATCCAGACACTTGTCACACATCACCTGATACTGAAGACACTCGTTCTTCACATCAAACATCCTAAGTCCGGTGCTTCTTCCTTCCTCACAGGTTACTTTGCGGATGTATGCCATCTGCTGCATACTTCCCACATACTGATACAGTTCTTTCTTATCCATAAGACACTCACCTCACTCAAGATTTGCATGGTACTGCCAGAGAGATCTCATATCCAGATGCCTCTGCTCGATGATCATCTTTGCAAGCACATCTCCCAGAAGAAGCACAGACTGCTCAAAAAGAGAAGTCATTGGCTGGCAGGAATCAATCTCATCTTCCAGATAATTCTTCGTGCGGACCGGAATCCTTACCATAAAATCCGCAATGTCTTTCATCTCACTGTTTGGATTGGAACCGATATGAACGATGGTGCAGTCCACAGATGCTCTGGCTTTTCTAGCGATCCCCAGAGGGAAAAGAGAACCGCCGGAGCCGACGATCAGAAGATCGTCTTTTTTGATAGCCGGTTCGTTGATCTCGCCTACACAGTGTGCCCTGATCCCAAGGTGGCAAATCTCTTACAGATACACTGCAGGGCAAGCATCACACGGCCGACTCCCACAAAAAACACCTGATCCGCTTTGAGAACTTCGTCAACCAGACGTTCCAGGGAAGCAGGATCAATACTTTCCATTGTTTTTTTCAGCTCTGCCAGCACGTCTTCGCTGGCTGTCTCATATTTCTGTGCAAAATCTGCTGTCATTTTCTTCAACCTCCTATTACCAGATCATGTAATTTCATCAGATCCTCAAGGCTCTGTTCCATGTTATCTTTCTTAATGCAGGTGCTTCCTGTTACAAAAATATCCACATCACTTTTTCCATAGGTGCGGATATTGTCCGGAGAAATCCTTCCGTCTACCTCGATCTTTGTCTTAAGTCCCCGGTCTGTGATCATTTTTCGAAGCTCCCGGATCTTCCGGTCTGCGTATGTAACCTGTTTTTCCCCTTTTACGAAGGCATATCCCGGATTGATCAGCATCAGAAGCACGGTATCACATTTATCCAGAACATATTCCAGTTCACTTAACGGGGTGGCCGGTTTCAACGCAACACCTGCCTTTACTCCTTTTGCGTGGATCCGGTTCAGCATTCCATCTATGTGAGGCTGTGTTTCCCCATGGAAAACGATCTGGTCTACTCCGATATCCAGAAGTTCATCCACAAAATAATCCTGCTCTGTAACCATCACATGACAGTCAAAAAACATGTCTGTCTTTGCCCGTAACTGCCTCACTGTATCCAGCCCCAGCGGCATGCTCGGACTGAAATGTCCATCCAGGATATCTACATGAAGCATTTTGATCCCTGCTTTTTCCAGTGTCTTTACTTCCCGTTCCAGATTGCACATATCCAGACAGATCAGAGACGGTGAAAGGATACAGGATTCGTTCCAGATTTCTTTCATAGTGATTCACTCCTTATGATTTCTTCGATCTCTTCTCTTGTAGGAAGGGATGAGATCGCTCCTTTTTTCTGTACACACAATGCTCCGGAAATATTTCCGTATTCCATTGCTTTCCGGAGGATCGGTTCTGTGATCTCCTCCGGCCTTGTTACTCCCTGTAGAAGAAGGCTTGAGAGGAATCCACCCCAGAATGCATCTCCGGCTCCTGTGGCATCCACAGCTTTTACCGTTCGTCCGCCTACTGTGAAAATGCTGTTTCCGAAGAATACCCGTACGCCTTCTTTTTTCAGCGTTTCCATAAGGAATTTTCCAAAGTCATCTTCGCCAACCTTGCAGCACATTCCGGTTTCCAGTCCGTTTCTTGCAGCTGCGATCGCTACATTGGCCGGTGCGCCGCCTGCATTCCGTATGTAGGAACCTTTTTCCTCACCTGGGATAAAATCGATTACCATTTCTCCGATACTGTATATATCCATGGTGTCCTCCCTTTTATTTAGTAACTTGTGTTTACTTTTTTGTTTATGTCTGCATTATATCATCGTTATTAGTAATACCAAGATGCTATATATCATTTCATTGTTATACACATTTTAAGCCTGGAATTTTTATATAATCTGCACAAAAAAAGTTCCCGGAACTATCTCACAGAAAATAGTTCCGGGAACTTTCCCAGTATATTCACTTTTTTTATCTACAGAAGCTCACCCTGAAAGTACTGCTGGATGGCATTGCAGGCCCCGCCAAGTACTGCTGTCTTATCTAAGTAACTTGCCTTTACTATCTGGGTGCGGGTCTGGTGATTACTGAATTTCCTTTCATTGACCAGTTCTTCCAGCTGTTGCACATATCTCTGTGGCCACCAGACGCCGTCGTGACCCAGAATGATAAGATCCGGATTCAGAATGTTCACCACACTGACCAGCGCAGAGGAAAGTTTCTCCACAAGATCTTCGAATATCCCGCCAATCTCCAAATTTTCCCACTGTTCGCAGAAGGTCTTATAATCATAAAATTTCCCTGTAGCTTCCCGCATCCGCTTCAGCACGGTTCTGGAATTCAGATAAAGTTCCAGGCACCCCCGGTTTCCGCAGACACATTTCTCCCCCTGATAGTCAATGGAAAGATGTCCGATTTCCGGTGTGTAGCCGGAACTGCTCTGGTACTTCTCATTGCCGATGATGATCCCGCATCCCACACCGCTGGAGAGGCCTGTGAGAAAGATATCCTGATACCCTCGGCCAATGCCGAACAGTTTTTCCGCAAGGGCTGCGCTCTGGTTATCGTTGTCGCAGAATACCGGCAGGTGATAACGTTCTTCCAGAAGTTTTGCCAGCGGAACATCGTGGATCCCGTTAAAATAAGGTGGCGATTCGATCACGCCCTCAATGCTGTTCAGCGGCCCGATGCAGGCAACACCGATCCCGCCTGCCCGGTCTGTTCCAAGCATCATCTGATCCGCCAGGCTGTAGACCGTTTCCATCAGTTCCTCCTGATCTTTCCAGCCCCGGGAAATTTTTTCACTCCGTAAGATCTCCAGTTTCAGATTGCAGAGGACTGCCTCGCAGAAATCTCTCATGATCAGGATTCCGATCACCAGGGGCGCTGTATCCGCAATCCCAAGACCAATGGGATTTCTCCCCAGATCCGCATTTTCCTGTTTTTTCGTCTCAATGAGATAACCGTTTTTCATCAGCTCTGTCACGATCTTGGAGATGGCTGTTTTGGTCAGGTGCATTTCCCTGGACAGTTCAATTCTGGAACTGCAACGCCCGGTAGCAATCAGTTTCAGAACGGTTCCTCTGTTCTTTTTTTTCATATCCTCTCTGTCTGCATTCATTTTTATCTGTAAACTCCCGTCTTTATGATTCTCTGATTTCACTGTCTATATTTTAGGTGATATCAGGGTTTAAGTCAAGTGAGTTTACTTTTAGTTTCTGTTCTTATCTTTTACATTCACGTCGATTGTTTTCTCGTTCTCTTACTGGTATAATACGAAAAGACTTTTCAGTATCACGGAGGAAAAAATATCTATGGAACTTTTATTTCTGGCGCTGTTTGCAGCCAGTCTCATCGCATGTGTAGTCACCGGTGCTTCTGTTGTTTTTGCCCTGATATTCGGGTACATTCTGTTCTTTTCCTATGGACTGATCCATGGAAAAAGTGTAAAAGAGATGCTTCGTTTTTCCCGGAACGGAATTTTCACAGTAAAAAATGTTCTACTGACTTTGTTACTGATCAGTATGCTCACAGCGATCTGGCGTGCCTGTGGTTCCATTGCCTATATCGTATATTATGCATCTGCCATCTGTACTCCTTCCGTGATGCTGCTGGCGTCTTTTCTTCTGTGCTGTCTGATCTCCTTCCTTACGGGAACCTCCTTTGGAAGCGCTGCCACCATCGGCGTAATCTGTATGACTATGGCCAACAGTATGGGTATTCCTCCCTTTCTTACCGGCGGCGCGATCCTGGCCGGGATTTTTTTCGGGGACCGGTGTTCTCCGGTTTCCACCAGTGCGCTTCTTGTCAGTGAACTGACAAAAACGGATCTTTTTTCCAATATCCGGAATATGACACGCAGTGCTCTGGTTCCCTTCATACTCAGTTGTGTTCTGTATGGAATTCTCGGCTTTTCCGTCCATACCAGCACGGCTGTCGATACCACCCGGAACCTGCTTGTGAATTACTATAATTTCACTCCTCTGATGCTGCTGCCGGTTATGATCGTGCTGGTACTTTCCCTTCTTCATGTGGATGTAAAAAAGACCATTGCCATCAGCGGACTGGTGGGAATGGCCATTGCGGTGAGTGTACAGCACTTTCCGGTGTCGGAACTTCCTGCTTTATGTTTCTCAGGATTTTCGCCTTCTGATGGGAAGATTGCGAAACTGATGAGCGGCGGCGGTTTTCTTTCCATGCTGCGGGTTTATCTGATTGTTGGAATTTCTTCCTGCTATTCCGGCATGTTTGAGGGAACCGGATTTCTGAACGGAATTGAAGCCCTGATGGAAAAACTGGGCTCCAGGATCACCCCTTATGGCACAACCTTACTGACTTCCATTGTCACTTCCGCCATCTCCTGCAACCAGACTCTTGCCATCATGCTCACCAGCCAGCTGTGCGGGGAAAACAATCCGGAAAAATCTTCTTTTGCCCTGGATCTGGAAAATACGGTGGTGGTCATAGCGCCCATGATCCCCTGGTCCATTGCAGGAGCCGTGCCGCTGGCTGCCATTGGTGCGCCAAACATCAGTATCGCAGTTGCCTTTTATCTGTATCTGCTGCCGCTGTGGGGACTGGCTGTGCATCTGTTCAGGTAGGGTCTGTTTTTACCGTCAGATCCTTCACCCAACGATACTTCTTATAATTCAGATACACAGCCGGGATCTTCACAAATTCATCCAGACTGATGATAAAGTAAACCGCAAGCACCGGAAGCTTCAGCACAAATGCGGCGATAAGGCCCAGTGGAACCATAATACACCACATGGAAATACAGTCACAGTACAGCCCGAACTTACTGTCTCCGCCTGCACAGAAAATTCCGCTGATGGTTACTCCGTTTACCGAACGTCCGATCATATAATAAGCACAGATCAGGAGCATTCCCTTAAGATATCCTTCCGCTGTAACGCTTAGGTTGGCCGCACGGAGAATCAGCGGACTGAATGCCAGAAGCACCAGTCCGGACATGATTCCGCCACCGTTTCCAAGTCCCATACAGAAACATCCGGCCAGGTTTTTGACAATGCTGGCAATGGAATTGGCGGCTACCGCATCACTTCCCAGATGTCCCATAATTACGGAATACATGGAAAATCCGGTTCCCCAGACGATCTCATTGCAGATCACCGGTGTTGTATATTTCCAGAAATCTCTCCTGAGAACGGGATCGTCTCTGCGGAGATATTTTGCCCGGAGTTTTACCTGATCTTTTCCCACAGTTTCCAGAACGCACCATGTAACTTCAATGATACGGGCTGTTACTGTTGCCAGTGCGGCTCCGGCAATCTCCATTCTTGGCATTCCGAACAATCCATAGATCAGCACTGCATTGATAAAAATATTTACTACTACACTGGTGGCACTGATCATGCTGCTTTTTGCCGCTCTGCCGCTGTTTTTCAGGATGCAAAGATACATCTGCGAGCTTCCGGTAAGCAGATAGGATACCGCGATCACACGAAGATACAGGGAACCGCCCCGGATCAGTACCGGATCATTGGTAAAGATCCTCATCAGCATTCCCGGGATCAGCAGCGCGGACAGGGTAAAGACCAGAGAGATCACAGTGGTAACTTTCATTACAAAGGCAAAGATCCGCTCCACTGCCGGAATATCTCCCTTTCCCCAGTACTGGGCTGCGATAAGAGAAAGGCCGATGGTCATTGCTTCCAGAAGAAGATTGTGGATAAATGTTATCTGCCCTGCCAACGATACTGCGGAAAGAGAATCCTGTGAGATCACTCCCAGCATCAGGGCATCGGATGCACTGACCAGAGCCAGCATAAACTGCTGAAAAGCGATGGGCATCACCAGGCTTATAAGCTTTCTGGTGAATGCCGGGTCTTTTTTATTTTTCATTTATTTTTGCCCATGCCTCCTCATCAAATTTTCGGTCTTTAAAGTAATATGGCTTGTCCGCATCCGTGATCTCGCGGATCACGCGGCAGGGATTTCCGGCTGCACATACATTGTCCGGAATGTCCTTTGTCACTACGCTTCCCGCGCCGATCACAACGTTATTTCCAATCTTTACACCCGGAAGAACGCAGCAGCTTCCGCCGATCCACACATTGTCCCCGATGGTGACAGGAATCCCGTACTCAAAAGCGGAATTCCTGCTCTCCGGATGGATCGGATGCCCGGCTGTGTAAATACCTACATTGGGGCCAAACATTACGTTATCCCCGATGGTGATTTTTCCCACATCCAGCATCACGCAGTGGGTGTTGGCATAAAAATTCTCTCCGACTTCGATATGGCTTCCGTACTCACAGTGAAACGGCGGCTCAAAATATACGTTTTTCTTATGTTTCAGTCCTGTGCGTTCCAGATATTCCATACCCTTTTCCGGGTCAAAAGGCATGGCCTCATTGTACTCCCGGACGGCCTTTTTTGTTTCTTTCTGCTGCGCCACTACTGCATCATCGGAGATGTATGCCATTTCGTGATCTCTTCTGTAAATATTGTCCATTGTAAATCCCTCTCTTATAAATACACTTTGTTTTCTTCAAAAAAATGCCCGGTGTCTCCTGACGCACTGTGAGTGATTCCGGAGAGGACGGCGGCATGCTCCACTATATCTGCCTTACAGTTTACGCGGACATTGACCGAAGCATCTTTTCGTTTTATAATTATATTGTATATTTTTAAGTTATTCTATCGGTTTTCTATCTAACTTTATAGCAATCCTGCGAGGTATGAATATGATCTATATAGACTTAAAGGATGACCTTTCTGAAAAAATGGTCTACGATTATCCTGACTGTCCGGCCTACACCATCCATGAAATGCTTTCCCACTATCCCAATTATTCCGCTATCAGCCACTGGCATGATGACATTGAATTTCTGATGATCCAGTCCGGCCAGATGCAATATAATGTCAACGGAAAAATCCTCACTCTGGAACAGGGACAGGGGATTTTTGTAAATTCCAGGCAGATGCATTACGGATTTTCTGAAAGTCACAGGGAATGTGAATTTTTTTGCATCCTCATCCACCCCATGCTTCTGTGCACATTACCTGCCTATGAAAAAAACTTCGTCCTTCCTCTGATCCGGAACAACGAAGTTACCTTTTTTATCTTTGATCCCGGGATTTCCTGGCAGGCACAGATTCTGAAACAAATGGCCGACATCTATGTGCACCGTAAGAGTAAAACTGCTCCTTTACGGATCCTGTCCTCTTTTTCCCTGATCTGGGCTCTGCTTCTTGAACATCTGCCCTCTGCCTCCCGGACCGAAGACCATACCAATACAGATCTTACCGCCATCCGGAACATGACCGGTTTTATCCAGCAGAACTACACTTCCAGGATTTCCCTTAAGGAAATTGCGGCTGCCGGTTCCGTAGGTATCAGCAAATGCTGCAAACTCTTTTCCAGATATTTCAGCCAGAGTCCAAATCTCTATCTGAATCAGTACCGCCTGAATAAAAGTGCTCAGCTTCTCCGGGAAACCGATATGACTATAACAGAAATCGCTCTTTCCACCGGCTTTGGCAGTGCCAGTTATTATGCGGAATCTTTTCGAAAATGGGCAGGCATGAGTCCCGGGAAATTTCGCAAAACCTGATAACTGCCCCAGGCAGATCACACTGTCTTCCGGAATTTTGCCGGTGACACCCCGAACTGTTCCCGGAACAGATGATAAAAATGGCTCACATTAGAAAATCCACAACACTCACAGATGTCCAGGATCTCCCTGTCTGTCTGCGCCAGAAGATAGACCGCATATTTCAGACGTTCCTGGTTGATATACTGAGTAGGAGTTTTCCCGCTGATCTGCTTCATCAGCCTGCAGAGATGACTCGGAGAACAGGGTGCCAGCTCACACATTCTTTCATAGCCTTCCTGAAGATTTTCGATCTTGGACATATTTAGGAGAAGTTCTGACAGCCAGGACGGCATCTGATTCCAGGGATCCTTTTCATCGTAAGTAAAAAAATAATCCTCCAGAAGAAGCGCAATGATACACTGTGCATGATATCTTGCATGCCTGGGATGGCTTTCGTTTACCAGATTTCCGGCAGTATCCATGGCATCCAGGACTTTGCGGAAATTTTCCCCTTCCAGATGAACATAGGCCGGCATCTCGCTGTTTATCAGTTTATCCATCTTTTCTTCCTGTTCCAGAAACAGAGAAACATTTCGAAGCACCTGGGTGGAAAAGCCCAGATTCCGGACACAGAAATTCTCTGAATGAAAAAAGCTGTAACTGTGCATATCATTGGGGCGTATAAAAAACAGGTCTCCTTTTTTCACCGTCTGCACGGAATCATTGATCAAATGATAGGCCGTACCCTCTGAAATAATAAAAAGTTCATAATGATTATGGGTATGTAGCGGCACATGCTTGTAAATATCCGAGATCGTATAGGAAAGTCCGGACTCTTTGCGCAGTGGATATTGTTCTTTTCCAAATACCGGTATTGCCATTTTTTCTACTCCTCCCCGTTTTCTGATATCAATATACTACAAAAATCTGACAGCTGTAAACAAGAAACACGGTGAAAATTATGATATTCTTTTACCGCATTGAAGAAGATTTCTCTGATGCAGAAACTTGATCTTTATTTTTTCAGGGAGGACTTATTATCATGTCATCATCCAAAGCTCGATTTTTTAATCCGGCTGTTGTAGGCCTGATCATGCTCAGCTTTTTTCTGGGTACCAGTGAATATACAGTGATCGGTATCCTGCCGGAAATTGCTGACGGATTCGGGATTTCACTGACACAGGCCGGAAGTATTGTATCTCTGTTTGCTTTCGCCTATGGCCTGGGCACTCCGTTTCTGGCTGCCTATGTGGGAAAATACAACCGTTTCCGTATTACCATGCTTGGAATTTCACTGTTTGCACTCTGCAACCTGATCTGTGCCATTGCTACCAATTACATGGTATTTCTGGTATTCCGTATTCTTACGGCTGTCGTTTCCGGTACTGTGGTTTCCATCTCCATGACTTATGCGGAAGATGTTGCTTCCATCCCGGAGCATATCCCGGGTGTGATCGCAGGTGTTTTTTCGGGCTTCAGTATCGCTTCGGTCATCGGTGTGCCTATCGCTTCCACCATCACTCATGTTTTTGGATGGCGTGCGGCTTTTATCACGATCTTTGTGGCGACTCTGGCTCTGCTGGCGCTTCTGTTTATGAAACTGCCACGTCAGAACCGTCTGAAAGCAGGAAGTATCCTGGAACAGTTTAAGCTTTTTCTGGATAAAAGGATCTCCATCGGCTGTGCCATTGTTTTTCTGGCCGGTGCTTCCACTTACTGTTTTTATACATACCTGACACCGATCTTCCAGCAGGAACTTCACATTCCGGATTCCATGTTAAGCCTTGCACTTCTGATCTTCGGTATTGCAGCTATCACCAGCAACGTAAGTTCCGGTCAGGTGGCAAACAAAACCGGCATCCGCATGCTGCCTCTGATCTATGTGATCCAGACTGTATGTCTGCTGCTTCTTCCCATTGCCACCCACAATCTGGTAAGCGGAGGACTGGTACTTTTTATCCTGGGTGTTGTGATGTATCTTCTGAATTCACCGCTGCAGATGCATTTCCTGAAGATCGCCACCAGGGATCACCCTGCCTGTGTAAACCTGGCTTCTTCTCTGATCTCGGTTTTCTTTAACTTCGGTATTGCAGCCGGTTCTGCTATGGGTGGTGTGATCGTAAAATATGCCGGACTTCGGTTTGTGGGAATCGGAGGTGCCATTCCCGGTATCGGAGCGATCATCTGTGCGGTGATCCTGCTTCAGATCATGAAACCGGGTGCGGATATCCGGTAAATCAAACAATACTGTCCATTTACCGGGACTATGACATTTCCATAAATTACTGCCATACAAAAATACAGTCAGGAATATATCAGAATCTACATCCGATACTCCTGGCTGTATTTTTATCTGCATCTTGCCTTGTATCACTCTTTTTATTTTCCTGTAATTTTCATCATTCGTCGTTTTTACAGTCCAATAAAAAGGACTTTATATCTTTCTTATTTCATCTCGATCTTAAACAGTCTGGCTGCTTTTTCCTGCGGCATCTTCACTGCAAGATTTCCATTTTCGATCTTATATTCGCACATCTCTTCTTTCGGATAGATTACGGATACCTTACTGATCTGCTCTGCGTCTTCCAGCGGGATCACCGCTTCTGTTGTTCCCGGTGTCCATACAGAAAGATAGGTATTCTTCTCTGCTTTTACTCCGTAAGCGAGAACTTCCGACTTCAGAGTACCGAAGCCCAGCGGGAAGAACGGCACACCGTCACGGACTTCCTCACGAATTTCCTTATACAGGGCGATTCCCTCTTTCATACGGTTCATGGAATTCTCGCCAAGCTTCCATACCATACCGCTGATATACGGGCGAAGGAGCATACCGTTTACCACATTGTAGATCACATGCTCTTCTTCATCCTCATACGGATATACCCACATGCCACCCTGCTCAGGGGCAACCGCACTTGCCACATTGGCTGCAATATTGGCATTGTAGAGATAATCGGTCTGGTCACTGGTGGACTGCAGGCTTAAGACTTTCAGCATACCATAGTCCATACGCTGTCCGCCGGAACCGCAGTTCTCCACAACAAGATCCGGATAATCACGGAAGATCTCCTCATACCACTGATGGAGGCATTCATAATGCTCACGGATGGCATCTGCACAGCTGTCGCTGTTCAATTCACTTCCGTATCCCATCGTTACGTTATAGTCCACCTTGAAGTACTCTACGCCATAATCACGGATCAGCCTGTCCACTACATCACGGCAGTATTTCCGTACTTCCGGATTGCGGAAATCCAGCATGTAACGTTTGTTGTCAATGTGGCGTTTTCCATGGCGGCAGACAAACCAGTCATCCGGAAGTTTATTTGCAAGCTCACAGGCAACTCCCATAACTTCGATTTCCAGCCAGAGTCCCATTTTCAGGCCTTTGCTGTGTGCGTAATCGCAGACTTCTTTCAGGCCTCCAGGGAATCTTCCGGATGCTTCCTTCCATTCACCGACACGGTCCCACCAGAATCCGTCGTCATACCATCCTGCATCCAGACAGTAATATTCACATCCCAGCTCTGCCGCCTTGTCAATGATGGAAAGCTCCCGCTCTGTTGTGGGATCTCCCATCAGGCAGTTCATGTAATCATTAAATACCACGTTCAGTTTCTCATCGTCCGGATTCGCTCTGCGTACCTTTCTACGATATCTGGTCAGCGCTGCTACTGCCGGATTCAGACCTCCTTTTACAACGGCTGCCCCTGCCGGAACAGTTGTGAAGCATTCTCCCGGTTTCAGATTCTTATACCAGCCGTGCTCCTGCTCTGTGGCACCGCTTACAGTAAGATACAGATTCCCACCCTGGGCGGAACCATATTCTATCAGCCACTGTCCGGAACTTTCAACCTGGAAAATATAAGTTTCCCCTGTTTCTCTGTCTTCGGCAATTCCCATTGGAAGATACTCGCAGGTAGACCAGGTTCCCTTTCCACTGTAACAATAACGGTTCAGTCCATATCCCTGATGATTAAATCCGTCTACGACCATTCCGTTTAAGTTCAGTGTCTCTGCATCATATTTCTGCCACTGTGCCTCACAGCACCAGCTGTTAAACGGTACATAGATATCTGTTTTTTTGTAATAAGGTTTGTCACCGCCTCTGGAAATTCCCTGATATATAAAAGAAGAAACGTAAGTCAGGCCCTGATCTTCACTTCCCTCGTTGGTGATCTCTGTCCAGGTCTGCACTGCCGGAACTCCGTCAAACAGGCGCATATGATATACGGCTTTCAGCTTTTCCGGAGAAACCATTACGATCTCCAGTTCTTTTCCACCGTCCTGCTCTTTCAGTTCATGTTTCTCATAAACAAAGTCTACAGAGGACTGATTGATGTTGTTTTTGTAAGCATGCATATTCAGGCTTCCGGTGCCGCTTCTGTGGATCTCAACAGCCGGATAATAAATATCTTCCTTCGGCTCCATGGCTGCCTTTTTTACTTCCTGTGAAGAAAGATCTGACAGCTCTACCACGCCGTTTTCACGGATACGGAACTGGATATCCAGGCCGTTTTCATGTAATTCGATTGTTTTCATGTTCCCGTTTTGGTCGCTCATACAAAATATCCTCCCGTTTTTGTAATCTTGCTTTCAGTATATCATCGGATTTTCCACAAGGTGACAGGTATCATCCCCTGAATGAAAAAATGCAATATATTGTCGCATTTATTTTTACGTGATATACTGTTCACAGACCACAAAACGGACATTACAGCAACTGTGGATTGCGAATATACGAGTCAAATGGATATTCGTGATCTCACCACATGCTCAGGAGGTTTTTCATGCCAGATATTTTTCAGGATTCTTCCAGATATTTTCATATTTCCGCCTTTTATGCCCTTTCCCTGCCGTATTATCATATGGAACATCACACACATTCCAGCTATGAGATCATGTACATTACTTCCGGTTCCTGCCGGGTTTTCTGCATGGATGAGGAACAGGACATGGAATTTCCGCTGAAATCCGGGCAGTTTATCTTTATACGCCCGGGTATCCCGCACAGGCTTGAGATCCCGGACGGTTTTCCATGCTCGATCCTGAATCTGGAATTTTCCCTCACCTCCGAAAAAAGCCCGGTTTCTCTGGACCTTCTTCTGAAAAAAGATCCCGGATTTTCCCGGTTCTGGAATTTTATTGCCTCCTCCCGGGGATTCTGCTCCGGCACGGATTCCCGGAATTTCGGATACAGCCTGAAAGACCTTCTCACCTTTTTACAGCGCAGTTCCGATCAGATAAAGGAGGAAGAATTTCTCTTCTTTCTTCTGTTTGGCCGTATGCTCACAGAACTTGCTTTCTGCGCCCGCTCCAGCCGGAACACCCAGGGAAGTGTTTATCTGAAAAAAGCGCTCCGGTATATTGATGAACATTATCTGGAAGACATCGATATTCCTGCCATTGCCGCATATGCAGGGATCAATAAATCCTACCTCCAGGCACTTTTTACAGAAAAAAACGGCTGTACCATCAACACTTATATCAACCGCAAGCGTATGGAGCAGGCCGCCTTTCTTCTGTGCAACAGCACTCTTCACATTACGGATATTGCCTTTTCTTCCGGATATAACAGCCGGCAGCATTTTGCACATACCTTCGAAAAATTTTATCACATGAGTCCTTCCCGGTACCGGAGCCTGCATACCCGTCCTCTTCGCTCGGATACCGAAAAGAAACGCTATCATATGGCGGACGGACGGAAGCTGGAAAGTGAACCTTTTCCGCAGGAATAAAACTTACCA
>UMBF01011746.1_pt1 | contig 29275 bp, 21 predicted proteins | sample 1963901 | NCBI WGS metagenome assembly UMBF01 (sample SAMEA4835935, study PRJEB28245) | human gut metagenome | biome: gut microbiome; material: fecal sample | place: Denmark | collected 2008 | reverse complement strand
GCGACAAGCCGCTAGCCGTCGACCTGGGCGACCGCGTGCGTGCCCTGGGCTGCGCGCTCACCATGCAGGGCTCGGGCATCTCCAACGTGGACATCGCCGGCATCGACATGCGCCTGGAAGAGGACGGCTTTATTACCATCGGCACCGGCGCTACCGATAACGGCATGGGCGTCGACACAATCCTGGCGCAGATTGCCGCCGAGGAGCTGGGCGTGGAGAGCTCGCTCATTGTGGTGCGCGGCGTGGACACCGATGTGTCGCCGTTCGACGCTGGCTCGTACGCGAGCTCGGGTACGTACGTGACGGGCCTTGCCGCCAAGAACGCCGCGACCGAGCTGCGCGAGAAGATTTGCGCCAAGGCCGCCCAGATGTGGGATGTAGACGCCACCGACGTGGTCTTCGATGGCCAGTACGTGCGTCTGTCCGACGAGCGTGCCGCGCGCGAGCAGAATCGCTACCTCACGCTGCGCGACTTTGCCAACCTGTGCGTCAAGAACATCGCGGGCGGCGATGCGCTCACCTCGCATGCCTCTGCCTGCCTGCCCGTTTCGCCTCCGCCGTTTATGGCCGGCATTGCCGAGGTCGAGGTCGACAAGGCCACCGGCAAGGTGACTGTTGTGGACTACGCGGCGGCTGTGGACTGCGGCACCGTGATCAACGAGGCGCTCGCGCGCGTCCAGGCCGAGGGCGGCATTGCCCAGGGTATCGGTCACGCGCTCTACGAGATCGTCGAGCACGACGACCGCGGTCGCCTGCGCACCGGCAACTTTATGAGCTACAAGCTGCCCACGCGCCTGGATATCGGCAGCATTCGCGTAGCCTTTGAGCCGAGCTACGAGCCGACGGGTCCGTTTGGCGCCAAGTCGATCGGCGAGGTCGTCATCAACACGCCGCTCGCCGCCGTTGCCTCGGCTGTGGCGCACGCCACCGGCCACCAGGTTCGCTCGCTGCCGATCACGCCCGAGAAAGCCCTGCTGGGGGAGTAGCGGGTCAGCGAACAAGTCGTAATTGGCGGGGCGGGGCAACTCGCCCCGCCTTTTGCACTCGTGGTGAGGTCGTGAGTCTGTAAAAGGTGTGCGTGCGCTTGTCGTTCGTATCTGCTATCATTCCTAGTCTGTGCGCTCATGCGGGCGTGGCGGAATTGGTAGACGCGCCAGATTTAGGTTCTGGTGGGATTCCCGTGAAGGTTCGAGTCCTTTCGCCCGCACCAACGCACCCGCGTCGGCTTATGCCCTCGCGACACTTTGTTGCATAAAGGTACCAGCACCTCAGATAAGCTGGGCAGTATGAGGAGGAACGTGTTGAACATCACCGCTTCTGACGTCAAGGACGCCAAGCTCACCGCTACGGTCACCATCCCGGCCGCCGACGTCGACGCCGCGATCAAGAAGGCCTACAAGGAGACCGCCAAGAAGTACCGCTTCCCGGGCTTCCGCGCCGGTAAGGCTCCCCGTCCGGTCATCGACTCTGCTCTTGGCGCCGAGGCTACCCTCGCTCAGGCCACCAACGACCTGATCGCCGCCAACGAGCCCGCCGTCCTCAACGAGCTGGACATCGTCCCCACCAAGAACGGTGACTACAAGGAGCTCGACCTCGCCAAGGATCACGAGGACTACACCTACACCGTCGAGTTCTCCCTGCGTCCCGCCGCTGAGCTCTCCTCTTTCGACGCTGTCGAGATCGAGATGCCTCCCGCGGAGGTCACCGAGTCCGAGATCAACAACCAGGTTGAGATGCTCCTCAACTACCGTGCCACCTTCGAGGACGTCGAGGGTCGCGCCGTTGAGGCCGAGGACTACGTTACCGTCGACCTCAAGGCCGTCGAGAACGCTGACAACTTCGCTGCCGAGGGCCGCATGCTCATCGCCGGTAGCGACAGCAACCCCAAGGAGTTCAACGAGGCCCTGATTGGCGCCAACGTTGACGACGTCAAGACCGTCACCTGGACCGACGAGGTCGAGGAGGGCGAGGAGGCCGAGACCCACACCGTCGAGGTCACCGTCAAGGGTATCAAGGTCCGCAACACCCCCGAGCTCACTGACGAGCTCGTCAAGTCCGACTTTGGCTTCGACAGCATCGACGCCATGCGCGACGCCATCAAGATCGAGATCGAACAGGACAAGGCTTCCCGCCTCCCGGCCGAGAAGGAGAACCGTTGCGTCTCCGCTCTCGCCGAGCGCCTGCAGCTCGACGAGATGGACGCCGACTACGAGCAGTCCGTCTTTGAGGAGCTTGGCCAGAACTTCCTGTCCAACCTCGCTGCCCGCGGCATGACGCTGGACACCTGGCTGCCCGCTTCCGGCCTGACCATGGAGCAGTTCATCGGCGACCTGCACAAGCAGGCCAACGACGTTGCCCGTGAGTCCCTGGCTCTCGACGCCCTCGCCCGCGAGCTCAAGATCGAGGTCACTGAGGACGACGTCAACGCCGAGTTCGAGAAGGCTGGCGTCAAGGACGTCGAGGCTTCCAAGTCCGAGTTCATCGCCGATGGCCGCATGCCTGCCGTCCGCGAGTCCATCCGTCGCTCCAAGGCCGTCGACCACCTGGTCGAGAACGCCAAGGTGACCGAGGTCGACGAGACCGCCAAGGACGCCGAGTAATTCTCGCCACCTTGCCCGCGAGCGCATGGGTGCGCCCGTGATGGGGTAAAGTTATACACCGGTTATCCGGTAGCTTCGTACGGTGCCAGCCAATGCATAGCATGCGGGCACCGTACGTTTATCTAGAACCAATTTGGTCCGCAAGAGAGAAATGGAGATGCGTATGATCGCTAAGTTCGATTCCGCCCTCGTGCCATACGTTATCGAGCAGACGCCGCGCGGCGAGCGCAGCTACGATATCTATTCGCGCCTGCTCAACGACCGCATCATCTTCTTGGGCGAGGAGATCAACTCCGTCAGCGCCAACCTGGTCGTTGCCCAGTTGCTGCATCTTGAGAGCCAGGATGCCGAGAAGGATATCTCGCTCTACATCAATTCGCCCGGTGGCGAGGTCTACTCCGGTCTGGCGATTCTTGACACCATGAACTTCATTAAGCCGCAGGTCTCGACCATTTGCGTCGGCATGGCCGCGTCTATGGCCGCCGTGCTGCTTTCGGCTGGCGCCAAGGGCAAGCGCTTCTGCCTGCCGCACTCCAAGGTTATGATTCACCAGCCCAGCGGCGGTGCCCAGGGTCAGCAGACCGAGATCGAGATCGTGGCCGAGGAGATCAAGAAGACCCGTCGCGAGCTCAACCAGATCCTGTCCGACGCCTCGGGCCAGCCCATCGAGAAGGTCCAGGCCGATACCGAGCGCGACAACTACCTGACTGCTGCCGAGGCCCTCGACTACGGTCTGATCGACCGTATCGTCACCTCGCGCGATCTCGCCGCGAAGGACGCCTAGGATGGCAGGTAACATGCAGGACAACTTTGACGAGAACGGCAACCCCATCCGCTGCTCCTTCTGCGGAAAAGAACAGGGCCAGGTCCGTCGTCTCGTAAAGGGTCCGACCAACATCTTTATCTGCGACGAGTGCGTCGCCGCCTGCTCCGAGATCCTTGAGGAGTCGCTGGCTTCGGACTTTATGGACGCCGCCCGCAACGGCAATCTCCCGGGTTTCCTCAACGACCACGGCCAGGCTGCCTCCCAGCCCGCCGTTGACCCCGAGACCGAGGGCTTTGAGCTCGAGGACGACCGTCAGGTCATCACGCACGTGCCGACGCCGCATGAGATCTATGACGAACTTTCGGCCTATGTTATGGGCCAGGAGGACGCCAAGCGCGCCATGTCGGTTGCCGTGTACAACCATTACCGCCGCGTGATCGAGGGCGGCGCTGCGGTGTCCGCCTTTGATGAGGCCTCGGGCATGGGCGCCCAGTTTAACGATGACATGGACGAGGTGGAGCTCGCCAAGTCCAATATTCTGCTGCTCGGCCCCACCGGTACCGGTAAGACGCTGCTGGCCCAGACGCTTGCGCGCATCCTCGAGGTGCCGTTTGCCATCGCCGACGCCACCGCGCTCACCGAGGCCGGTTACGTTGGCGAGGACGTTGAGAACATCCTGCTCAAGCTCATCAACGCCGCCGATGGCGATATCGAGCGCGCGCAGGTTGGCATCATCTACGTTGACGAAATCGACAAGATCGCCCGCAAGGCCGAGAACCTCTCCATTACCCGCGATGTTTCGGGCGAGGGCGTTCAGCAGGCGCTGCTTAAGATCCTTGAGGGCACGGTGGCAAGCGTTCCGCCCACCGGCGGCCGCAAGCATCCCCAGCAGGAGCTGCTCCAGATCGACACGACTAACATCCTGTTCATCTGCGGCGGTGCCTTTGTGGGTCTGGATAAGATCATTGCCGATCGCGTGGGCAACAAGGGCGTGGGCTTTAACTCCGAGATCACCGGCCCCACCTCGGTCGACGAGAACGACCTGCTGCGTCAGGTGCTCCCGCAGGACCTCAACGCTTTTGGCATGATCCCCGAGTTCGTGGGCCGTACGCCCGTCGTCACCCAGACGCAGGCGCTCGACGAGGACGACCTGGTGTCGATCCTGACCGAGCCCAAGAACGCCGTGGTGCGTCAATACCGCAAGATGTTCCAGCTCGAGGACGTTGAGCTTGAGTTTGAGAACGCCGCCCTGCACGAGATCGCCCGCATGGCGCTTGCCCGCAAGACCGGCGCCCGCGGTCTGCGCGCCATCTGCGAGGACGTGCTGCAGCAGACGATGTTCGACCTCCCCAGCGAGGAGGGCGTCACCAAGGTCGTCGTAACCGAAGCCGCCGTCAAGGGCGAAGAACAGCCCCAGCGCATCTACGGCTAGACCTACCTAAAACGTGTTTGCAAATAGCCTCCGGCCACTCGCGGTCGGAGGCATATTTTATATATGCGCAATAACCCCAACTACCTGTGTTATTCTGTGTGTTTGTTTAAGCCTCAGCGAAGTCATTCAGACTGAAGTAATCGATACCTAAGGGGAGGAATGCAGACCCTGGCGGGCCTACATTCCTCCCCGGCGGGACAGGGAGAGATATATGGAAGAAATGCCCAAGAACTACGATCCGTCGACCAACGAGCCGGCGATCCTGCAGAAGTGGCTCGACGGCGGCTACTACAAGCGCCGCGAGGGCGTGGGCGACTGCACCGTCACCATTCCGCCTCCCAACGTGACCGGCAAGCTCCACATGGGCCACGCCACCGATGACTCCATCCAGGATGCCATCGTTCGTATGGCCCGCATGCGCGGCAAGTCCACGCGCTGGGTGCTGGGCACCGACCACGCCGGTATCGCCACGCAGACCAAGGTTGACAAGAATCTCAAGAGCGAGGGCATCAGCCGCCTGGAGATTGGTCGAGATAAGTTTGTCGACGCCTGCTGGGACTGGACCCACGAGTACGGCGGCATCATCGTCGAGCAGATCAAGCGCATGGGCTGCTCCGTCGACTTCGACAACGAGCGCTTCACCATGGACGAGGACTATGCCCAGGCCGTGCGCAAGGTCTTCTGCGACTGGTACCACGACGGCCTGATCTATCGTGGCAAGCGCATCGTCAACTGGTGTCCCAACTGCACTACCGCTATCTCGGACGACGAGGCCGAGTACAAGGACGAGAAGGGCCACCTGTGGCACCTGCGCTACCCGCTGACCGAGCCGGTCAACGGCCAGGACTACATCGTCGTCGCCACCACGCGTCCCGAGACCATGCTCGGCGACACGGGCGTTGCCGTCTCCCCGAAGGATCCCGAGAAGGCCGCCTTCGTGGGCAAGACCGTCAAGCTCCCCATCGTCGACCGTGAGATTCCTATCTTTGAGGATTGGCATGTCGACGCCAACTTTGGCTCCGGCTTCGTCAAGGTCACCCCTGCCCACGACCCCAATGACTACGCCATGGGTCAGGCCCACGACCTGCCGCAGATTAACATCTTCGACGAGCATGCGGTGGTCGTTGAGGGCTACGGCGAGTTCACCGGCATGAACCGCGACGAGTGCCGCGAGGCCGTCATCAAGTGGTTCGAGGAGCACGGCCTGCTCGATCACGTCGAGGACCTCGACCACTCCGTCATGCATTGTTACCGTTGCGACTCCGTTCTGGAGCCGTGGCTGTCCGAGCAGTGGTTTGTGGCCGTCGACAAGCTCAAGGGGCCGGCGCTCGACGCCGTCAACTCTGGCAAGGTCACTTTCCACCCCGCGCGCTGGACGCAGACCTACACCACCTGGATGGAGAACCTTAAGGACTGGTGCATCAGCCGTCAGCTGTGGTGGGGCCACCGTATCCCTGTGTTCTACTGCGAGGACTGCGGCTGGGAGGACGCCCTTACCGAGGACACCGACGTGTGCCCCAAGTGCGGCGGTCATCACGTGCATCAGGACGAGAACGTGCTGGACACCTGGTTCAGCTCGCAGCTGTGGACCTTCGCCACGCAGGGCTGGCCGCAAAAGCCGGAGCTGCTCGAGGGTCATCACCCCACGACGGCGCTCGTCACCGCGCGCGACATCATCGCGCTGTGGGTCGCCCGCATGGTCATGAGCTCGCTGTACTTCCTGGACGAGGTGCCGTTTAAGGATGTCGTCATCTACCCGACGATTCTTGCCAAGGACGGCAGCCGCATGTCCAAGTCCAAGGGCAACGGCGTTGACCCCATGGACCTCATTGGCATGTACGGCGCCGACGCCATGCGTTACAACCTGCTCACGCTGTGCACCAACAACCAGGACGTCAAGTTCGACGCGAACATCGACAAGAAGACCAAGAAACTCATCGACAGCCCGCGTACCGAGCAGGCCAAGTCGTTTGTGACCAAGATCTGGAACGCCAGTCGCTTCCTGCTTATGAACATGGAGGGCTACACGCCCGGCGAGCCCGTCGTGGAGACGCCGGCCGACGCCTGGATGTTCAGCCGCCTGGCCAAGGCCGTCAAGATGGTCACCGAGGGTATTGAGAACTACACCTTTGGCGACATGGCCCGCGGCGTGCAGCAGTTCTTCTGGAACGAGGTCTGCGACTGGTACGTCGAGGTCACCAAGGCCCGCCTGAAGGGCGAGGGCCGTCTGCAGGCTCAGCGCAACCTGATCTTTGTGCTCGACACCTCCATTCGCCTGATGCACCCGCTTATGCCGTTTGTCACTGAGGAGATCTGGGACAACATGCCGGCGAGCGTGCTCGACTTGGACGCCGAAGGCAACGTTGACCGCGCCGAGGCGCTCATGATCGCCAAGTGGCCCGAGCCCGCCGACTATGCCAAGTACGTCGACGAGGACGCCGAGCGCGCGTTTGAGCTGTGCCGCACCGTCGTTTCCGCCGCCCGCGCCACCCGTTCGCGTTATCGCTTGAGCCCCAAGGCCGAGCTCGACGTGGTCGTGCGCGCCGGTGCCGAGGATATCGAGAAGCTCGAGAGCCTGCGCTCCACGATTGAGCCGCTGGCCAACACGGCTTCGCTGGTTATGGGTACCGACGTTGAGAAGCCGGCTGCGAGCATCGCCGTGGTCGACAGCGGCGTCGAGGTCTTTGTGGTGCTCGAGGGCAAGGTTGACCTTTCGGCCGAGAAAGCGCGCCTGGAGAAGGAGATTGCCGCGGCCCAGAAGGAGCTCGCCGGCTGCGAGAAGACGCTCGCCAACGAGGGCTTTGTGGCCAAGGCTGCGCCTGCCGTGGTCCAGAAGAAGAGGGACCGTGCAGCTGAGCTCAAGGAGATCCTGGCTGCGCTGACTGCTCAGGTTGCTGACTTCTCGTAAGCGTTACTGGGGGACGCGGTTTGGGGCATTGCTCGCTACTGCGAACACCTATTCCGCCGTTCTAACGAACGGCGGCTGGCTCGACGCTGCAAACGCCTCTGATGGCCAATCTGCCGTTCAACTTCGGGCGCATGGGCATAAGCCCTATGCGCCCTTGTTTCACGGCACCTTGGCTCATCAGAGGCGTTTTCGCTGACTATCCTCAACCTATACTGTTATATTTTTCTATGAATGGCGGTTCTGAAAATGCCTAAGCGTTCTGGCTTGTATACCGTTCCTTTTGAGTTTGATTTGCTTTCGTTTGGTGAGGCTGTGGGGCTTGCTGCTGATACGGGGCGGATTTCTGGGGATGCTGGGCCTCTGCTTGAGACGGTTGTCGATATGCTCGATGAGCTGGGGCGTCCGGATGAGTATTTCGATTGCATTCAGGTTGCCGGTACCAATGGCAAGACTTCGACCACGCGTTTTTCGGCTGCCATCCTTCGTGGTGAGGGGTTAAAGACCGCACTGTATACGTCTCCGCAGTTGGTGCGCTATCCCGAGCGCATGGAGGTTGATGGGCGCGTCGTGAGCGATGAGTCGTTTGCCCGCGGCGTTTCTGCCGCCGTCGAGGCGGGACATCGCGTGAACGCTCGTCGTGTGGCGGTAGGGGAGCGCGCTTACACCATTACGCCGTTTGACCTGCTGACGGCTGCCGCGCTGGTGGTGTTTGCCGAGGCTGCAGTGGACGTTGCTGTGCTCGAGGTCGGCATGGGCGGCCGTTGGGATGCCACGAGTGCGACCGATCCCGTCGCCGTTGCTATCACCGGCATTGGGCTCGACCATACGCGTATTTTGGGCGACACGCTCGAGGCCATTGCAGGGGAGAAGGCTGCGGTCATCAAGCCCGGACGTCTGGTTGTGCTGGGCGAGGGCACGCATGAGCCGAGCGTTCAGCGCGTGATGGATGCCCGCTGCCGCGAGTGCGACATCGTGCCGCTCGTGGTGGGCCACGCCACGACCAAGGTGCCGGCGCATGTGGGCGATACGGTGGAGTTCAGTTGCACCGCGCCGCGCGCGATCTATACGTCGAGTATGGTCAAGCCGGCGTATCAGCCGCAGAATGCCGCATGCGCGATTATGCTCTGTGAGGGCTATCTGGGCCGCGAGCTCGACCACGATGCGCTGGATGCATCGCTTATGGGTTGCCCCACACCGGGGCGTTTTGACGTGCTGGGGACCGATCCGCTCAAGCTGATCGACGCCTGCCATAACCCTCAGAGCTGCGAGAACTTTGTGAGCGCGCTGGACGAGATCGATCCGTGCGTAGAGAATCGCCCCACGCTGCTATGCGCCGCGCTGGCCGACAAGGATGTGGCGGGTATCGTCGATGTGCTGATCCCGGCCTTCCCGCACGTGGTCGTAACCCAGACCGATTCCGATCGCGCCCTGCCGGCAGAGGAGCTCGCTGCCCTTGTTGATGCCGACAAGCTTGTGGGCGTATACCCCAGCGTATCCGAGGCCCTTTCGGCTTTCGATGCCGCAGGCGAGCCCTTCGTAGCCGCCGGCACCATCACCCTAGCCGGCGAAGTAGCAGGCCTGCTGCGCTAACCCATTCCCTCATCAGTTGCGGTGAAATAGTTCCTGTTTTTGGGTTCTAGCAGCCCATCCAGGAACTATTCCACCGCAACTTAGTTTGGGGGCTTGGGGACCAGGCTAGTCTAGGCGGACTGGGTCGTGGGGGTAGGCGTTGAGGATCTCGACGCCGGACTCGGTGACCAGGGCAAGGTCTTCGATGCGGACGCCGGTGCGGCCGGGGAGGTAGATGCCCGGTTCGATGGAGAACGTCATGCCCGGCTCGATAACCTGCTCGTTGACGAGCGAAACATCGCCTGGCTCGTGGTCCTGCAGGCCGATCGAGTGGCCCAGGCGATGCGTAAAGTACTGTCCGTAGCCCGCATCCTCGATTACGTCGCGCGCGGCGCGGTCCAGGTCGCACATGCGCACGCCCGGGGCGATGAGCGCCTCGGCGGCCTCGTTGGCGCGGCGCACGATGTCGTAGATGCGTGCGGTCTCCTCGTCCGGCTCGCCCCAAAAGAACGTGCGCGTCATGTCCGAGCAGTAGTTGCGACGACGCCCGCCAATGTCGAACAGCACCATGTCGCCGCGCTTGAGCACGGTGTCGTCGGGCTCGTGGTGCGGGTCGCCGGCGTTAGCACCAAAGCTCACGATGGGCGGAAAGCTAAAGCCCTCGCAGCCGTGCTTGCGATACAGGCCGAGCATCTGGTCGGCAATCTCGCGCTCCGTCACGTCTTCGTGGACGAGCTTGATCGCGTCGGCCATCACGGCGTCGTTAGCGGCCGAGGACGCGCGCATGAGCTCCTGTTCGGCGTCATCCTTGTGGGTGCGCGCGGCGGTGACGGCAAAGTCGCCCAGGAAAAACTCGCTGGCGGCGTGGCGCTCCATAAGCGGCATCAAAAAGCCGGAGCGCATGACGGTGTCGATGCCGAGCGGTTTGGTCGGATCGACCTCGCGAACGATGGCGTCGGCCACGACGTCGGTATCGGTGTGGTAGGCGACGCGGGCATTGTCATACTCGGGCAGCTGATGAAGGGCGTTGACTAGGATCACCGGCTCGGCACCGCGCGCGAGTAGTACGCCACAAAAACGCTCGAACATATCGGCATAAAAGCCGGTCAGGTAATAGATCGACCACGGGTCGTTTACGAGCAGCTGCGCGCCGGGGTGGTGAGCCTCGAGCGCATCGAGCACGCGCGCCACACGCTGGTCATCGACATGTGCCATACATCGTCCTTTCGCTAGGGTGCCACCATGGTATCCCCAATGTCAGGGTAGTCAATTTGGGACGGGGCAATTTTAGCTGCGTTAAACATGCGGAATGATTTTTCTGGGACGGGCTGATAGGTAAAAGTAGTCAATACAGTCCCGTCCCGAATTAGCTGCTTTCAAAACTATGGCGGATTACGGGGCTGGACCTGTATTACTTGACCATAGGTAAAATCGCGAAATTAAAACCGCAGGTAGAAGGCTTATCAAAAATTGAAAATTGCCGGTATGGATGGGGGTCTCCGAATCAGCCCCGTAATCCGGCATAGTTTTGAAATGGCACTAAAGTAGGCACAGGCTAAATACCGATTCCAAGGATGGTTGCGGTGGAATAGTTCCTGGATGTCGGGGTTTTGGCGGAAATCAGGAACTATTTCACCGCAATTGAGGAGGGGCGGGGTGGATGGCAGGGTAGCTTAAAGAGCCCGTCCCTAATTAGCTACTTGGGCTCGGTCGATGTCCATGCTGGCGATTAGGTTGATGTTGGTGTCTAGGAGGTTCTCTAGCACGACGTCGCCCATTCGGATGGGGGCGTTGACGACTAGGCCTCGGATGAAATTCATGGCTTGGGCGTGGAGTTCTAGCGGGATGGCTTCGGCGGTGCGTACGGGGAGAAGTGTCTCATCGCCGCCGGAGACGGCAACGGTGGTGGTGAGCACGCGCATGGGGCAGGTGAACTCCTGATGTGCGAACTTATCACCGCGCGGACAGCTGTTGCCGGTCACGGAGCGCACCTCTACCACGGCACTGTTGGCATCACGGTCCACCTCTACGGTCAGGAGGCACTCGGATGGGCAGGTCGTGCAGTTGAACTGCAGCGTTTCGATCACGCTATCGCTCATAGTTTATGCCTCCTCGACGGGGTCGATGGATAGGACAATCTCGCTGGCACCCAGGTCGAGCGCTTGTTTGATGACCTTTGTCGGCAGTGGGAAGCTTTCCATAACGCTCGGCTTAAACGCGCGTACCTTGCCGGCGATCAGCTCGTCACCGCCCGCGAGGATGCGTACGCGAGCGGCGTCGACGGGTCGGCGTACGCGGAAGTTGAGTTTGGTGAGTGCCACAGCCGTAATGCGTCCCGGCAGTGCGTAGCCCGCGATACCGGCAGGGGAGACCGTGAGTTGGCAACTCACGCCCGCTTCGCAGCTTGTGCCCGCAGCGTCCATCTCGGCTCCGCCACCCAGCGCGTACGCCGCCGCAGCTGCGCCAGCCCTCTCGGACTCGGTCGTCACGTTATCGGCCAAGTCGTGCACGTGCAGCACGTTGCCGCAGGCAAAGATGCCCGGCACGCCCGTCTGCAGGTTCTGGTCCACCACGGCGCCTCGTGTACGCGGGTCAAGCTCCACGCCTGCGGCAACCGAAAGCTCGTTCTCGGGAATCAGGCCCACCGAAAGCAGCAACGTGTCGCACGGAACAACGCGCTCGGTCCCTGGAATGGGCGCTAGGTGCTCGTCGACCTGACTCACCTCGACGGCCTCCACACGGTCGTGCCCGATCACGCGCGTGACGGTGGTGGACAGGTGCAGTGGAATACCAAAGTCGTCCAGGCAGTTCTTCACATTGCGGCGCAGGCCGTTGGCGTACGGCATGAGCTCGTACACGCCCTCGACGGAAATCCCCTCGAGCGTGCAGCGGCGCGCCATGATGAGCCCGATATCGCCCGAACCCAAAATGACGGCGCGTGAGCCGGGTTTGAGGTTCTCGATATTGATGTATCGCTGCGCCAAGCCGGCCGTAAACACGCCGGCGGGACGGCTACCGGGAATCTTGATCTCGCTGCGCGTGCGCTCGCGGCAACCCATGGCAAGGACGACCGCCCGTCCGGTGAGTTGCAGCATACCAGCGGGGCTCATAAGCGTGACGGTGTGGGCCTCGGCGCCGCTCGCACCTGGAGTGTCCGAGTCCCCGTCAATCCCGATCACCATGCTGTCCAAGAACAGCACGATGTCGGTCGCGCGTATCTGGTCGATAAACCGCTGCGCGTATTCGGGGCCGGTGAGTTCCTGTTTAAAATGCGACAGGCCAAAACCCGGGTGGATGCACTGGCGGAGGATTCCGCCCAGATGTTTCTCACGCTCCACGATGGCCACGTGCGCGCCAGCCTTTTGCGCGGCAAGCGCGGCCGCCATACCGGCGGGGCCGCCTCCGATGACGACCACGTCGAAGGCCTGCGTCGGTACGGTCTCAACGGTGCCACTATCAATCGCGCTCGATCCGAATTCCGCCATCCTAGCGCACCCCCTTTAAAGGTCCCTCAACGAGCCAGGAGCCAGTATCCTCCAGCAATACCTCGCTGGGATCGCAGCCCAGCTCGCGCGCGAGGATTGCCACTACGCGACTCTGGCAAAAGCCGCTCTGGCAGCGGCCCATGCCTGCACGGCAGCGACGCTTGACGCCCTCGACCGAAATCGCGCCCGGTCGGCGTCGAATTGCGGCCACGATCTCTGCCACGGGCACCGTCTCGCAGCGGCAGACGATCTGTCCCCACGCGGGCTCGGACTCAATGAGCCCCTCTTTGCGCGCGAGCGGCGCACGGTCAAAGTCGTCCGGTGCGCGGCGAATCGGATTCCAGTCAGCCCGTTCGTTCAGCTCGACGCCAGCATCGCACAGCACCTGCTCCATGCGCTCGGCAATGGCCGGGGCGCTCGCCACGCCCGGCGACTGAATGCCCGCCGCCTGGAACAACCCTGGCACCACGGCCGACTGTCCAATAAAGAAATCGTTCGTCCCCTTAATGACCGGACGTCCGCCGGCAAACGTGCGCACCACGCGGCGCGTGTCCAGATCGGGCACCAGCTTGCGCGCACCGGTCAGGAGCGCGTTGATATCGCTCGCGTAGGTCTGCGTGTCGCCGGGCTCGCGCTCAGCGGCGGTTGCGGTAATCACGGTGTTGCCATGCACGGTGCCCGTTACGATGACGCCCTTCGACACCGGCGTCGGCACGGGGTAGAGCGGCATGAGCGCGCGCGGCTCCTTGTCCAGCACCACGATGTTGCCCTGGCGCCAGACCATCTGGAACTCCTCGGCGCCGGCCATATGCGAGATGTACGCGGCCCCGTTGCCCGCGGCGTTGATGAGGTAGCGGCAGCCTATGTTGCCGCCAGGCGTCACCAACGTAAAGCGCACAGCCCCGTCGGTAGCTTCGCCGCCAGCAACCTCAATCGCTTCCACCGGCGCGGACCGCATAAATGTCACGCCGTTGGCGACGGCGTTCTCCAGCGCGGCGATGGCGACCTCAAACGGATCGACAAAGCCAGTCGAGGGGCACCATAGCGCGCACGTGGCCTGGGCGCTCGCGCGCGGCTCCAGCTCGTGGATGCGCTCGGGACCGATAATCGACAGCTCGGGCACGCCGTTGGCTAGACCGTTGCTGCGCAGCTTCTCCAGTTGCGCACGGTCCTCGTCGTTAAAGCCCAGCACCATCGAGCCGGTGCGGCAAAACAAAAAGCCGAGCTCCTGGGCCCAGGTGCCATACAGCTCGCAACCACGGGCGTTGATCTGCGCCTTTACCGTGCCCGGCGCCGGATCGTAACCGGCATGTACCAGGCCGCCGTTAGCCTTCGATGCACCCAGCGCGATATCGTTTGCTGCTTCGACTACACAAATGGACAGGTCAAACCGCGCGAGCTGCCGCGCGATGGCGCACCCGGTAATGCCCGCGCCCACAATTGCGATATCAAACGTTTCTGCCACGGTGCCTCCAAGACAAGTTGACAGGCTGTCAATAGGACTATCCTACGGTCTGCACACCCCCAGCGCGGCGGCAATGCGGCGAACAGCCCCGCAACACCCGCCAACGGCAGGCGAAGGGGAGACTCGGCAACGTCTACAACCTCGTCTGCCGACAACTTCGGCAACCGTTCGTCTCGATCTGTAACAGCAAGAGGGGATATTTGGCCCCAGTTGTTACAGGATTGAGATATTCGGTTCGGACGGATTTCTTTGTCTCAATCTGTAACAGTAAGAGGAGAAAATCGGTCCCACGTGTTACAGATTGAGATTTAAAGTCATGGAGAGGTCTTCTGTCTCGATCTGTAACATCTAGGGACCGTTTTGGGGTCTAGATGTTACAGATTTAGATGAACCTATCAGTCGGTTTCGAATGTCTAAATCTGTAACGGTTAGACCTGCTTTTGCCGAGTTGTTGTTACAGATTGAGATATTTAACGGAGGACTCGCCGTTCGTCTCGATCTGTAACAGTAAGAGGGGTTTTGGGGCCCAGGATGTTACAGATCGAGATTGAGATCAGGGAGGGACCCCTGCGTCTCGATCTGTAACATTTAGACCCGGATACCGCTCCCTCCTGTTACAGATTGAGATGTTTGTGTCCGCGCCAGCCCCGTACTCAGCCGTGGTCCCATATAAACAAACCCCGTGGTAAACTTGACCGGACTGTAATTATTCCGAAAGGTACACCTCAATGTCCAAATACATCAACGAGCTCATGTCACCGCAGCTTATGGGCGTCATCTATGCCTTCGTGGGCTTTATCATCGCCCTGTACGTGCTGTCGGTCGTCTATGTGTTCATCGACGCTCGCCGCCGCGGTGCCAGCGCCTACGTGGCATGGGGCATCATCGCCCTCATCCCGTTTGTGGGCCTCATCGCCTACCTGGTCCTGCGTCCGCACTCCTACGCGGCCGACCGCGAGGAGCAGGAGCTGGACATGGCTCTGCGCGAGCGCCAGCTTGCCCAGTACGGCACCTGTCCGCAGTGCGGCGCCCCCATCGAGAAGGACTTTGTCGTCTGCCCCGTGTGCGACACTCAGGTTCGTAACGTGTGCCCCAGCTGCCATCGCCCGCTCGATGCGCACTGGAAGGTGTGCCCCTACTGCCGAACTCGCATCCAGTAACGCATCCATCGCCGGGCCGGCCGCAAGCCACGGGCGCCGCGCGAAAGCCGCACGCGCGCCCCACATCCCGCCCCCACACGATGAAGCATGCGTAGAAAATCGCCCGCCGTGCCATTAAGGTGCGGCGGGCGCTTGTATACCAAGGTAACCTGCCTATAATGATGCAAGTCAAAAACGCCGCGCCCACCAAGCGCCACAAGCGCCGGGCGCCCGCACTTGTACACCAGGCATCCGAGAGGAGAAAACATACCCATGAAGGCACTCTACAATGACGGTTCGGTGGCCGAGCTCCCGCAGGACGAGGTCACGCACGTCATCCGCCACTCCGCCGCGCACATCATGGCGCAGGCCATCAAGCGCCTGTACCCCGAGGCCGACTTTGCCTACGGCCCCGCGACCGACAACGGCTTCTACTACGATGTCGACCTGCCCGAGGGCGTCAAGATCAGCGAGGACGACTTCCCCGTGATCGAGGCCGAGATGAAGAAGATCGTCAAGGAGAACCTCAAGTTCACCGTGTACGAGAAGCCCCGCGCCGAGGCCATCGCCCTTATGGAGGAGCGCGGCGAGAAGTACAAGGTCGAGCACATCGGCGACCTGGACGACGACGCCCGCATCACCTTCTACCAGCAGGGCGACTACATCGATATGTGCGTCGGCCCCCACATCTGCTATACCAAGGCCCTCAAGGCCTTCAAGCTCACTGGCGTCTCGGGCGCCTACTGGAAGGGCGACAAGGACAACAAGATGCTCACCCGCATCAACGGCGTCGCCTTTGCCACCAAGGAAGAGCTCGACGAGCACATGCACATGCTGGAGGAGGCCAAGAAGCGCGACCACCGCAAGATCGGCCGCGAGATGGACCTCTTTATGATGCGCGACGAGGCCCCCGGCTTTCCGTTCTTCCTGCCCAACGGCATGATCCTTAAGAACACGCTGCTGGATTACTGGCGCGAGATCCACCACAAGGCCGGCTACGTCGAGATCTCCACGCCGCTCATCATGAACAAGCAGCTGTGGAAGACCTCGGGCCACTGGGACCACTACAAGGACAACATGTACTCCACCGTCATCGACGACGAAGAGTACTGCATTAAGCCCATGAACTGCCCGGGTGGCGTGCTGGTGTACGCTTCCAAGCCGCACTCCTATCGCGAGCTGCCCATCCGCGCCGGCGAGATTGGCCTGGTGCACCGCCACGAGCTGCGCGGCGCCCTGCACGGCCTGTTCCGCGTGCGCTGCTTTAACCAGGACGACGCCCACCTGTTTGTGCGTCCCGATCAGCTGACCGACGAGATCGTGGGCGTGGTCAACCTCATCGACTCCGTGTACCAAAAGTTTGGCTTTAAGTATCACGTTGAGCTTTCCACTCGCCCCGAGGACTCCATGGGTTCGGACGAGGACTGGGCTCGCGCCGAGGAGGGCCTGCGCACTGCTCTGGAGCAGCTGCACATGGACTACGAGGTCAACGAGGGCGACGGCGCCTTCTATGGCCCCAAGATCGACTTCCACCTGGAGGACTCGCTCGGCCGTACCTGGCAGTGCGGTACCGTTCAGCTCGACTTCCAGATGCCGCTCAACTTTGACCTGGAGTACGTCGACGCCGACGGCACCAAGAAGCGCCCCATCATGCTGCATCGCGTATGCTTTGGCTCCATCGAGCGCTTCATCGGTATTCTGATTGAGCACTTTGCAGGCAAGTTCCCCACCTGGTTGGCCCCCGTGCAGGTCAAGGCACTTCCCGTCTCCGAGAAGAGCCGCGACTACGCCCACGAGGTTTGCGCCAAGCTGGAGGAGGCCGGCATTCGCGTGGTCTGCGACGACCGCGACGAGAAGATCGGCTACAAGATTCGCGAGGCCCGCAGCATCGACCGCGTGCCCTACATGCTCATCCTGGGCGAGAAGGAAGTCGAGGCCGGCAACATCTCCGTCCGCGATCGTTCCAACGAGACCGTTCAGATGAGTGTTGACGAGTTTGTGGCCAAGGTGCTCGAGGAGATCAAGACTCGCGCCTAGCACAAACAATACAAGAATTAACAAAGGCGATCGTCCTCGCGGATGGTCGCCTTTTTTGTTGTCTATAGAAGAAAAGCCGCTGGTTAGAGCGGCTTTTTTGTTGTGCAAAAAGGTACAGGTTTTTGTAGAGGCGTATGGAGATGCACCCATTCGCGGCGCATTTTGTGCAATCTGTGAAAACGCGAGCAGTTTGCTCGTATAATGAACTCCGCCGAAAGATACAAAAACCTGTACTTTTGCGACTGCGCCTAGCTGCGAGCGAGAAGCCTGTTCTTAACGCCCCTGCATCCGCGTGTGTCGCGGAGACAAGAAGGGGGCGAGAGATGGAACAGACAATGCGGCGCCAAGAGCAGCTGCCCGGTGCCTTTAGTGGCGCTGCTACCAACAGCCAGCACGGGCGCGTCCGCTGGTATCTGGTCCACACCCCCCATGGTAAAGAGCGCGAGACCTGCGAAAAGGTCCGCCGCATTATCCCGCACGAGCTGATGCAGGACGCTTTTGTGATGCAAAAGGAGTTCTGGTTTAAGCGGGACGGCGCCTGGTCGCTCCAAACCAAACCCATGTACAAGGAATACTTCTTCGTCGCCACGCGCGATGCTGCTCTGCTCGACAAGGCTTTGGCCCAGTTGAGCTTTGGCTGTCGCATTGCCGGCAGCAGGGAGCGGGCCTATGCGCCCATGCCGGACGATGCGCAGGACTGGTACCGCAGCGTGCTCGACGACAACGGCGTGGTGCGCAACAGCGTCGCGCGGATCGAAGACGGCGTGCTACACATCGAGCAGGGCCCACTGGTGGGGCAAGAGGCCCGCGTAAAAAAGATCGACCGTCATAAGCGCTGGTGCCTGGTGGATGTGGGCGAAGGTGACTCCGCATTTAGGGAGCTGCTTCCGCTTGACGTGCCCAGCAAAACGTAAGGAGACGTTGCGCCGGCAATTCATTCGCAATTTGAATTCATCGATTGGGGGATCCCTGGGGGACAGGGACGTAAGTTTGACTGTGGCTGCTAAAGAAATAACAGAGAGCAATGCGCCCGTGGGGGCGACGCTCATTGCTCAGGCTATGGACCGGCGCGAAGGCGCGGCGGGCGCTGGTGCCGGCGCTGCGGCAAGCACGAGTACGGTGAGCCTTCCGGGCTCGCGCGAGTTCGTCGCAGAGTCTCGCGCGCTTGACTCGCGTTCCTTCGGGTACCGCTTTGTGAAGCGCACTTTCGACATCGCGTTCAGTGCGTGCGTCTGCGTCGTGGGGCTGATCCCCGGCGTGATTCTCTGCGCCTTCATCGCGGCCGACACCAAGGGTGCACCCATCTACGCGCACGAGCGTGCGGGACGCTTCGGTCGCCCCATCCACGTGCTCAAGTTCCGCTCCATGGTCGCCGACGCCAACGACGTGGAGAAGTACCTCAGACCCGAGCAAATCGAGGAGTGGCACCGCGAGCGCAAGGTCACCGATGACCCGCGCATCACCAAGCTGGGTCGCGTCCTGCGAAAGACCTCCCTCGACGAGATACCTCAGTTTATCAACGTGCTCGCGGGCCAGCTCTCTATCATCGGCCCTCGCGCCATCACCTACGAGGAACTGGGGAACTTCACGCACGAGCAGCAGTTGCAGGTGCTTGCTGTGCCCCAGGGCATCACCGGCGCCTGGCAGTCGGGCCCTCGCAACCTCGCGACCTTCGAAAACGGCCTGCGCCAGGAGTTCGAGCTCGCCTACGCGCGCGGCGCGAACCTCAAGGGCGACTTGCGGGTCTTCTTCAAGACCTTCTCGGTGATGTTCGGCAAGAAGAAGACAGGGAGGTAACGCATGAGTGCTGACAAGCCCCTCGTCTCGATCGTGGTGCCGACCTACAAGCGCGCCGACAGGATCCGCGTGGCTCTGGACTCGATCGCGGCGCAGGACTACGGCGCGGAGAACATCGAACTAATCGTGGTGAGCGACAACCGGCCGGAGTGGCCGGAGAGCGCCGAGACTGACGCGGCGGTCGCCCCCTATGCCGCGAGCCTGCCGCACTTCAGGCTGCTGCACACTGCCGGCCAGACCGGCGGCGGGGCGGCGCGCAACTACGCCTGTCGCCAGGCGACGGGCGAGTACCTCGCGTTCCTCGATGACGACGACGAGTTCCTGCCCGACAAGGTGTCCACCCAGGTCGCCTTCATGCAAGAAAACTCCCTCGACATGAGCTGGCAGGATGTCTCGTGGTATGACGAGCGTGGCCGGCTCGTGGAGCACCGCAGACTCGATCACTGCGAGGACTTCTCCACCGAGGGCCTGCTGCGCGCGCACCTCCTAACGCCGATAAGCCCAACGGCCATCTATATGCTCAAGCGTGACCTGTTCAACCACACTGAGGGCTTCGGCGAGGTGGCGACCGGCCAAGACTGGTGGCTGATGCTGCACTGCATAGAGGCTGGCGCCCGTATGGGCTATATGCCCGAGGTGCACGTACGCCAGTATCTCCATTCCGGCGAGAGGCTCTCGCTTGGCAAGAACAAGGTAGACGGCGAGGTCGCAAGGCACGAGGCGGTGCGCGGCTACTACCCGCGTCTCAGCAAGAAGGATGTGCGCTACATCGAATTCCGCCACAACGCCGTACTCGCCTTCGCTATGAAGCGCAGCAACCAGCCAGGCCAGGCGGTCATTTACGCCTTAAAGGCCATCGCCTCGTCGCCCACTGCCTGCGTCTCCGAGGCATTGAGGTTCTTCGGCAAAGCGAAATCTTAACCATTCTAACTATTTCATGTGTGTGCCTACTCTTAACGAAAGGTTGAATGATATGTCCGAAAAATTGAAGATAGCAGTCGCCGGTACCGGCTATGTGGGGCTCTCGTTAGCCGTTCTGCTCTCGCAGCATAACGAGGTGCGCGCGCTCGATATCATCTCTGAGAAGGTTGAGAAGATCAACGCATTCCAGTCGCCAATCCAAGATGACGAGATTGAGCTCTTCCTGGCCGAGGCCAAGGCGGGCACGAGGAAGCTCGACCTGCATGCAACCGTGGACGTTGCCGAAGCATACACGGACGTGGATTATGCCATCGTGGCCACGCCGACGAACTACGATTCGGATCGCAACTTTTTCGACACCTCGTCTGTTGAAGCCGCAATCTCGGCAATCCGCTCGGTGAATCCAACGGCCTGGATTGTCGTCAAGTCGACCATCCCCGTGGGTTACACTGCGTCGCTTCGCAAGACGCTTGGCGACAGTCGCATCATCTTCAGCCCCGAGTTCCTTCGCGAGAGCAAGGCGCTCTACGACAATCTGCACCCTAGCCGCATCGTGGTTGGTGTGCCTAAGGGCGACGAAGAGGCTGTGGAGGCCGCAAAGACGTTTTCTGGGCTGCTCGCCCAAGGTGCCGACCCCGCCGAGTTTGAGCGCACCAACGCCGACGGCACGACGGGCATCCCGCAGCTCGTTCTTGGCACCACCGAGGCGGAGGCCGTGAAGCTGTTCGCCAACACCTACCTGGCGCTTCGCGTGGCGTACTTTAACGAGCTGGACACTTACTGCGAGGCGAAGGGACTCAACACCAAGGACGTCATCGAGGGTGTGTGCCTGGAGCCCCGCATTGGCTCCCACTACAACAATCCCTCCTTCGGCTACGGCGGCTACTGCCTGCCCAAGGACACCAAGCAGCTGCTGGCCAATTACAAGGACGTGCCTCAGAACCTCATCGAGGCCATCGTCGATGCCAACCGCACTCGCAAGGACTACATCGCAGACGAGGTACTGCAGCTGGTGTGGGACAAGGTGTATGAAGGCAAGGAGAAGCCCGTGGTGGGCGTGTACCGCCTGACCATGAAGTCGAAATCCGACAACTTTCGCGCCAGCTCCATTCAGGGCGTTATGAAACGCGTGAAGGCCAAGGGAGTGCCGGTCGTCGTCTACGAGCCCACGCTGGACGCGCCGGAATTCTTTGGTTCCGAGGTGACACATGACCTTGAGAAGTTCAAGGCCGAGTGCGACGTGATCATTGCCAACCGCTGGAGTGACGATCTGGCCGATGTAGCCGACAAGGTGTATACCCGCGACCTGTTTAAGAGGGACTAGCCATGGTAGACCGCAAGAAAGTGCTCGTCACTGGTGCCGCCGGGTTCATCGGCGCGTTCCTTAGTAGGAGGCTCGTCGCGGATGGATGGGATGTAACCGGCCTCGACAACATGAACAGCTACTACGACCCCGCGATCAAGGAGACGCGCCTCGAGATGGTGCGCGCCGCCGCGGAGGGGGCGCCCGGCTCCTTCCGGTTCGTAGGTGGCGATCTAGCCGACGCGGCGCTCCTGGAACGCCTCTTTGTCGAGGGGGGTTTTGACGCCGTGGTGAACCTTGCCGCGCAGGCGGGCGTTCGCTACTCCATCGAGAACCCGAGGGCCTACGTGGAGTCGAACCTTGTCGGGTTCTTCAACGTGCTGGAGTGCTGTAGGCACCACCCAGTTCGGCACTTGGTGTACGCAAGCTCCAGCTCCGTCTACGGCGGCAACGTGAAGGTGCCCTTCTCCGAGGAGGACAGAGTCGACTCGCCGGTCTCGCTCTACGCGGCCACGAAGAAGTCGAACGAGCTCATGGCGCACGCCTACTCTAAGCTCTACTCGATCCCGGCGACGGGCCTCAGGTTCTTCACGGTCTACGGGCCCATGGGGCGTCCCGACATGGCCTACTTCAAGTTCGCCGACATCCTGCGCGCGGGCGGGACGATAAAAATCTACAACATGGGCGACTGCCGACGCGACTTCACCTACGTGGGCGACATCGTGGAGGGCATCGTGCACGTCATCGGCAACCCGCCCGAGGTCCGCGAGGGGTCGGACGGTCTCCCCATGGCCGCGCACCGCGTCTACAACATCGGCAACTCCCAGCCCGTGCAGCTCCTGGACTTTGTCGCCACTCTCCAGCGCGTGCTTGTGGAGGAGGGGGTGCTGCCCGAGGGCTACGACTTCGAGGCGCACCGGGAGCTCGTCCCCATGCAGCCGGGCGACGTGCCCGTGACCTACGCGGACACCTCGGCGCTTGAGCGGGACATGGGGTACAGGCCCTCGATTCCGCTCGAGTACGGGCTGCGGGAGTTCGCAAAGTGGTACCGGGAATTCAGGGGGTAGGCGGTATTGTCTAGGCTTCTACTCCTTGCGAGGAGGTTCCCCTACAATCACGGCGAGGTAGCTGCCGAATCCTATCTGGAAACTGAGATTAGTCTGCTCGCTGAAAACTTTGAGCGAGTACTCACGGTAGCCACCGAAGCGTCTTCCGATGACTTGCCTACGTGCGCGCTGCCGGAAAACGTCGAGCCTGTCGCACTCGGCTGTACTCCGACGCGGATCCACAAGGTTTCGCTCGCCGCACGCGGGGCGCTCTACCAAGTGTCCGCTCCTGTGGAGGTGCAAGAGGCAATCGCGACCGACCCGGTGAGCACGGTGAAGCAGTGCGCCTTCCGAGGCTACTTCGCCGCACGTGCGCACGAGAAGTACACGAAGATTATGCCGGAGCTGGGAAGACGTAACTTCGAGCCGACTGCAATCTATAGTTTCTGGCTCTACGACACTGCGCTCGCTGCCCTATGGACGCGAGGCACGTACCCGTGCGCACGCGCTGTCGCGCGTGCGCACGGGTACGATCTCTACCGAGATCGTAACGGTGTGGATTACCTTCCGTTCCGGGAGCTGCTGCTCTCGGAATGTGATGCTGTGCTGCCGTGCAGCGAGGACGGGCGGGCCCACATCGACACCAACTGGCCCGGTCACTCAAACAAACTGCATACCACCTACCTGGGGACGGCAGACCTGCCTGATCTCTCTGAAGTTTCTCATAGTGGGGAGTTTCATATCGTCTCCTGCTCTCGCGCGGTTGCCGTGAAGCGCGTCGGCCTCATTGCTGACGCGCTCGCCGTTCTTGACGCTGAAGGCAGACGAGTGCGATGGACGCACTATGGCGACGGCCCGGAGCTCGAGGGTGTCAAGGAGATGTGTGGTGGATTCTCGTCGGTTGAGGTCGAGTTTCCTGGTTCCGTGCCGAACGCGGAGCTGCTGCATGTCTACTGTCGGGATCGCATCGACCTGTTCGTCAACGTGTCGGAGAGCGAGGGGCTTCCCATCTCGATCATGGAGGCGTGTGGCGTCGGCACGCCTGTGCTTGCTACGGACGTCGGGGGGACAGGTGAGATTGTCCATGACGGCGAGAACGGGAGGCTGCTCCCCGCAAATCCGAATCCTAACGGGATTGCATCCGCAATCGCCGGGTTTATGAACATGGCAGAGGATGACGTCCTGCTCATGCGTCGCGCCTCGCGCCGCATCTGGGAGGAACGCTTCAGGGCTGCCGAGAACGTGCGGCATCTCGTGGACTACCTGAAAGGAGACGATGCAGCGTGAGCCAACTTGCGCAGAAGGTGACCATGCTCAGGCGCTGGGCGAAGATTCTTGCCGGCGGCACTGAGGTCGCCGTGGAACAGGGCCCCGGGCGGTGCTGCCGCTCCGGCGAGCTCGCCGGCTACTGGAATGACCTTACGGGTAAAGTGTCCCCGAACACTCTACTCGATGATGGTGGTGTTCCGCTGAGCGTCATCGCTGGCGGGGGGAAGGTCAATTTCCCCATTGCGGTGTTCCAGTACGCGTTGGGGCGCTATGACCTGTCGCTCCTGGAGCCGGATAGAGCCGAGGAGCACCTCGCCGCGTTGAAGGCGTGCGCTGATTGGGCCCTTGTTTCCCAGCGGTTTGACGGTTCGTGGGATGCATTCGGTCCTATCGGCAGCGCCAAGTATACCGTTTCCTCGATGGCGCAAGGTGAGGGATGTTCGATGCTCCTGCGGGCGCATCGGGCGCTCTCCGACGAACGGTACCTTGAGGCGGCGATCAAAGCGGCACGCTTTATGTTGGCTGAAGTCGTCGACGGAGGAACAGCGATTCGCGAGGGCGATGGGCTCTTCCTCGAGGAGTATCCCCAAAAGCCGCGCCGCAGCGTGATGAACGGTTGGGTGTTCAGCCTGTTCGGGCTCTACGATGCGTCGCTTGCGGATGGTTCGTTCCTCGAGCCGTTCTCATTGTCCTCGCGCACGCTTGCATGCCACTTGGATGACTATGATAACGGCTACTGGTCGCTGTACGACCTGGAACGCAGGCTTGCCTCCCCGGCTTACCACACGTTGCACATCGCGCAGCTGCGTGCTATGGCGGAACTCACCGGCGACGACCGGTTCTCCGACAAGGCGGAGCGTTTCGAGGACTACGCCGCCAAACGTGCCAATAGAATCCGCGCCGTTGCCAGCAAGGTCGCCCAGAAGCTCACGGAGAAATCGGATGCGGTGATCGTGCAGTGAAGAGGGCGGTCTACATAGTCACGGCGATGGACGCAGGCGGGGCCGAGACCGTCTTCATGAAGTTCTATCGCGCGCTGGACAAGAATAAATATCAGCTCGACTTCTGCGTCTCCTCGGATGAGCCGGGATTCTACGACGATGAGATCAGGGAACTCGGCGGCAGGATCGTGCACACCGTCAAGAAGAGTGAGAGCGGGCCCGTCGCATCATTCAGGCGCCTCAGGGATATAGCCCGCGAGGGTGGATACTGTGCGGCGGTCAGGTCATCGCAGCACAGTCTCTCGGCGCTTGACCTGCTCGCGATGCGGGCGGGAGGCGTCCCTCGCACCGTGTTCCGTTCCAGCAACACCGGGACAGTCACCAACAGCCGCAAAGAGGCCGTGCTTCACAGCATGTTCAGGCCGCTTATCAGGCTCGCCGCCACATCGTACGTCGCGCCTTCGACCGAGGCGGGACTGTACATGTTCGGCGAGGCGGGCGTTAGCAGCGGCAAGTTCGATATTCTGCACAATGCAGTCGACCTCCAGGAGTTCGACTATCGGGAGGATGCCCGTAAAAAAATCAGAAGGGAGCTGGGCATCGCGGAGGATGCGCTCGTCGTTGGACATGTCGGGCGGTTCAACCAGCAGAAGAACCATGCGTTTTTGATCGATGTATTCGCGGAGATCGCTGGGAAGAGGGATGAGGCCGTGCTACTGCTCTTAGGAAAGGGCGAGCTCCTTGAGAGCGCAAGGCAGAAGGTAGAAGTCCTGGGCCTTTCCGACAGGGTGAAATTCGCGGGTGTCCGCAGTGACGTTGCACTGTGCTATTCGGCGATGGACGTGCTCGCGTTCCCCTCGCTCTACGAGGGGCTTCCCAACGTTGTGATCGAAGCTCAGGCGAATGGTCTTCCCTGTGTCATAAGCAATGCCATCACGCAGGAGGCTGTCATAAACGGCAATGTGGTATCGATGCCCCTGTCGGGGGGAGCCGGCTCCTGGTGCGAGGCTCTGTTCCGCTTGTCCGGGAGAAGGGCCGAGGATGGGGCTTCAGAGTTGAGATTGGCGGGTTACGACATCAAAGAAGAGCTCTCCAACTTTGTGAGGCTGGTGTTCGGGGAATGAGCGAATCTAGAACGCGGCCCCGGAATCTGGGCGACCGCCGTCGCGAGCCCCTTGTCAACCGCGACCTGTTCGGGCCCTTCAGGCGTCTTAATGCCAGCAGGGTGTTCTTCTTCGTGTATCTCTGTGCGCTTTTTGGTCATCAGCTGGGAACCGGTTTCGACGCGCTGTTCGTTCGTGGCAGCTTTATCGCCTATGTTTTCGTTTCCATGATCACGGTGGTCTTTCGGACGATCAAAGACGGAGAGAGCGGCAGGCTGTTCAGCCCGTTTTTCGTATGGCTGATCGTTTTCTGGTTCTGGGCGTATGTATCGGTCTTCTGGGCGGCAAACACCACCTACGTGTTCTATCCGGTTTATATCAACAACGTTGCCCAGATTTTCGCCATTTCTGTTCTTGTTGTCGCTGACGTAAGAACTAGGGATGACGTTATCGTGTACCTTAAGATGCTGCTGTTCGCCAACCTGTACAGTGAGGCGCTCCTGTTTGCGAATACACCTGCTGGTGCTTGGGGGACGGAGCGTGTCGGCGAGGCGATCGGTGTTCAGTTCAACTCTCTGGGGATGAGGACGGCAGTCGCGGCCTTTGTGTCTTTGCTTCTCTTTTGGGAGACGAAGAACGTTCTCTACCTGGTGTTTATCGTACCGAGCGCCTTGATATCGTTCTTCTCTGGGTCGCGCAAGGCCTTCCTTATTCTCGTAGTCTCTATCACCTTGTTTATGGCCTTTGTGAATAGGGGGTTTAGGGCCGTCAGGAACGTCCTCATCGTCTGCGCTATCCTGTTCGCGGTCTACCTGCTGGTAATGACGAACGAGGATCTTTACCACATTCTTGGACGTCGTCTTGAGAACCTCTTTTCGTATTTTTTCGGCGAGGGTACGACGGAGACAAGCTCTCTGGAGCGCGAATTCTACAGGAACTATGCGCGGCAAATGTGGGGGCAAAGCCCCGTAGTTGGGTGGGGATTCAACCAATTCGCTGCTCAGATGCTGGCGATCAACTACTCTCATGTTGCCTACAGCCATTGCAATTATTGGGAGTTGCTCTCCTGCCTCGGGATCGTCGGCTTTCTTCTTTACTACGGATTCTACCTGTACCTTGCAAAGCGACTGGTGAGAAAAGCCCCTCGTAAAGATCCCCTTGTCCTGTTTGCGATCGTTCTGCTTGTTGTTTTGGTTGTGATGGAGTACGGGTTCGTCGCCTTCGTCGGAATCGATGAGTACGTCTACTTGTTGATCCTCTTCCTGATCGGGGGGCTCGGTGAGGCGTCTTTGAGTCCCGAAAAGCCGAGCATGCAGAAGAGGTTCTTCATCGCTCGGAAGGAATAGTGATTGGTGACATGAACAAGTTCGTGAAATATCTGAAAAATCCGGCACTCGTCTACCCTCTCGCAACGTCAAGGGGTCTCACGAATTGGGTGTCCGACGAAGTGCATCTCAAGCTGGAGTACAAGGCAAGAATCGGAAGGTGTCTCGATTTGGAGCATCCAACGGGCTTCAACGAGAAGCTCCAGTGGCTCAAGCTTCATGACCGCAACCCTCTCTACACCAAGCTCGTTGATAAGTATGCGGTGAAGGAGTGGGTCGCCGACCGCATCGGTTCGCAATACGTTACGGAGACGTATGCCCGTTGGAGCCGTGTTGAGGACATCGACATTTCATGCTTACCGGAGCGCTTCGTTCTCAAGACTAACCATGACTGCGGGGGCATCGCCATCTGCCGCGACAGGGCCTCCTTCGATTTGGAAGGTGCCAAACGGAAGCTGGCCAAGCATATGAAGCGCAACTACTTCTGGGGCGGTCGCGAATGGCCGTACAAAAACGTCAAACCTTGCATCTTTGCCGAGGAGTATCTGGAGGACGATGCCTCGGGTGATCTTCCTGATTACAAGCTTTTCCATTTCTCAAATGGGCGAATAGTCACCCTGTTCATGACTGATCGCTTTACCAAGGCAGGGCTTACCGAGACCTTCTTCGATGAGGAGTGGGTCCCGCTCGAGCTTTCTGAGGGAGGGCATCCAAGAAGGCCGGGCGCCGCGGTTCCTGAGAGGTTTAATGAGATGAAGGCCTTGACAGACAGGCTCGCGGGCGAATTCCCCTTTGCGCGCGTCGACTTCTACGAGTCCAAAGGGCGGCTCCTCTTCGGCGAGATGACCTTCTATCCGAACTCCGGTTTCGAGCGATTTGATCCCGAGGAGTGGGACACTGAGCTCGGTTCTTGGCTTGAGCTACCCAACGGGGGGGGGTGGCTCCTTGTGAATAACGCCTCGTTGATCTGGTTGCATCTTGCGGATGTGAACCCTTCTACTTCTCGCGGGATGACGGATTACAAGATTTATTGCTTCAACGGTGAGCCGGGATTCCTGTATGTGTCCCAAGGACTCGAAGACCATGCGACAGCGCGTATCAGCTTCATGAATCTTGACTGGTCCTTCGCCCCCTTCTGTCGTGGTGACTATGCATCCTTTGATATGCCTCCTGAGGTACCCACTTGCCTTGACGAAATGATTGGGTTCTCAAGAGCACTCTCAGAGGGAATCCCGTTTGTTCGAGTTGATTTTTATGACGTTGCTGGCGAACCACGGTTCTCGGAGATGACATTCCATCCCTGCTCGGGTTTCATGCCGTTTAGTCCAAAGGAGTGGGACTTGCGCATCGGCGACATGCTCTCGCTTGAAGGGGCCTACGGTCCACTTGGGAGGCGGAGTGTCCGATAGCTTGAACAAAAGGGCCGCCTCCGCAGCGAAGTGGTCCATCATCACTGAGACCCTTGTCAAGGTGGTTTCGCCCGTGACGCAACTCGTCCTCGCGCGTATCCTCGCGCCCGAGGCGTTCGGCATGGTGGCCACGGTCACGATGGTCACGAGCTTCGCAGATATGTTCTCGGACTCCGGGTTTCAGAAGTACTTGGTGCAGCACGATTTTGATTCCGAGAGAAGCCTCCGCAAGAGCGCGGACGTTGCGTTCTGGACGAACATGGCCGTCTCGCTCGTCTTATGGGCAGGCATCGCCCTGCTTCGTGACCCGCTTGCCTCGCTCGTCGGCAGCCCGGGGCTCGGCTTCCCCATAGCCGTGGCGTGCGCGTCGCTTCCCCTCACGTCGTTCTCCAGCATCCAGCTCGCGCTCTGCCGACGCCGGCTCGACTTCAAGACGATCATGCCCGTGCGCGTTGCGGTCGCTCTTGTGCCGCTTGTGGTTACGGTGCCGCTCGCTCTGGCAGGTTTCGGATTCTGGTCCCTCATCATCGGCACCATAGCTGGCAATGCCGTCAACGCAGTTGCCCTTACAGTTCTCTCTCCGTGGAAACCGAGTTTCTTCTACTCTCTCGCGCTCCTTCGTGAGATGTTCGGATTTAGTGGATGGTCGCTCCTCGAGGCGATTGCCATTTGGGCGACCTCCTGGGCCGGGACCTTCGTTGTGGGAAATCTTCTGGATTCCTACCACTTGGGGCTCTACCGTCAGCCCATGACGTTCGTC
>UMBF01062178.1_pt1 | contig 29283 bp, 16 predicted proteins | sample 1963901 | NCBI WGS metagenome assembly UMBF01 (sample SAMEA4835935, study PRJEB28245) | human gut metagenome | biome: gut microbiome; material: fecal sample | place: Denmark | collected 2008 | reverse complement strand
GACGCGGCCCTCCCTCTTACACCACAATAATTCGCGCGATCCATACTATAGGTTCTGTTCATTATCTTTTTGGATGTAAATGCTGTTCACTTAGCAACAGTACTCATATTTGGCATTTTTTGCCCACCGCCATATAACTAACGCCCTATAGCAGACAAAAAACAGGCCGCAGCCCATCGCTGCGGCCTGTTCGGAAGCAAAAGTGGGCGTTAAGCGCTGTAGCCCATCGCTTGCAGCACAAACATGACGACCGTCAGCACCGTAATCACGCCGATAGTCGCCCAAGTGAGCACGTTCCATACGCGGCCGTTGCGGTTGGCGCCCATAATGTGGCGATCCGCCGCGATAACCACCTGAAATACCAGGACTACGGGCAGCAGCACGCCGTTGATGACCTGCGAGGTCATCATAATCTGGAACAAATCGACGCCAGGCATGAGCACCAACACGGCAGAAATGCCGATGATGGCCGTAATGATGCCGCGATAGACCGGAGCCTCGTCCCAGCTGCGGTCGGCACCGCGCTCCCAGCCAAATGCCTCGCAGATAGCGCTCGACGTAACGCCCGGCAGCACACAGGCAGCCAAGAAGCTCGCCGCGACCAGGCCCGAGGCAAACAGTACCGTGGACCACTGGCCCGCGATGGGCTCCAGCGCGCGGGCGGCATCGGCGGCATCGCTAATCTGAATACCCGCCGGGAACAGCACCGTACCGGTCGTGATGATAATGAAGCCCGCAATGATATCAGCAGCGATCGAGCCGCTCACGGTATCAATACGCTGCAGCACGATGTCGTCCTCGCCCGCATTCTTATCGACCACGTTATTCTGAGCCAAGAAGATCATCCACGGTGCGATGGTGGTACCGATCGTTGCGACCACGAGCGACACGTAGCTGGGATCGTTCTGGATATTAGGGACGACCAAGTCGACCGCGACCTCGCCCCAGTTGGGGCCGGCCATAAACGCGGCGACAATGTAGGTCACGAACACGCAGCTTACCAGCAGCAAAATCTTCTCGATGCGCTGGAAACTGCCCGACATGGTAAGCATCCACACCAGCAGCGCCACGAGCGGCACCGAGATGCTCGCCGGAACGCCAAACAGAGCAAGGCCACTCGCGATACCCGCGAACTCCGAGATGGTCACCGCCGTGTTGGCGATCAACAGCGCCGCCATGGCCAGCACGCTCTTGCGCACGCCAAAGCGCTCGCGAATGAGCGACGCCAGGCCCTTACCCGTGACGCATCCGCAGCGCGCCGCGGTCTCCTGCGTCACGATAAGCAGCACGGTCATGACGGGAAGCATCCAGAGCATCTTATAGCCATAGCTGGCGCCCGCGCTGGAATACGTGGCGATGCCGCCGGCGTCATTGCCCGAAAGCGCTGCCAGAAGACCGGGGCCCATGGCGCCAAAGATGGCCGCAATGGTCAGCTTTTGCTTGGTGCTCGGCTTTTGCTTCGTGTTTTGCACGCGACCACCTACCCCATGACCGACATGGTGAGCAGCACCGCGGCGATGCAGTACGCCACACACGAGATCATGACGGCGATGACGTTCATGGCGGTGCCCGACGTATTGAGGTCGTGCTCGTCGCGCCAGAACAGCACCATCAGGTAAATCACAGCGCTCATGTTGCCAATCAGGCAGATGATGGCCGCGATGTTAAAGCAGCCGGTAAAGAGCCGCTCCTCAAACATAGTGGCATCGGGGAACGCGGCGGTGCGCACCAGCTGCGCGCACAGGTAGGTCACGAGTGACAGAATCAGGCCCATGCCCGTGCTCTGGAAGAAGAATCCCAGGTACGGCTTGGGCTCGTCGTCGTGACCGTCGTACTCGAGGAAGTAGTTCTTGACGAACGACACCATGCGCGAGGCAGCCAGCAGCACGAGCGGCATGGCGCACATGGGGAACACCACCAGATGCGCGGAGCCCAGCGCCGTCCCCAGCACCGTCGCCATAATGCACGAGGCGATGCCCCACACGACGACCCAGTACTGACGATGCACGAACCAGCTGAGCACGTTCGTCGAGTCGTCCGACGCGCTATCGCCCGAGCCGACACCGGCGATCTGCAGGTCCTCCTGATGCTCCTCGGCGATAACGTCCATGGCGTCGTCGAAGGTCACGATACCCAGGATATGACGGTTCTCGTCGCAGACAGGGATGGCAACCAGGTCGTACTTGGTCATCTCGTCCGTCACGTCTTCCTGGTCCTCGTCGGGCGACACGTAGACCAGATCGCGATAGGCGAGCTGGCCCAGCGTGGCGTCGCGGTCGGCCACGATCAGCGTGCGCAGCGAAAGCACGCCCGTCAGCATGCCGCTCGGATCCTCGGTATAGACGTAGTAGACGCTCTCAAAGTCCTCGTCGAGTTTGCGAATCGCCTCGATGGCATCGCCGACCGTCGCCGTGGCGGGCAGCGAGACAAACTCCGAGGTCATAATGCGGCCGGCGGTGTTGTCCTCATAGCCCAGCAGATTACGAATCGCCTTCTCCTCCTTGACGCCCATCAGGCGCAGGAGCTTCTCGGCCTTCTCGTAATCGAGCTCGTCGATCAGGTCGGCAGCGTCGTCCGGGTCCATCATGGCCAGCATCGACGATGCGTCGGTATCGGACAGGCCCTCGAGCATCTCGGTCATAAGCTCGTCGTCATCGAACTCCGAGATGGCCTCGGCGGCCTGTGCCGTATCGAGCTGCGCGAACACCTGCGCGCGCAGGCGCGGATCGAGCTGCTCGATGATGTCGGCGATGTCGGCAGGATGCAGCTCGCCAAGTGTCTTGTGCGACACCGAGAGCTGGATGTTCTTAGTCGAGCGATCGAGCAGGTCCATGTAAGACCAGGCGATAATGTCCTCGCTGAGCGGCTTGCCCAGATGCTTCATAAAGCCCTCGACGACATGCTCGAGTGTGGGGCTGATCGCGCGCAGCAGACCGCGGGCACCAACTTCGGCACCCAGCAGGCGCAGCTGATTTTCGCCCGACATGGAAAACTTGATGTCGTTTACGCGCACGACCTTCATGCCCTGCGTGTCGACAATCTGCTTGTTAAGCACGTCGCGGGCAAGCAAGAGTTCGGTCGGCTGCAAGTACGAAAAACGGATTTCGGTGGCCGACGTCTTAAGGTGTACACCCGTCTCGTCGATACGGTCGACCCATTTGCGCCAGCTGATCATAAACGGCGTCTTGCCGGGACCACGGAACGCGAGCGACGTCACGTGCGGAAAAACTTCGCCGGTTGCAATGCCAAAATCGTTAACCACGCCGAGCTTTTCGCCGTCGACGTCCAAGACCGGCAATTTGAGCATCTCACTCAGATAATTCAATGGTGCTCCCCATCATTATTCCTGCGGACCGCGTGACCATGCCGACACGCAATCCGTGGACTTTTAGATATGTATACGCATGCGCGGGCGGCACGCCGCTCGGCGCTCACACCCCGTGCACGCGCAGAAAGCACCTGCATGGGGTCATCGACTGTATGGTCGAGGTTTGGATTTCACCTGCAACCTTTCTCTTGACCCTCATTAACCGCAGTAACTATAGCATCAGCATCGCGCTGCGGCACCGAATTTATGCGCTGCACATTGCGGGCATACCAAACGCTGACGTATCCGTGGCAGAGAGCCGGATGAGCACGGTGGGACAAAGCGGCTGAGACCGCCCTAAACGACCAGTCGTTTAAGCACGTCCCCAATGACTACTCTGTGGTGTCGTCGTCCTCGGGGAGTTGGGGGAACACGGCGTTTTTGGGCATGGAAACCTTGGTGAGCGAGGTGAGCTTTTTGCTCAATGCCGTGTCCGTCTTGACCAGGTCGCTGAGCGTCACGATCTTGTAGCCGTCGGCAACAAGGCCATCGATAATCTTCGGCAGCGCCTCGAGCGTCTGCTCGGCGCACTCATCGCTATCGGTGAGCAGCACAATATTGCCCGGCGTCATCGAGTCGAGCACGGTCGATACTTGCTCGTCAGCACCGTTGAGCAGCCAGTCGCCCGAATCGATATTCCACGAAACCACGGCGGATACCAGATCCATCGAGTCGATCCAGTTTTGCTCGTCAAACGCGGCGTAGGGGGCGCGCAGCAACATCGTCTCGACGCCGGTCGCCGACTTAATCGCCTCGGTGCCCTTCGCGATCTGCTTGCGCACCGTCTCGCGATCCTCGCCCTTGAGCGAATCATCGCTGTAGCTGTTGGAGCCGACCTCGCACCCGGCATCGACAATCGCTTTGGCAGTAGCGGGCGAGGCCTCGGCCGCATCGCCCGAAAGGAAGAACGTCGCCGTGACGCCCTTTTCCTTGAGCACCTGCAAGATCTGCTTGGTCGCGCCGCTCGGACCCTCGTCAAATGTCAGGGCCACGTACTTTTCGTTGCCCTTGGGCGCTACGCTTGCGCACTCGACCACGCAGTCGGTGGCGGGCACGACCTCGCCGCGGTCCTGCGTCTTGCCCGACTGCTCGCCGACCCATACCTCGGAGCGGCCCTGAACGCCCCAGGTTTTGACATACTCAATGGCACCCGTGCCCTCGACCTTAAGCTTTGGCTCGATAGTCGTGGCCTGGACCTCGTGCTTTTCGTACACGTTGCGGCCATCCTTGACCGTCACCTTCTCGCCACCCGTAAGCTCGCGACTATCCCATTTGCCTTGTTTCACGCGCTTGCCGTCGACCTTCACCGACAGCTTTTCGCCGCCATGGCGCTTGAGCACGCTGTCGTCGACGGCCAGCAGATCGCCGGCGTCGTACGTTTCGGTCAGGCTTTGATCGTCGATAAGATTCTGCAACGTAGAGCCCACGCGCACCGCGGTCTTTTGCCCGTTGAGCTCCACGTCCACGCTGCGGTTGACGTAGCCCACGACGGCAGCGATAAACAGCACGAGCGCGCAACCCACGGCGATGAGCGCATAGGGCAGACGGGACGGTCGACGCGGCGAGCGACCGTTGCCGATGCGCGCGCTGCGATCGCTAAACCCACGGCTATGGTTGAGGTACATCGCGCCGGGCTTACGGCGACGTCGACGCTGACCGCTGGGCAGCTGCCCCAGGTCACGGCGTGCCGTCGGACGCGCACCCGAGTGCCCGTTTAAGTTAGATCCGTTTTGGCGCATGTACCCTCCCCCATAAACACAGCGAGCCGGAGCAACATGTCTCCGGCTCGCCTCCCATCATTTGGTACGTCGCTATTTGCTAGCTTTTGACGAGCCCCCGCTCGCCTTTTGATATTCGTCCTTAAAGGCCTTGAACATACCGCGCGTCTTGCCGAGCTGCTTGCCCAGTGCGCGGCTACCCTTGTCCACGGCGACCGACCCCTTGTCATCGAGCACCTTGGCGCCCTTCTTGACCTTATCGCCCACCACGACACTGGCCTCGGCAGCCTTAGCGGCCGCGCCGCCCGAATACCCGAGCGACTTGACCTCGTCCGAGACAATCATCGCGCCGTTCTCGTAGCCGCGCAGCATCGTCGGCGGCACCTGCGTGTCGCCCACCAACATGCTCGATGCGGCGCTGGCGGTCACATAGAACGTCTGCACAATGCCCGAGCGCGGCTTGAACTCAACGTCCGAGCAGTAGCCCACGACATCGCCCGATTCCGTGCGCACGTCCATGCCAACCCAGATGATGCAATCGTCCAGGTTGATATCGAGGCGCTTGGCCGCGGCGGCATCGTAGGTGCCCTTGACGTCGTCGACCGCGACAGCGCCCTCATAGACGCCGATGGCATCGAGCGCCACAAACCGGTCGGGGCGCTCGATCATACCCGCGATATCGGACTGGCGGACCATAAAGCCCACCACGCGCGTGCCACCCGGGGTAAAGACGGGAAAGTGAATCTTGCCGAGCTTTTTAGGACTGCGCGGCGTGCCGTCCTTTTTGGTGCGCTTGTCTTCGGCAGGCTTACGATAAACCTTGACGCCGACAAAATCCCCTGCGCGCATTATGCCTCGGTCGAGGACTCCGTGGCCTCGGTGCCGGCCTCGGTGACGTTCTCGACCACGACATCGGCAGCGGGCGTCACGTTGCCGCCCGAGATGGCGTCGTTGAGCTGCTCGCGAAGCTGGTCCATGCGCTCGCGGGCCAGGTCGACCTTGGCGCGCAGGTCATCGGTCTTGGCGTCGACCATCGGACCAAAGTCGTTGACCGCGGCACGAGCCTCCTCGGCACTGTGCTCGTAGGTGTCACGCATGTTGTCCCAGGCGTCGTTGGCGATATCGGCGGCCATGGCGCGGGTCTCGGCACCCGAGCGCGGGGCCAGAGCAACGCCGATGATAGCGCCGGCGGCAGCACCAAAGAGCGCACCGGAGACAAAGCTGAAAGTCTTTCCCATGATCATTCCTCTCCTGCGGGCACCTCGATGCCCACCGTTTGAATGCTGTCCATTATACCCGCAGCGCAACACTTGCCGTCGCGCTCATCTGCGTACGGTAAAAGCGCAGGTACATGATGGTGATAAGCGAGTGAGCCTACTCCTGCGGCATAGCCGGCATGGCGACCGTGGCGGCCGGGTTCTCGCCGGCGCCATCGACGAGCGGCAGGTTGCCCTCGTGCGCCGAGCCGGACGGGGCCGTTGCCGCACCGCCAAAGACGGCCGCGGGGGCCTCGTGGTTCTCGGCGACCGCACCCTCGGTATCGATTGGCATCTGCGGCTCGTCGTCAAAGCTCGGAACGCCTTGGGGCTCCGCAGACTCGGGCTCAGCAGGCGCCTCGGCAACGGGCTCAGTGTCGGCGTCGGCAGGAGCGTCGCCCTCGGGCGCATCCTCGGCCACGTCCTCGCCGTTCGCAGCGGCAACGGCCTCGTGCGGGTCCTTGCCCTCGGCCTCGGCACGCATGCCCAGCACCAGGTTGCGCAGGCCCGCGACCGTGCCTTCCACGTCGGGGGCCGGCTGGTCGGCGTGCAGGTACGCCCAATCCATCATAAAGGTCGCCGACGACAGCGCGCCAATGGCCAACGCGTCATCGGGACACGAAAGCTCAACCTCAAAGACGCGCTCGTCGTGCTCGCTCACGCGCGTGCGACCGCACGAGATGCTGCCGGCAAGACCGGTCTCGTTCATGAGCTCGACCGTCACGTGCTCCAGCAGGTGGCAAAGCTCGGTCTGGCCCATGCAGTCCTGGAACTCGCGACCCGAATCGCCCAGGCACAGATGTTTGGCAATCGCCGGCACCAGGTAGTACACGCGCGCCGTGGCCTCGATATCCTCCGAGGTCATGAGCGGCATGCCGGGGTTCACCAGCACGTGCGCGCAAATCTTGTCCTCGCTGACGGTGACCTTAAGGATGTTGAACAGGCCTGCCATAACTCTCCCCTACTCTTCCTTGCCCTACTCGTCGCCATCGTGCGGATCTACAGAGCCCGCACCCGACGCCGCCGGCTTCTCTGCCGAGGACTCGGAATCCTTCTTATCGGTTTCGGCCGGAGCGATCACGCGAATGAGCGAGATGCGCTGGCCACGCATCGACTGTACCTTGAATTTGTACCCTGCGACCTCAAACACCTCTCCGATGTCGGGCACCGAGTCGCAAAGCTCCAAAATCCAGCCGGCGATGGTCTCATAATCATCGCTTTCCTCGAGCGGCCAACCAAGCTCAATCGCGTCATCGCACGAAAAACGCCCATCGACGAGCCACTCACGGCGCGAAAGGCGCGTGAGGTACTTGTTGTCGGGGTCGAACTCGTCCTCGATCTCGCCCACGATCTCCTCGACGATGTCCTCGATGGTGATGATGCCGGCCGTGCCGCCGTACTCGTCCACGACGACCACGATCTGGTCGTGCGAGGTCTGCATCTCGGACAGCAGCGGCAGGATGTCCTTGGTATCGGGCACAAATGTGGCATCGCGCAAATAGCTGGCGATGGACTGGTCGCCCTTGCCGTCGAGCGCGGGCTGGATCAGGTCCTTGATGTGCGCGATTCCCGCGACGTTGTCGGGGTCCTCGTGATAGACGGGGATGCGGCTGAAGCCGGTCTGGCGCATAGTGGACAGCACGTCGGCGACCGTCTCGTCGTCCTCGCACATGGTGGTGTCCACGCGCGGCACCATGACCTCGCGAGCCACGGTGTCACCCAGGTCGAAGATCTCGTGGATCATGCGCTTTTCCTCGTCGAGCAGGTCGTCCTGCTCCGAGACCATGTACTTGATCTCTTCCTCCGAGACGTTTTGGCGGTCGTCGGCGCTCTTGATGCGTAGGATGCGGGCCAGGCCATCGGAGCAGGCACCGGTCAGCCACACGAGCGGACGGGCGATCTTTTGGAACACGGAAAGCGGCCCCACGACCTGCTTGGATACGCCCTCGGCGTTAGCGAGGCCGATGCGTTTGGGCACGAGCTCGCCGATCACGATGGACACAAAGGCGACGGCGACGGTGATGATGACCGGCGCCAGGCCGCGCGCGATGGCGGAAAGCGGCGCGATGCCAAAGCTCATGAGCCACGTGGCAAGCGGGTCGGACAGGCTCGTCGAGGCGACGGCGGACGAGGCAAAGCCCACGAGCGTGATGGCGACCTGGATGGTGGCCAACAGCTGATCGGAGTCGGCGGCGAGCTGGACGGCGCGCTCGGCGCGCTTATCGCCCTCCTCGGCATCGTGCTCCAACACCGCGCGCTTAGCCGTGGTGAGAGCCATCTCGGACATGGAGAAGTAGCCGTTGATAAGCGTCAGGACGAGCGTGGTAATAAGGGAGATGGTTATGTCCATCGGGAGTTTCTCGAACCTCCAAGATTCGGGACGTTAGGGTAAAACGTTGATGGCGGATACGGCAATTGCGCCGGTCGCCCGTGCGAGCGGGGCCGTGGGCGTGGTCGCTAGATTACGAAGAGGATCACCGCCATGAACTGGAAGATACTGCCGGCGAGCACCCACAGGTGGAACACGCTGTGCAGGTAGCGCACGTTTTTGGCGATATAGAACGGCACGCCCGCGGTGTAGCACACGCCGCCGACGGCGAGCAGGGCAAGTGCCACGGGGTTGAGCAGCGCCACGAGCTCGGGCAGCTTAAAGACGACGAGCCAGCCCATCAGCAGGTAGACCAGGCCGCTTACCCAGTGCGGTTGACGCTCGCGCATAAAGCACTCGAGGGCGATGCCGATAATGGCGATGGCCCATACGGCAAAGAACAGCGCGGGGCCGCCGTCATTTGCGAGCGTGATAAGGCAAAACGGCGTATAGCTGCCCGCAATGAGCAGGTAGATGCAGCTGTGGTCGATGATGCGAAACACGCGCTTGGCGCGCGCGGGCTGAATCGCGTGGTAGAGCGTGGAGGCTAGGTATTCGAGGATAATGCTGACGCCATAGACAATTGCCGCGGCCATGTGGGCTGGGCCTCCGCCGCGCAGGGCGGCGAATACGATCAGGAGCACCAGGCCCGCGATACCCAGCAGGCAGCCGACACCATGGGTGACGGAGTTCATGATCTCCTCGCCCACCGTGTAGTGTGGAACGGCCGCGGTCTTGGGTCGCGGCTTAGAACTGTCGCTCGAATCGGACATGCCGGTTACATCCTCCAACGTAAAGAGTTCTCAACACTATATCAAAGCGTCTGGGTACGTGCGAAATTTGCACCTTACGTGACCCTTTGTTTACCCATTCTTTGTTTGTTGACGCATCAACTGTGAGCGTCCATAATGCGCTTGCATTAAATGTTGATGTATTAACATCTTATAGGAAAGCTTCTTATGTCTCAAAACGCACGTTCCCATCGAAAGCTCAAGATAGCCGGCATTGTTACGTTGGTAGTCGTTGTCGCGCTGCTGGGGTTTGCCGGCAACTTTTTGTTTGACTTTGCCCTGAACCCCCAAGCGCCGTACACCATGAAGATGATGCAGGATAGCAAGAACGACAAAGAAGGTGAGCAGCCGGATGCCGAGGACACCGAGGCGCGGGCGTGGTTTAAAGAGAATCGCGAGAGCAGCAGCCTCACCGCAGATGACGGAACCGAGCTTGCCGCTTGGTATTTTGCTGCGTCGGAGAGCACGCACGACTACGCCGTCTGCCTGCATGGATATACCAACGAGCCCATCGGTATGGCCCGATACGTCAAGCGATTCCACGACCGCGGCATGAACGTACTCGCACCCGCCGCCCGTGCCCACGAGCGCTCCGGCGGCGACTATATCGGCATGGGCTGGCCCGAGCGCCTCGACATCGTCGCATGGATCGAGCGAATCGTTCAGGCTGACCCCGAGGCGCGCATCCTGGTCTTTGGCGAGTCGATGGGCGCGGCAACCGCCATGAACGTCGCGGGGGAATCTCTGCCCGCAAACGTGAAATGCATTATCGAGGACTGCGGCTATACGAGTGTTTGGGACGAGTTTTCTCTGCAGCTCAAGGACGTGTTCGGCCTGCCCAGCTTTCCCTTGCTCGATGTAGCGAACTTGGTGTGCAACGTGCGCGCGGGCTACGACTTTCATAAGGCGAGCAGTGTGGAGCAACTCAAACACGCGACGGTTCCCATGCTGTTTATCCACGGCGACCAGGACACCTTTGTGCCGTACAGTATGCTCGACCAAAACTACGACGCGTGCGCCAGCAAGGTCAAGCAGAAGCTCACCATCCATGGCGCCACCCACGCCAAGAGTGCGCAAGTTGATCCCGAGCTCTACTGGAACACGGTCGACGACTTCCTCGACGAACATTTTTAGGCAAAAAGCAACGTCTGGGGCTTTATCTGACCCCCTATTTTCGGAAGTATGCGGCAAAATCTGGAACTGCCGACCAGACCGCAGTTTTACCAACAATTTATCAGGGGTTTTGTTGCCAAAAAATGTCGTGTGCTCGGCAGTCTCAGAATTTGCCGCATACTTCCGGAAAGCCGCCCGTGGGCACTGTGCTCACGGGCGGCTTTTGCTAACGTTGCGCCACAAAAGCGCTTGATATGTCCAATAGACAGGTGCTACTTGACCTCGATGAGCTCGTACTCGCTCGTGCCAAGGCCGATCTTCTCGGCATGCGCGATGCACGCGCGCCAGTCGGTGTCGGGATGCGTGATGCAGAAGGGGTCGCGCGCCTGCTCGCCCTCCAGATGCTCGTGATTGTGCTCCATCTTGGCCGCGCTATCGGTGAGCTCGGTGTTGGGCAGCGGCTCGGACGCCATGACGGCGTCGGCGCAGGCCTGGTCGATGGCGACCGGGTCGAAGCTCGCGAACATGCCGATGTCGTTGACGATAGGCGTATCGTTTTCGGGATGGCAATCGCAGTTGGGGCTGATGTCCATAGCAAGCGAGATATGGAAGCTCGGGCGGCCGTCGACGACGGCCTTGGTGTACTCGGCGATCTTGCAGTTGAGCACGTCGGCTGCGGCGTCATAGCCGGGCTTGATGCAGTCCTGGTTGCATGCCGCAATGCAGCGGCCGCAGCCCACGCAGCGATCGTGGTCGATGGCAGCGACGTGAACCGTGCGGGTGTTGCCGTTGGCAAGCTCGCGCTCGCGGGTGTCGTCGAACGAGATAGCGTTGTGCGCGCAGATCTTTTCGCAGGCACGGCAGCCAATGCAGTGCCCGGTCGCGACGTTCGGCTTGCCGGCGGCATGCTGCTCCATCTTGCCGGCACGGCTGCCGCCTCCCATGCCCAGGTTCTTCATGGCACCGCCAAAGCCGGCCTGCTCATGGCCCTTAAAGTGGGTGAGGCTGATCACGATATCGGCATCCATGAGTGCCTGACCGATCTTGGCCTCACGCACATACTCGCCGCCCTCGACCGGGACGAGCGCCTCGTCGGTACCCTTGAGGCCGTCGGCGATGATGATCTGGCAACCCGTGGCATACGGGGTAAAGCCGTTCTGATAGGCGGTATCGATGTGCTCGAGCGCGTTTTTGCGGCTACCGACGTAGAGCGTGTTGCAGTCGGTGAGGAAGGGCTTGCCGCCCAGCTCCTTGACGACATCCGCGACGGCACGGGCGTAGTTGGGGCGCAAAAAGCTCAGGTTGCCCAACTCGCCAAAGTGAATCTTGATGGCGACGAACTTGTTCTCAAAGTCGATCTGCTCAATACCGGCGCGACGGATGAGGCGTTTGAGCTTGTCGAGCTGGCTCTCGCGAGCATGCGTGCGCAGGTTGGTGAAGTACACCTTAGCGGGTGCTGCGGGTGCAGTTGCGGTCATAGATCTATCCCCTCGGTCTATATGGCGTTACAGACATAAGAGGATGGTACCCGTTGAAGTAGGGTCAAAGTCAAGCGCGAAACTCAGTCGTTAGGGACGTTCTTAAATGACTACTCTTGGACTTTGAGGGCTTCGGCCAGGCTGACGCGCTTGATGGAGCGCGTGTGCAGCAGCGCCACGACCAGGTAGGTCGCAAAGCCGATGCCGACGCATGCGGCCATGGACCAAGCGGGCACGTAGATCTCGATATTGCCGTTGTAGGCGAGCAGCATCGAGCGGAAGATGGCCGTGAGCGAGCCAATAATGACCGGCAGGCTCAGCACAAGCGACGCCGCCACGCACAGTGTGATCGACCGGATGTACAGATGCGAGATCTCGCCATCGCGATAGCCAAAGACCTTCATGTGGCTAATCGACCGGGCGCTATGGTCGATCACAGCCTTAGTCAGTAGGTACATAAACAGCAGGAAGATAAACACCGCGAGCCCAACCATCATGCCGATCATTTTGCTCATCATGCCGATGAACTGGTCGCCCACGGCGCGCATGTCGTCGGGCGTGGTGTCGCCGGCAAAGTAACGCGCATCGAGGTCGAGCTTCTCGTCGCTCACATAGCCGTTAAAGTAGGTGGCGTCGTTGTCGAACAGCTCGTTAAAGTCATCGATGCTCATGTAGATATTCATGTCCGACTTGGAGCCCCAGGTGGCGTCCTTGCCCGTGTACTCCAGCGAATAGTCCTTGCCCTCGTACTTGTCGCCGAGCGCGACCTTCTGCCCCTCGCTCCAGCCAAACTTGTCGAGCAGGCCGCCACCAAAGACAACGCGCCCATCGCCGACGTTGAGGTCTTTCCAATAGCGCGAATCGGATGAAATGCCGTAGACGGAAATCGTCTCCTGCCCATTACCATCGCCGCGGTCGTATTGCAGCTGGTAGACGGCGCATTTCTCGGCCTGCGCGATTGCGCCCGCGCCATTGTCGATCGTATTGACCGGGTGGATATTGTCGTTGTCAGTGTCGATCTTAGAGGCCTTGTCAATCAGGCCGATAGCCTCATCGCGGTCGCAGCCGAGGGCATCGGCAAGATCGTCAAGGCGCGCGTAGAGCGCATCCTTCTTGTCCTGGACCTTGGCGAGCGCGTCCTGCGCCGCGGCCAGGCTCTCGGCAGACGGAGATGCGGTCGCGGCATCGGCTGCCGTCTGCGCCGCATTGGCCGCGTCGTCAAGCTCGTCATCGGCATCCTGGGCGGTAGAAAGCAGCGCGCCGTCAACCGACTGCAAGCGCTCGAGTGCCGACCACTGCTCGCGCTCCTCGGCGGTGCCCTCGAGCTCCAGCGGCGCCTTGAGCGTGTACTGGTGCTCGGCGACCAGACTCGTCTCGAGATTGTCCGCATAGTGCGTCATCGTGGGCAGAATCGCCAGGCCAAAGAGCAGCAGCAGCGACGCAAACGCAATGCCCACGAAGAGCGTGGCGAAGTTGCCCAGATTGCGCAGGAAGATACGCAGGCGGAAGCGGGAAACAAAACCCATGCGCTCTGGCAGTTGCATACCACGCTTGGTACCCGACTTGCCGCTCGCTTCGTGACGAAGAAACTGCAACGGCGTCTTTCCCATTTTGCGAAGCAGACCCACCAGCGTGATGAGGATGAGCGCGGCGGCGGGAACCACGGCGCACTTCACAAAGATATCCCAGCTCCAGTACACCTGGAAGGGCGGCAGGCTGTACGAACCGTAATAGAGGCTGCGCATGGGCTCGGTAAAGAACACAACGCCGAGCGCAGTGCCCAAAAGCGCCGCGACCACGCCCACGATGGCGGGAAGTGCCAGGTAGTGAAGCACAATCTCACGACGACGATAGCCACTGGCGAGCAGCGTGCCGATGATGGCGCTTTCCTCCTCGATGGTGGCGTCGGTAAGGACCACAAAGACAAACGCCATAATCACGATGATGATGTCGAGCAGCGTCATCCACATCATGGAGTCGCCGTCTACGTCGTCGCGCGCGTAGCCAATGCCCTGGTTGGAATCGGCGTCAATGAGGTCATCCACACGCGCATCGGCATCGGTGAGCGCCTCTACCATATCCTGCTCGGCATCGGTGCGGTCCGCGGTGGAGAGATCGCGATCGGCAAAGGTGAAGGAGTATGTGTAGGCGGGTGCGCCGCCGGCGTCCTCGAGCGCGGCAAAGCCGGCGTCGGTGACCTCGGCCACGCCGTACGTGATGGTGTTCACCGTAAAGTCCGAGTTGTTGAGGAACAGCGCCTGGCTATCGGGCTGGGTCATGATGCCGCAGATGGTGTAGGTGCGACCCTCGAGCTCGACTTTATCGCCCACGGCGAGGTCGTTGTTGGTGGCGAAGACACGGTCGATGGCCGCCTCGTCGTCCGCCTTGGGCTGTTCGCCCTCGCTGTACGACGCAATGTCGACCTTGGTACGGTGTGCATAGGTGCGCAGCGTGCGCTTGGTGCCGTCGTCGCCGGACGCCTTTTTGATGATGGCGTCGATGGAGAAATTCTTGTAGAGCGTGACGCCGCCGACGTCACTGGCGGCATCCTCGGCTGCCTTGAGCTGGTCTTTGGTAGCCTCGAAGGAGGTGGTCACGCGGCCGTCCTCAATCGTGTACGCATCGCGCATGTCGTCGATAAGGCAACCGATGGAATGCGCCGCGAGCAAAAAGCCCGATGTAAGGGCAATGCTTCCGCACATAAGCAAAAAGATGCCCAGGTACTTGCCGATATTGCGGCGCAGCTCGCGCGGGAGACGTTTTGCGAGAGGTGTCATGGCGCCGCCTACCAATCGAGCTCGGCGGCCGCGACGGGCGACTCGTTGAGCTCATCCTCGACGATGCGCCCGTCGCGCAGGCGCAGCACGCGGTTGGCCATGCGGGCGATGGCGGCGTTGTGCGTGACGATGATTATGGTGCAGCCGTACTCGTGATTGACATCCTCCATGAGCTGCAGGATTTCCTTGGATGTCTTGTAATCGAGCGCGCCCGTGGGCTCATCGCACAGCAGCAGGCCCGGGTTCTTGACGAGTGCGCGGCCGATGGCACAGCGCTGCTGCTGGCCGCCCGAAACCTGACGCGGGAACTTGTTGCGGTGCTCGTAGAGGCCCAGCGAGCGCAGCAGATCGTCGACATTGAGCGGGTTTTTGGACAGGTGCGCCGTTACCTCGATGTTCTCCTTGATGGTGAGATCGGGCACCAGATTGTAGAACTGGAAGACAAAGCCCAGCTCACGGCGGCGGTACTCACCCAGGTCGGTGGGCTTGAGCACCGTGAGGTCGCAGCCGTCCACCATGATGGAGCCGTCGTCGGCATCCTCCAGGCCGCCGATCAGGTTAAGAAACGTCGACTTGCCCGAACCCGAGGGTCCCAGCATGACGCAGATCTCGCCGCGATTGATGGACGTGTCGATGCCGTCGAGCACCGTCAGGCGCGCATCTCCATCGCCGTAGTGCTTTTTGAGATCCTTAACCTGGACATAGGCTTGCTTCGTCGCCATGCTATCCCCCGTTGTTAGCCTCGTACTACTTTATGAACGTAATAGTAAACCTTGGCGAACTATTTTGGAGCGAGGGTTGGGATTTATTTCAGACTAGTCATTGGACGTTCTTAAATGACTAGGTGGCTAGGCGCGGGATTTGGCGCGTGCGAGGGCGAGGCCCACGGCGGCAATGGCCATGGCAAAGAGCGCCGTGACGCCTAGGTCGCAGGCGATGTCGCCCAGCACGGCGGACGTCAGGTCCGAGGCAAGCGCCTTGCTGATCGCGTCGTTCACCCAAAACGTCGGCACAAAGTGCGCCACCGTCTGCACGGCCGAGCCCATGAGCGACAGGGGCATCCAGGCTCCGCCCAAAAACGTCATGAGCATGCCAAGCAGGTTGCCCACACCGTTGAGCAGCTCCTCGCGCGCACCCAGGCTCGAAAGCGCAAAGCCAACGGCCAGTGGCGTGCACGCCAGGGCAAACGTCGCCGCCAGCGCCAGGCACACACGACCCACACCGACCTCGGCGACCGCGCCGGCAAAGCCCACGACGCCCATCATGCTCGACACAAACCAGATGCAGACGGTGAGCACGGCGGCGGCCGCAAACACGGCAAGCGAACGCTGGCGCTCGGAGATTGGGCCGGCCTCCATGCGGCGCACGCGCTCGGGCTCGTTCATGCCCGAGAACACCAGTCCCACCGACACGATGACCGACGAGATAATCGCGTACGCACCAAAGTTGAAGTACGACTCGAGCGTGGCGGCGGCAGTCGAGTCAACCTTGACCTGCTCGACCTCGACCTTGGCGCGCTTCGCGGCGGCATGCTCGGCCGCCTTGGCAACATCGCCGTTGGGGGCAGCGGGCTCAAGCGCGGCCGCAGCACCCGCGAGCGAGATCCAGCGCGAGGCCTCGGCAGACGAAAGCGCCGCCGCCATGGTGCCGGCGCCGTAGGTCACATCGAGCTTGGGCAGAGACTCCCCCGCGCGGGCGGCTGCAACAAGGTCGCCCTCAAACCCCTCCGGGATAAAGAACACGCAGTCGGCGCTACCTTTGGCGCTGTTGCTCTTGGAGAGCGCGTCCGCAAGGTCGTAGGTGTCGTCGCCGACGCCCGTGACCAGCTCAAAACGCGAACCCAGATGCTTGGTAAGCGCACACGAAAGGTCGCTATTGTCGCGGTCGACCACGATCACGTTGGTGTCGTAGGGCTTGTACTCGGTGAGCTGCGACGAGTTCCAGCTCACCGATGCCGCGATGAATACGCCCATGAGCGAGATGAACACCGTATAGATGAGCAGGTAGAACGGGTGCGCCAGCGCCATGCGAAGCGCGGTCTTAAAGGTGCTCATAGCGGCTCCTTCCAAAGATCAGCGTGGCGGCGGCAACGAACAGCAGCGCCATAAGGACCAGCGCGCCGGCGCGAACGGCAAAGGGGCCCAGGTCCTCAAAGAAATACAGGCGATTGAACATGTCGCAGATGAGCTTGACGGGGTTGAGCCAGCACTCGGCCGGGCAGGCGCGGGCGACGTCGTCGGCAAGTGCCATCGCCGGCTCGCCGTAGAGGCCGGCGAACAGGGCGCACGTGGTGGCAAAGCCCGTGAGGATGCCCGACTTGGACGCCTTTCCGCCCTTAACAGGAAGCGTGCCCACAAAAAGGCCCAGGCCCGTGGCGGCAAGCGCGGAAGCGGCGCCGCCCACCAGACACAGCCCCTCGCGCCCGCCAAAGTCAACGCCCACGACTAGGCGCACGTAGCCGATCGCAATCGCCATCGAGGCGAAGGAAACCAGCCACGAGCCCACAAAAATGCCAGCCAGTGATGCCGTCTTGGAAAGGCCGCCCACGCAGCGACGTGCGCCAAGGCCCGACAGATTGGGCTGCAGGTCGACGACGCTCAAGGCGGCAAACTCGGCAGACATCATCGCGACCAGGCCAAAGAGCGCGTAGTAGTAGATGACCGTGCCATCGGGCGTGGTGCGTGTCAGGCTTACGCGGCGGGTGCCACCCTCGAGCGACAGGGCGCGCGCAACCGCCTCCGGATCGGCGAGCGCCGCCGGGTTATCCTGGGCAATCTGGGACATGAGCTCGGCATTTTGCGTATACGAGCTTGCCACCGTCTCCAGGATGCTGCGATCGGTGAGCACCGACGACGCACGCGAGCTGTCGTAACTCGATAGCAGCGTGAGTTTGGGCGTGCCCGCGTCGTCGACCGTATAGATGCCCGCGACCTCGCCGGCCTTGAGTGCACGGTTCGCATCGGCTGCGTCGTCGCACTCGTGGATTTCGAGCAGCTGATCGTCGCTCTCCTTGGCAAGCGACGTCGCCACGCCCTTAAAGGTCGAGGCGTCCCAGGCTTCGTCAGTGACAACGGCAACCGGCACTGGGTCGACCGTGCCGTCGGAACTGAGGTTCGCAAACATAAACATGAACATCGTGGAAAGCGCGACGGGAAAGACCGCGCCCCAGACCCACGTGCTCGGCCGGCGCAGCAGCGTCTTGACCGTGATAATAATGGTGTTGAACATGGCTGCCCCCTAGTCGCGCAGCTCGCGGCCGGTGATCTCGAGGAACACGTCGTTGAGAGTCGGCGGCTCGCTCCACACGCGGCCGAGCGCCACGTCGGCAGCGCGCAGCGTGTCGAGGATGTCGACCAGGTTGTGCGGGCTCGCTTCGCAGGTGCAGACGAGCTCGCCGCCGGACAGCTCGACGCTGAGCACGTGCTCGTGGGCGCGCAGGCGCTCGACTGTGGCGGCCTCGACGGCGCCGACCTCGACAGTCACGCGCTCGCCCATCTGAATCATGCGCTTGAGCTCGTCGTTGGTGCCCTGCGCCAGCACGCGGCCGCCGTCCATGATCATGATGCGGCTGCAAATCTGCTCGACTTCCTCCATGTAATGGCTGGTATACACCACCGTGGCGCCCTCGTCGCGCAGGCGGCAGATGCCCTCCAGGATGGCGTTGCGGCTCTGCGGGTCGACCGCCACCGTGGGCTCGTCAAAGAAGATGAGCTCGGGCTTGTGCGCGATGCCGCAGGCAATGTTGAGGCGACGCGCCAGGCCGCCCGAGAGCTTGCCGGGGCGAAACTTGGTAAAGTCGCCCAGCCCGACAAAGTCGATGGCCTCTTCGACCAGCGCGCGACGGCGCTTGCGGTCGTTAACGTAGAGGCTGCAGAAATAGTCGATGTTCTCGCGCACCGTAAGCTCGTCAAACACCGCCACCTGCTGCGGCACCACGCCGATGCGGCGCTTGAGATCATAACGGGCGGGCGTCATGGGCTCGCCGAACAGCTCGATGGTGCCTTTGTCGTAGGCAAGCAGCTGCAGAATACAGTTGATGGACGTGGTCTTGCCCGAGCCATTGGGACCCAGCAGACCAAAGATCTCGCCGGGGGCGATGCTCAGGTTAAAGTGGTCGAGCGCAATAAGGTCGTCATAGCGCTTGACGAGGTTTTCGACGTGGACGATGTCTGTCATGAGGCGGCCCTTCCGTTGATTGCGGCCCGGTACGATTGCATCATCGCAGGAGCCGCCGGCGCGCACCAGTGAGCTTTGTCACGAGTGCGAGGGGGCGGAGGCGAAACCCTCGCTCGCGCGAGCGATCGACGCCGCTTTGCCGCGCGGGAGGAATGTCACGGTTGCGCAGGCGGCCCCTCTACCACGCGCGGCTTCGCGTACAATACCCGTATGAACAGGCTTTTCGACAAATCGATCGTTCTGGCGTGCTGTATCGCAGCCGCCACGGGTCTTGCTGTGGACGCTCGCCTGGTCGCGGCGTTTTGCCTTGGCGTTATTGCCACTTCGCTGGCCGAGGTCGCACAGGAGGAACGCACGCGCCACACAAGCGAGGCCGCGAGTTACGCTTACATCATCGCGGCCGTCTTCGTGCCGCCGTTTGTGCCGTTTGCGCCTCTCGCCCTCTATGACATCGCGCGGCGCGTGCGCCGCGAGCACGCCTGGGTCGCGTTGGGCATTGGCTCCGCTTTTGCCCTTGCGCTCGTCGCGGACCTTCGCGTCGATGCGCTCACCGCCCGAACGCTTCTGCTGACCGCCATCCTTTCGGTTGCCGCCACCTTGTTATCGCTACGTACCGCCCAGCTAGAGCGCGAGCAGCAGCGCATGCGCCGTATCCGCGACGAGCTGCAGGAACGAGCCCTCGCGCTCGAAGCGCGCAACCGCGACCTTGCCGACCGTCAGGACTACGAAGTCGAGCTCGCGACGCTCGCCGAACGCGCCCGCATCGCGCGCGAGATCCACGATAACGTGGGCCACCAGCTCACGCGCGCCTCACTGCAGGCCGAAGCCCTGCGTGTGGTTCACGCCGACGAGCCCGGCGTCGCCGCCGATTTCGCCGACGTCAAACGCACGGTTGACGAGGCGCTCCAGCTTGTGCGCACCAGCGTCCACGCGCTCAACGACAACGCCGTCGACCTTTCCGTGCAGCTCGAACGCATTGTTGAAGGCACGCGCTCGGACGGCGGCCCGCAGATTGAGCTTGAAGTTATGACCGAGCATGCGCCCGCAAACGTCGCGAACTGCTTTGCGGCGGTCCTGCGCGAGGCGCTCTCCAACACCATGCGCCACGCTTGCGCCCATGCTGTCACTGTGCGATGCATGGAGCATCCGTCGTTTTACCAGCTCATCGTTACCGACGATGGCGTGGGCGGGGTCCAAGCAAGCGGCCGCGGCGCCGCGGAAGGCATGGGGCTCGCCTCCATGCGTGAGCGCATCGAGGCGCTTGGCGGTACCTTCACCGCCGGCCCGCGTGCCGGCGCCGGCGGCTGGCGCGTGTTTGCCACCGTTCCCAAACAGCAAGGAGATGAGGGCCGATGAGGCTCATCGTTGTCGATGACGACCGCTTGGTGGTCGATTCGCTCAAGATTATCCTGGGCGCCCAGCCACAGATTGAGGTGGTGGGCACCGGCGCCAACGGCAACGACGCGGTTTCGCTCTATGCCGAGCACACGCCCGATATCGCACTGCTCGACATTCAGATGCCGGGGCGCGACGGGCTTTCGGCCGCGCACGAGATTCTTGAGCGCGACCCTGCCGCGCGCGTGGTGTTTCTGACAACATTCTCGGATGACGAGTACATTGTGTCGGCGCTCAAGCTGGGCGCCCGCGGCTACCTGATCAAAACCGATGTCGCCGCCATTCCGCCAGCGTTGGCGCAGGTCATGGATGGCAAACGCGTGCTCGAGGGTAAGGCGATCGAGGATATCAACTTTGATGGGGCGGGCATCGAAGCCGGCACGCCCCGCCGGCCCGCCGCCTTTGCCGGCCTGACCGACCGCGAGTTCGAAGTCGCCGAGCTCATCGCCCGCGGTCTCGACAACAAGGAGATTGCCGCCACCGCTTACATGGGCGAAGGCACCGTACGCAACCACATCAGCTCGATCCTGGCCAAAATGGGTCTGCGCAACCGCACGCAGATCGCAATCGCCTACCTGCGAGGCTAATTTCCCAACGGCCGATCACCCCGGCATAGCAAAATGGCTGTTACCGATTTAACGCCATTTCAAAACTATGCCGGATTACGGGGCTAAAGCCAGAACCCCCATTCATACCCGCGTTTTCCGCAAAATGACGGCTCGTCTACCTGCGGTTTTATTTTCACGAATATCGGTATGGTTGGGGACTCGTGACTCAGCCCCGTAATCCGGCATAGTTTTGTTCGGGCGACCCCGTACGAGTGCCTCTGCCAGCCTCGCGGGACCAAAATGATCCGTTTTCCTACGTCCCCAAGGGATCAGCCGGAACCGCTCGCCACGAAATGGGCCCATCTACTACGTTTGACTCGATACCCCTGAACATACCTTCGTTTTGAACAAAACCGCAGGCGTTCTACCTGCGGTTTTGTTTTCGCGTTTTTTGGCATGGTTAGGGGTAAGGGGCTAAACGTAGTAGATGGGCCGATTTTGTGGCACCCCCGGCGCACAAAAGCGCCGCCACGGAGGAGGGAGATACCTCCGTGGCGGCTGGGGGGGTGGGGGTGGGGCTACATTTTTGGCTTTTCGCCAGCGGCCCGGGGCCTTTTGGCCCCGGGCGCTGTCAGCGTGCCTAGCGCTTACGGATGCCCCAGACCAGGGCACCGACGCCGGCCATGGCGATAACAAATGCCATGAGCAGTGCGGCGGCCTGCTGGTCACCCGTGGTGGGCAGGAAACCCTTGACCGTCTTGACGATGTTCGTCACGGTCTTGGGCGTGCCGGGATCGGGCGTCGGCACGGGCGTCTCGGGCTTCTTGTACGTGTTGTTGAACACGATGCCCTCGACACTCTTGTCGCCCTTGGTAAAGGCGACGCTCGCCTTGAGGTTGCCCTCGCCGTCATCGACCACGTTGACGGTCGCGGTAAAGACGGACTTGTCGTAGGTCATACCGGCCTCGTCGCCCTTGACCTCGCTGATGGTGTAGACGTACGTACCGGGCTCGTCGTACTCGAACTTGTCGAAGTTGATCTTGCCGTCGGCATCGTTGGTGACGGTGGACTCGATGTCCTCGCCAACGAGCTTAAAGCTAAACTCATCCTTCTTGAGCTCGCGTCCCTCGAGCACCTTGATGGCGCCGATGGAAACCTGCGTGGGCATGGCGTGATACTTGTTGGTAAAGCCAGCCGACTCGGTGGTTCCCTCGAGCTTGTGCGTCGCGGTCAGCGTACCGTCACCGTTGTCGGAGACGGTGGTCACGACGGTGTAGGTCGTGCCGTCATAGGCGACACCCTTGTACAGGCCGAGCGCGTTGGGGCAAGCCTCGCGCAGCGTGTACGTGTGCGCACCGGGCGCCTCGTAGCGGATCGAGCTCAGCGTAACGTTGCCGTTGGCGTCATTGGTGCCGCTAGCGACAACCACGCCGTCCTCGAGCAGCTCAAACGTAAACTCGTCGGCTGCAAGGTCGCGTCCGGTCAGACGCTTGACCGTCTTGACCTGATCGGTCACGGAAGAGTCGGTGGGCGTCACGCCATAGGTGTTGGTGAACGTGAAGTCCGCACCGTCGTCGCCTTCGCGCTTGACGCTCAGATGCCCGGCACCGTCGTCAGTCACGGTATAGGAAACCTTGCGTGTAGCGTTGGCGTCGTTGGTCACGCCAAGGGCGCTACCGGACTCGGCCACCGTGTAGGTAAAGGTGTGCGAGCGCGGAGCGGTGGGGGCTGCGGGATCGGACACGTCGTTGGGCTCATCGGTCTCGGCAGCGTCGGCGTCAACCTCGGCCTCACCGGCGTTGGCTTCGGCGTCGCTCGATGCGTCATCAGAAGCATCGGTCGTCACGCCCAGAGCGCGGTTGAGGTCTTCGAGCGTAAAGTGGATCTTGCCAAAGTCCACGTTGCCGGCCGCGTCGTTAGTTGCGGTCGTGCGCTCGGGCATCGGGGCACCTGCCTCGTCAGCGGTCACGGTAAAGGTGAACTTGCCCGCGATGTCGGCCGGGGTCAGGCCCTCGGCAGCCTGGAGCTTCTTGGTGCCGGCGAGCGCGGCGTCAACGGCATCGGCGCCGTAGACGTTCTCGAACACGGGCTCGGCGCCACCGTAGTCAGGCTTCGCCGTCAGGGTGCCGTCGCCGTTGTCGACGACGATGACCTTAAAGCTAAAGCTCGGCTTCGCGGCGGTAATGCCCTTTGCTGCGAGCGGGGACGTGTACTCAAACGCCGTGTAGTTGATGGTCCACGCGAGCTTGGCATCCGTGTCGGTGCGGATGGCGCGTCCGGCGCTCACCAAGTCGGCAAGCATCTCGGTCGTGTAATGCAGGGCGCCAAAACTCACCTGGCCGTTAACGTTGGTAACGCACGTACCCTCGATGGCTTCTTTCTCGCCTGCATAGGCGATGCCAAAGTAGAACTCGCCGTCGGCCAGCGGACGACCGGTCAGGGTCTTGGTGGCGACAATCTGCGCAAGCTCGCCGCCCGGGTTATCGGTCGATGCACGGTAGCTGTTGACGAACGGGACCACGGCGCTCTCGACCGTAGCGGCACCAGTCTTGTACTCGGTCACCAGCGTTCCCTTGTCGGGGTTGCCAGTAACGGTCGTGGTGGCGGTGAGCGTGCCGACGCCGTCATCGGCGATGACGATCGTCACGGTGCGGACGGCGTCATCATAGGTGTAACCGGGCTTGCCGTCGTTCTTCTCTGCCACGGTGAACGCAAAGGTCTTGCCGGCGTCAGCCTGCGTAAACTTGACCTCATGGCCAGCCAGGATGTCGATCAGACCAACCGTCGCCTCTGCCGTTGCAGTAGACTTGTACACGTTGGCGCCCTCGTGCAGGCCGAGCGCATTGGCCGAAGCCTCGTCGGCGGGCGTCACGGTAAAGGTAAACTGGCCCTCGGTCATGGGACGTCCGTAGAGGCTCTTGCTGATCTTGAGGCCGCCGGCCGCGGTGTAATCGAGCTCAGTGCGGTACGTGTTGGTGAAGCGGCCGTTTTCCTTCTTGGTGACGTTGGCGGTCAGGACGCCCTTGTCGTTATCAGTCACGGTCACTTCGGCGGTCGCGACATGTCCGTCATACGTCATGCCGGCCGCGCTGCCCGCGTTCTCGCGGATCTCGTACTTGTAGGTTCCAGCAGCCGTGTAGTGGATCTTGCCGAACTTGATGGCGGCGATGCCATCCTTCGCGTCCTTCTTGCTCACAGTTACGGTTGCGGGGTCGGGCAGCGGGGTGCCCTCGGGAGCGGTGATGGTAAAGCTGAACTTGTCGGAGTCCGTCCAGTCGCGACCGTCGATGGCCTTGCTCAGGTCAAAGTCGAGCTCTGCGTCGATCGGGGTCACACTGTAGGAGTTCTTGAACTCGGCGAGCTCGGTGCCCTTCAGGACATGCTCGGCCTTGAGGGTGCCGTCGCCATTGTCCGTAATGGTAGTCTCGATGATGTACTTGGCGTCACTGTAGGTGATGCCCTTGCTGGTGGTTCCGCCCTTGACCTCGCGCAGCGTGTAGGTGTGCTTGCCGGGCTTGTCGTACTTCACGGCGCTCATCGTGATCGTGCCATCGGCGGCGTTAGTGCCGGTAGCGATGATCTTAGCGTCCTCACCCTCACCCTCGACGAGCTCAAAGGAGAACTCGTCGGCAGCAAGCTCGCGCCCGGTCAGAACCTTGGTCGCGGTGATCTGGTCGGTGACGCTGGACTCGCCAGGATTCGGCTTGTAGCTGTTGCTGAACTTCGCCTCGTCGTCGCCCTTCAGCTCATGCTTTGCCACGAGCTCGCCCCTACCGTTGTCGGTGATGGTCGTCTCGATGGTGTAGGTCTTGCCGTCGTAAGTGATGCCGTTGTTGGCGTCGCCCGGGACCTCGCGCAGCGTGTAGGTGTGCTTGCCGGCAGCAGTGTACTCGATGGGGCTCATCGCGATATTGCCGTCGGCGGCGTTGACGCCCCTAGCAACGACCTCGTTGCCCTCGACGAGCTCGAAGGAGAACTCGCCTTCCTTGAGGTCGCGCCCAGTCAGGGACTTGGTCGCCTTAATCTGATCGGTGACGCTGGAGCTCTTGGGGGTCACCGTGTAGGTGTTCTCGAAGATCGCCTCGTCGGCGTTCTGCAGCTTGTGCTCCACGCTGAGGGTGCCGTCGCCGTTGTCCTTGACGATGGTCACAATAGTGTACTCAGCGGTGCTGTAGGTAATGCCGTTTTCGGTGGTGCTGGCCTTGGTCTCGCGCAGCGTGTAGGTGTGCTCGCCAGCCGCGGTGTAGGTGACGGAATCCATCACGATCTTGCCGTCGGCATTGTTGGTGCCGGTGGAGACCACGCTATTGCCCTCGACGAGCTCGAAACGGAACTCGCCGGCCTTGAGGTCGCGCCCGTCCAGGGACTTGGCCGCGGTGATCTGGTCAGTGACGCTGGACTCCTTGGAGCCAGGCTTATAGGAGTTGCTGAACTTCGCCTCGTCGGCGTCCTTCAGGACATGCTTCGCCTCGAGCGTGCCGTCGCCGTTGTCCGTGATGGTGGTCTGGATAGTGAACTTGGCATCGCTGTAAGTGATACCGCCGGCGTTGCCCTTGACCTCGCGCAGCGTGTAGGTGTGCTTGCCAGCCTCGGTGTACTTCACGGCGCTCATCGTGATCTTGCCGTCGGCAGCGTTGGTGCCGGTGGCGACGACATCGTTACCCTCGACGAGCTCGAAGGAGAACTCGCCCTCCTTGAGGTCGCGGCCGTCCAGAACCTTGGTCGCGGTGATCTGGTCGGTGACGCTGAAGCTCTCGGGGGTCAGATTGTAAGCGTTCTTGAACTCGATGCTCTTAACGTCCTCGGCGCCCCTCAGCTCATGCGTGGCCACAAGCTCGCCCTTGCCGTTGTCGGCAATGGTCGTCACGATGGTGTAGACCGCGTTGTCATAGTCAATACCACCGGCGTCGCCTGCAACCTCATGCAGCGTGTAGGTGTGCTGACCGATCTCGGTGTACTTGATGGGCTTGAACGTAACGTTGCCCTCGGCGTCATTCTCAACGGTCTCGATAAGCTCAGAGTCCCCGCCCTTAACCTCGCGCAGCTCAAAGCTGAACTCGCCGGCTGTAAGGTCGCGCCCGGTCAGGACCTTGGCTACGGCAATCTGACTGGTAACACTGGACTCAACAGGATTCGTAGTGTAGGTGTTCTCGAACTTGGCCTTGCCCGAGGTCACCTCCACGGCAGCACTGAGCTTACCCTTCTTGTTGGGCGTTACCGTCACGGTAATCTCCGCAACGTTTCCGCTGTAGGTGATGCCGTCGACCGTGGTCCCGGCGTTCTTTTCGCTGACTTTGTAGACATACGTGCCGGGCTCGGTGTAGGTGATCTCACCGAAGCCGATCGCTGTGTTGTCCTTGGTCACGGTCGCGGTCGCGGATGTGGGCATCGGGGCGTCATTCTCGGATGTCGCGGAGAGTTCAAACTTAAACTCGTCCGCATCCGTCCAGGCGCGGCCCTCGAGCACCTTGGTCAGACCAAAACTGGCCTTGGTATCCACCGTTGCCGGCGTCATGTTGTACTTATAGCTGATCTTGCCGTTGTTGCCCAGGTAGGAATTGACATGCGTCGCGGTCGCCTTGGATGACGTGTCATTCCACCTGGGATTGAGCACGTCGGACGCGGTGCCGGTCGCGTTGGGATTCTTGTCGGTATGAAGCTCGTCAATAAATGCCAGGCGTGCGGTTCCGGCGCTAAACGACAGGTTTCCGCTCTCGTCGGCAACCACGGCGTCCGCAAACTGTGCAGCATGCCTGCCGGCAAACTCGATGACGGTGGTGCCGTGGTCGAGCTTGCGGCTGGCGTCCGCTATCTCAAACTCATCCTGGTAGTAATAAAGGCGGTCGCTCGCCAACTGCTCCTTCGCGGGCTGCGTGCAGGCGGGATCCGTGTAAATGGGCGTCTGCTTCTGGAAGAAGTAGTACCGGTTGGTGGCGGCGGGCTTAAAGTTGGCGATCGTGTCGCCCAGGTCCGGATCACCACTCCACTTGTTGGCATAGAAGGCAACAGACTTGGAGCCCTGCTCGTCGATCGCATTCTCATCGATATACTTCTTCAGCGCTTCATCAGGGGTGAACAGGTTTTCGCGCGCGATAGCCTTGACGCTCGAAGCATACTTCACGCGGATGGGATCGACATCGTTGACCGTAAGCGTGCCCTTGGTCTCGTCAACGTCAAAGTTGCGCAGCGGGATCAACGACGCGGGGATCTCGACCTCTACAATATCGCCCTGCTGGGGGCCGCCCGCCGCGGCGCGCTGGACGGTAATGACCAGGTTCGCGGCTTCGCCGGCAAAGGCGTAGGCATCGACATTGCCCGTGGTGGACTTTACCGGATCGACAAACGTCGTGCCGTTGTATTCGACTTCGGTAAAGTTGTCGACCTGCATATAGTCGCCCAGCTCGTCGGTAAACGTGATGTAGCCGGACTTATTGGCGTAGCCGTCATGGGTTTCGGTCGGGTAGCCAACAACCTCGGTGATGCTCTCGGAGATATCCTTGAAGATATCCTCGAGCTCCTTGGCGTTCTTCGCCGACTTGTAGTAATTGGCATTTTCTGCACGCGCACCGAAGTTGATGTTCCATTCGCCCCAGTAAGAAATACTGGACGAGGCCGCAGGATAGTTGCTCGACACGGCGTGCATGAACTTATTCTCGTTAATCGTACTGGAGGCCGTGGGGTCGGCGCTGGGATTCGCGCCGCTAAAAATGCCAATGGTGTAAATGACGGCGCCGTCTTTCTTCATGCTATTCGCCTTGTTGATGGCGCCATTGGCAACCGAGGGCTCAAAGCTGCTGTAGCTCGTGGGCGAACCATCGGTAAAGAACAGGACAACCTTCTTGGCGTCCGCTCGGCCAGAAATGTCCTTGGCAAGATCCATGCCATAGTCGGCACGTGTGGCGCCGGCAGGTGAAATGGAGCTGACCGTACTCTTGAGGCTGTTTACGCCATCGCCCAAGCAAGGCGTCGGGCTCTTCATGATCTGCGAATAGTTGTAAGTGTGGCCGCCTTCACGATAAGTGCCGTTGCCGACCTCATCAGTCTTATAGCCCGAGAACTTTACAATTGCGACCCGATGCTGCTTGGACTCATCCGAGATCTTTGCATTTTCTTCGGCGATCTTTTCGATAAAGCTATTGGCCGCGGTCTTCAGCGCATCAATGCGCTTGGTGCGGTCACTTGAGCTCATAGGATCGTTCATTGAGCCAGAAGCATCCAGCACCAGTACAATGTCGAGCGGCTTGGGGACCGTCGTCGTCGTGTTGGACGTCGAGGATATCGCCGAAAGTGTGGTGAGGAAGTCTGACCCCTCGCCGGCCTCGACTGTCTTGTCGGTCCAGATTCGGCCGACGTTTTGTGTCGTGATTTTGCCGCTGTCGTCAGAGCCGGCGGCCCAATACGTCCAGTTGTCGCTTGTATGGGGGTCGACGATCTTTCCGCTTACTGTCGGTCCGTCCATTCCGGTGCTGGACCTGGCGTTGGCCTCGGGCAGCATGGCAAATGCTGCAGCCGGCAACACAAGCACTACGGCAAGTATCACCGCCAAGAGACCCCTCGTGTACTTACTCATCGCGTCTCCCTTCTCGCGGTCTCAGACCTTGCATCAGCCTAAAGTTACGGAATGAAACACAATTAGGGAAGGTGACACACGTTCCAGATTTGATTTTGGGCGTGAGACAAATGTCTCACCAAAGTTGAGACACGAGGGTTTTCGCAGGAAAACGGGTGCGGCTCGAAGCCGACAGGCCAAAATGATCCGTTTTCCTCCGTCTCCGGAGGATCAATTGGTGGTGCTCGCTACGAAATCGGCCCATCTACTACGTTTGACTCGACACCCCCGACCATAACCGCGTTTCATGAAAAACCGCAGGCGTTCTACCTGCAATTTTGTTTTCGCGTTTTTTGGCATGGTTGAGGGTAGCGGCCTAAACGTAGTAGATGGGCCCGTTTCGTGGCAGACGGGTCACGTAGCGGCCCTCGCAAGGCCAGAATGATCCGTTTTCCTCCGTCCCCGAGGGATCAGGGGCTGGTACTGATATGGTGCCATTTCAAAACTATGCCGGATTACGGGGCTAAAGTCGGAACCCTCATCCATACCTTCATTTTTTGGAAAGCGGCAGGCTGTCTACCTGCGGTTTTGTTTTTGCAATTTTCTGTATGGTCGGAGGTTCGCTATCCAGCCCCGTAATCCGGCATAGTTTTGTTCGCGGCGGCTCCACCGCGCGTTAAGCGCGGGGCCGGTGGGGCATTTTTGCCCCACCGGCCCCTATTCCAGCTCTATTCCAACGCTACTCCG
>UMBF01049862.1_pt1 | contig 29780 bp, 26 predicted proteins | sample 1963901 | NCBI WGS metagenome assembly UMBF01 (sample SAMEA4835935, study PRJEB28245) | human gut metagenome | biome: gut microbiome; material: fecal sample | place: Denmark | collected 2008 | reverse complement strand
GCCGCTCGTCATGCCACCCCTCTTAGGGGTGGTCATGACTTCGAACAAAAGAAAAAATTGAGTAAAAATAAGAATAAGGCTATGAAAAATTAAGAAAACCAGAGGATTTTGGGAATTTATCCAGATAAAAGAGAAACAAAGTCGATAAATGATAAAAAATACCGAATTATTCGGAAAAACAGCGAAAAATATTGACTTCCTGTCACTTTATGGTATAGTGTATATGGTATTTTAACAAAGTGTTAAAAGATAGATTTTTTCAGGGACAAAGCTTCCTGAAAGGGGAATTTTAGAAAAGGAACAGTGTAAGGACGGCAAAGACGGCAGCAATCCTTTTGCGGGAAACGTCCGGACACTGAAAACTGGAACCGTTCCAGACAAAACATGGGGTGCAGATAAGATGCACCAAACCGCAAAGGGGGATATAGAGCAGATGAAAGATAATATTTTGATCAGCTTAAAAGACGTAGTGGTAGAATTTGATGGACAGCGAATTCTCAAGGGAATCAACCTTGATATTCACGATGAGGAATTTGTAACTTTCCTTGGTCCTTCCGGTTGTGGTAAAACAACAACTCTGCGTATTATCGGTGGATTTGTTGAGCCAAATTCGGGAGATATCTTTTTTGACGGGAAGAAGATCAACGGAGTGCCGCCGTACAAGCGCAACGTTAATACCGTTTTCCAGCGTTATGCGCTCTTCCCGCATCTGAACGTTTTTGATAACGTTGCATTTGGCTTAAATATCAAAAAGATGGATAAAAAGCAGATCAGCACAAAGGTGCGTGAAATGCTCAAACTGGTTGGTCTGGTTGGCTTTGAAAACCGAAACATCAACCAGCTTTCCGGCGGTCAGCAGCAGCGTGTAGCAATTGCCCGCGCGCTGGTCAACGAACCAAAGGTTCTGCTTCTGGACGAACCTCTGGGCGCTCTGGACTTAAAGCTGCGTAAAGAAATGCAGACCGAGCTGATGCGCATTCAGAAATCGCTGAAGATCACCTTTATTTATGTTACCCACGATCAGGAAGAGGCACTGACCATGTCCGACCGCGTGGTTGTCATGAAGGACGGAGAAATCCAGCAGATCGGTACACCGCAGGATATCTACAATGAGCCGAAAAACGCTTTCGTTGCAGACTTTATCGGAGAAAGCAACATCATCGATGGTGTTATGTACGAAGACTTTGAAGTGGAATTTGCCGGACAGGCATTCAAGTGTGTCGACAAGGGCTTTGCAGAAAACGAGCGTGTCGATGTTGTTATCCGTCCGGAGGATATTATTGTTGGTGACTATGAGACCTCTCCAATCAGCGGCGAGGTAGAATCGGTTATCTTCAAAGGCGTACATTATGAGATTACCGTTGATGCACATGGCTATAAATGGCTCATTCACTCCACCCAGAGCCAGCCAGTTGGCGCGCACATCGGCATGAATGTTCGTCCAGAAGATATCCACATCATGAAAAAGATGGAGGCGTAGTGCAGATGAAAAACACCTCGGAAAGCAAAAAAAGCAAACTGTGGGGAGCTCTGCCGGCAGCGCCTTATGTGCTGTGGATGGTAGCGTTTATCGTAATTCCACTGGGAATGGTTGTGTTTTTTGCTCTGACCGATTCTCAGGGACAGTTTACACTGGAAAATATCGCGCGCGGCGGCGAATACATGAGCGTTTTGCTGCGTTCGATCAAACTGGCGGCAATCGCGACCGTATTGTGTGTGTTGATTGCCTATCCTCTGGCTTATATCCTTTCCAGAAAACAGGGATTTCAAAAGCAAACCCTGTTTATCATGGTCATGCTGCCAATGTGGATGAACTTTTTGCTGAGAACCTTTGCATGGATGACCATTCTGGAAAATAACGGTCTGATCAACAAGTTTTTGGGATTGTTCGGCATCGGCCCTCTGCACATGATCAACACACAGGGTGCTGTTATTCTCGGTATGGTTTATAATTATATTCCGTTTATGATTTTGCCGATTTACACCACCATGTGTAAAATCGGAAACGATGTTATCGAAGCGGCGCAGGACCTTGGCGGCAATACCTTCCAGGTTATGGCAAGAGTCGTAATTCCACTGAGTTTGCCGGGTGTCAGCACCGGAATCACCATGGTATTTGTTCCGGCAATCTCCACCTTTATTATTTCCAAGATGCTCGGCGGCGGTACCAACCAGCTGATCGGTGATATCATCGAACTGCAGTTCCTGGGCAACTCCTACAACCCGAACCTCGGTTCGGCGATCTCGCTGGTACTGATGGTTGTTGTTCTGCTGTGCATGAGTATTATGAACAACTTTGACGATGAAGAAATGGAGGGAAGAATCTTATGAGAAAAAATCGCTGGCTTTCCTCTTTGTACGTCTGGCTGGTCATGGTGTTTTTGTATGCACCGATTGCCGTGCTGATTATCTTCTCGTTTAATGACAGCAAGAGCCGAAACACCTGGACCGGATTTACCCTTCGCTGGTATGAAGAACTGTTCCACGACAGGGTAATTATTCAGTCATTTATTGTCATGCTGGTAGTTGCAATCGTTTCGTCGGTAATCGCAACGGTACTGGGAACCCTTGCAGCAATCGGCTTAAACAAGATGAACAAGAAACTCAAGTCGGTCGTTATGACCTTTACCTATCTGCCAATGATCAACCCGGAGATTATCACCGGTGTTGCGCTGATGCTTTTGTTTATCTACCTCAAGATGGAATTTGGCATGCAGACCCTGATTGTAGCGCACATCACCTTTAACGTGCCGTATGTTATCCTCAATGTTCTGCCGAAGTTAAAGCAGATGGACAAAAACACCTACGATGCGGCTTTGGATCTGGGCTGCAATCCGTTTACCGCCTTTACCAAGGTTGTAATTCCGGAAATCATGCCGGGTATCGTTTCGGGCTTTTTGATGGCGCTGACCTACTCGATGGATGACTTTGTTATTTCCTACTTTGTCAGCGGCGCTTCCATCCAGACCCTGCCGGTTGCAATCTATAGTATGACCCGTCGCCGTGTCAGCCCGAAGATCAACGCACTGTCCACCATTATGTTTGCAGTTGTTCTGCTGATTCTGGTTATTTACAACGTACTAAGCAGCAGAAAGGGAAAACCAGTCCGCAGAAAAGGAGGAGAATATTAATGAAGAAAAAAAGTTTTCTGAAAAAATTAAGTCTCCTGACAGCGGCTGTTCTGCTGTTTTCTGCGATGACACTGGGAACAGCGGCAGAAGAAACCTATGACTATGATATGGAGTACTACTCGCAGTTAAAGGACAAAGATGTTACCATCAACGTTTATAACTGGGGTGAATATATCTCCAATGGTGACGATGATTCGCTGGATGTCAATGCTGAGTTTGAAAAACTGACCGGAATCCGTGTCAACTACACCCAGTTTGATACCAACGAATCGTTGTACGCAAAGCTCAAGAGCGGCGGTACAACCTATGATGTCATCTTCCCGTCAGATTATATGGTTTCCCGTATGATCAATGAAGATATGCTGGAACCGCTGGATTTTGACAATATTCCAAACTTTCAGTACATTTCCGAAAAGTTTAAAAACCCTTCCTACGACCCGGAAAATCTCTATTCAGTGCCATACACCTGGGGAACCGTTGGACTGATCTATAACTATGACATGCTCGGCTTTGATCCGGACAGCTGGGACATCATGTGGGACCCGAACTATGCAAAGCAGATTTTGCAGTTCTCCAACTCCCGTGATGCTTTTGCTATTGCAGAACTGATGCTGGGCTACAGCATCAATACCGAGGATACCATGGAGCTTGACCAGGCAGCACAGCTTCTCAAGGATGAAAAGCCGCTGGTTCAGGCATATGTTATGGACCAGATCTTTGATAAGATGCAGGGAAATGAAGCAGCAATCGCACCATATTATGCTGGTGACGCCATCAACATGATGGCAGTAAATGAGAGCCTTCGCTTTGTAATTCCAAAAGAAGGAACAAACCTGTTCTTTGATGCAGTCTGCATCCCAAAGATTAAGGAGGATACCGAGGAAAGCAGACTCAAAAAGCTTGCTTCCGAGATGTACATTAACTTCCTCAATGAACCGGAGATCGCTGCAGCAAACATCGAATATATCCAGTATTCCACACCAAACGATGCAGCGCTTCAGTTGCTTGATGAAGAGGTACGCAACAATCCAATCAGCTATCCAAGCGATGAGGTGCTGGAAAATACTCAGGTCTATGTAAACCTCTCTGAGGAAACCAACCTCTATCTCGACCGCCTGTGGACCGAGATTATGAGTGCGGAGGCAGGCTACAACTACTGGAGTATGCCTCTGTTTCTGGTAGGTGCGCTGGCACTGTCGGTTGCGATTACGGTGATGAAGAAAAACCGCCGCAGAAGACGCGAACAGTTTAATTACCAAAACTCACAGAATAACTTCTAAACAAAAAGTACCCTGTTTTTACAGGGTACTTTTTTATGCAGCAAAGAGAGAAAAGATATTTTGGTAGGCAAACAAATATCCATACAGACAAAATAGAAACAGGGCAAGCAAAATGGTGAGGAGGTTTAATTTAAAGCTTGAAAAGAGCGGGGAAAAGAAGACATACACACAGGAAAGAAAGATAAACAGGGTGGTAAGACAGAAAAAAATGAGCGAAGCGGTCTGTGACAAAACGCAGGAACTTAAATGTGCACAGCAAAACCAGAGATAAGAAAGTAAGAGTGCACTTCCCAGCAGTTTAAAGATATCTGAAATTCGTTTCATGACAACAGTTCCTTTCAAAAAAATTATTTTCTAGTTTAATGCCAGAAGAAAAATTTGTCAAATAAGCAAACAAGAGATGCAGAGAAAACGGTTAATTTCAGCAAGCGCTTCGGTCAGATTACCGATGGATTTTCCCTGTGAAATGTGCTATAATAATGCTCCGAAATTTGTTTTATTACCGATAAGGATCATAGATAGAGAAAGGTTTGGTAGATAAAGATGCCACAGACATTTGAGAGTCAGTTTTTACAGCTTCGACGCAAGGTGCTGGAAAAAAGATTTTCCAGAATGAACGACAAACAGCGGGAAGCTGTCTTTCAGACAGAAGGTCCGGTTTTGATTCTGGCAGGTGCGGGAAGCGGAAAAACCACCGTTGTTGTAAACCGCATCGCCAATATGGTAGAGTACGGAAACGCATATCACAGTGAATATATTCCTTCTTTTGTGGGAGAACAGGATATTATCTTCTTGCAGGATTGGCTGGATGACAAACTTGATGACGGGGACATTACCCGGGAGCGCCTGCGCAGCATCATTGCAGATCGTCCGATCAAGCCATGGAACATCCTTGCTATCACCTTCACCAACAAGGCAGCGGGGGAATTAAAAGAACGTCTGGAAGCAATGCTGGGAGAGCAGGCTCTGGACATTCAGGCATCCACCTTCCATTCGGCATGTATGCGTATTCTGCGCAGAGAGATCAATAACCTCGGTTTCGACCGCAGTTTTACCGTCTATGATACCGATGATTCGGTTAGAATCATCCGGGATGCGTTGAAGGAGCTGGAAGTACAGGAAAAAGTCATGGCTCCAAAGGCAATTTTAGCATCCATCAGTGCCGCAAAGGACCAGATGCTTTCCCCGCAGGATGTTCTGCGCAACGCAGCAGGTGACTACAAGGAAGAAGTTATCGCGAAAGTTTACGACTTTTATCAGAAACGCCTGAAAGCAGCAAATGCACTGGACTTTGACGATATCATCATCTTTACCGTAAAATTGTTCCAGCAGTTCCCGGATATTCTGGAAAAATATCGTAACCGCTTCCGCTACATCATGGTAGACGAGTATCAGGATACCAACAACTCTCAGTTCTTGCTGGTAAGTTTGCTTGCTGGTGGACACAACAATATCTGTGTTGTCGGTGATGATGACCAGAGTATCTATAAATTCCGTGGAGCAACTATCGAAAACATCTTAAACTTTGAAAACCAGTACCGCAATACCAAGGTAATCCGTCTGGAGCAGAACTACCGCTGTACCCAGACCATTCTGGATGCAGCAAATGCGGTTATCGAACATAACACTCAGAGAAAGGGCAAGACCCTCTGGACCCAGAATCCAAAAGGAAATCAGGTCAAGGTCTACCGCGCGCTTTCCGAACAGGATGAGGCTCGCTTTATTGCCGATACCATTCTGGACGATGTTGCAAAGGGTCAGAAATTCTCCGATCACGCGATTTTGTACCGAATGAACGCACAGTCGAATACACTGGAAAATGCGCTTATTCGTTCCGGTATTGCCTACAAGATTGTTGGTGGCCAGCGATTCTATGACCGCAAGGAGATCAAGGACATCATCGCTTATTTAAGTGTTATCAACAACCGCGCAGATACCATCCGTTTAAAGAGAATTATCAACGAGCCAAAACGCGGAATTGGTGATGCAACGGTGGATAAGGCGGAAGAAATTTCCGCAATGCTGGGTATCCCGCTGTTTGAGGTGCTCGCCCATGCGGAAGAGTACCAACCGCTCGCGAAAAAATGCCGTCCGCTGATGGAGTTTGCCCAGATGATCGAACGTCTTTCCGAGATTGCCGAAAATGGTAGCTTGGAAGAGCTGTTTGATACTCTGATCGAGGAGACCGGTTACCTTATCCATCTGCGCGCTATGGGCGACGAGGGAATTAACCGTATCGAGAACGTAAATGAGTTAAAATCGAATATCATAAAATATGTGGAGGAGATGGAAAAACTCCCGCAGCTTTCCATCAATCCGGAAAATCCGGATGAACAGCCGGAGATCCTGATGCCGACCCTGGCAGGATTTTTGGAGGAAGTTACCCTCTATACCGATATTGACGGCTATGATGAGAACGCTGACCGCGTCATCATGATGACCATGCACTCGGCAAAAGGTCTTGAGTTTGACAATGTGTTCTTCTGCGGAGCGGAGGAAGGCATCTTCCCGGGAATGCAGGCAATCTATAACCCAGATCAGATCGAGGAAGAACGCCGCCTTGCCTATGTGTGCATCACCAGAGCAAAGAAACAGCTGTACATCACAAACGCTGCACAGCGTATGATTTTTGGTCAGACGGTAAGAAACCGCGTTTCCCGCTTTGTTACCGAGATTCCAGCAGGCTGTTGTGATGTTGAGGATAAGACTATCCGTAAGGCAAGTCAGGCAGAGCTGAAAAAAGCTTCAACAGTCAAAAAGACACGTGCACTCAACGATATTGGTGTAGGCGGTATGGCTGCAGCAAGAAAGACCACTTCCTACAGCTCTGATGCTCCATCCGGCGCTGCTGCTGTAACGCTCAAGGCAGGAGACCGTGTAAAACACAATACCTTTGGAGAAGGAACACTGGTTAAGATGACCCCAATGGGCGGAGACTGCCTGCTGGAAGTGCTGTTTGATACAGTCGGCACCAAGAAGATCATGTACAAATTTGCAAAGCTTACCAAGATTTCATAATCACAGGCAAATTTTCCCTCACAAAAGCAATTTCGGTTCACAAAATCCGTGCGATTTCATAGACTGATATTGAATGTCAGCGCAGAGACCCCCACAAAGCTGCGCCGATGTATCATCAGCTGCGGCTTTTCCTCTGGCAGGCCGCAGGAATCAAACGGAGGGATATTATGGCAGAATCGAAAGCATTCCGACCTAATGACTGCACCTGCTTTAAAGAGGCTGTCTGTATCGATGCGGAGAGAATCTATGATTCTTGCAGCGACAAGGATTGTTTGGAGGATCTTCAGGTCTTTTTCAGCGACAAGACCCAGCCTATCATCGATAAGGCAGCAAGCATCAAGTGCAAAAAAGTAAAGGTAATCAATGTTTGTGTGGATGTAGAGAGTGTCCCATTTAATAAGGGATTCTATTCGGTCGATATGACCTTCTACTTCCTGGTGGAACTGTCCGCGTACTTATCTCCTGGAACACCAGCAGTCAACTGCTGCGGTATTTCCTACTTCTCCAAGAAAGTAATCCTGTATGGAAGCGAAGCAAATGCCAGAGTCTTTTCTTCCCATTCAGGCTGCTGCAGCAACAACGAGCAGATGACCGCAATGCCAAATGCAGTGGTACAGATTGTCGATCCAATCTGTCTTGCCTGCCGCTATGTGGAGTGTCCGGCAAAGACCTGCTGTCCAGGCTCGGTGATCCCATGCCAGATCTGCACACAGGTTGGCGGAAACTTCCAGGATGTTCAGGTAAGCAAAGAGGTCTATATTACACTCGGTCTGTTTACCATCGTTCAGCTGCAGCGTAAAGTCCAGATGATGATTCCGGCATACGATTTCTGTATCCCGGATAAGGAAAGTGAATATTCCACCGGTGATCCGTGTGAAATGTTCAAGAAAATTCAGTTCCCGATGGAAGACTTTTTTCCACCGAGATTGAGTGAATTTCGGGACGATTGCAGCAGTCAAAACGGCTAAAATCAGGATGCGGCCCAACTTTTTTAAGTTGGAGCCGCCTTCTTTTTGCGATTTTTGCTAAATAATGATTGAATATATGGACAAAAAATGATAAAATATACTAGTTAAAGTATATCCAGATAGAACAAGTGGACACGGAGGAATCAGTCTTGGGATTTAGAAAATGGAAGCTGCCGCAGGCAGATCCCGAACGAATCAAAAATTTAATACAGCAAACGGGGATTCCTGAGATAGCAGCACAGATCCTGGACGGCCGAGGTGTACAGGATGTATCCGCCTATACTGCCGGTGCAGAAGGAAAGATGCACGATCCGTTTTTGATGGCGGATATGGACAAGGCGGTGGAGCGTTTAAGCCGCGCGGTGCAGGAGGATGAGCAGATTGCGGTATATGGTGACTATGACTGTGATGGAATCACCGCAACAGCTATGCTTTATACCTATCTGGAAGATCTGGGTGCAAGAGTCATTTACTATATCCCGGACCGGGATAAAGAAGGATATGGATTAAACTGTCAGGCAATCGATTTCTTAAAAGAACAGCAGGTAGACCTGATTGTTACAGTTGATAACGGCATTTCCGCCTTAGCAGAGGCGGACTATGCGGCATCGGTGGGAATTGATCTGATCATCACCGACCACCATCAACCCCGCCCCGAACTTCCAAAAGCCTGCGCAGTGGTTGACCCGCATCGTGCCGATGATAATTATCCATTTCCATGCTTGTGTGGAGCAGGTGTCGCATTTAAATTGATCTGTGCGATGGAAGGGGATCTTTCCGGTGAGGAGATGATCTGGCATTTTGGAGAACTTGCAGCTATCGCAACCGTAGCAGATGTGGTGGAGTTGACCGGCGAAAACCGCCTGATTGTTCAAAAAGGGTTGGAATGTATCACGCTGGGAGAACAGATTGGGGTAAAAGCACTGATCGAGGTAGCGGGGCTGGATGAAAAAAGGCTCGATTCTACCTCACTTGCATTTGGAATTGCGCCCCGCATCAATGCCGCTGGAAGATTGGGACAGGCAGATCTGGCGATGGAACTGCTGCTGTCCGATCGTTTTTCCCAAGCGTTCGAGCTGGCGACAGAGCTTAACTCTCTCAATGAACACCGCAAACAGCTGGTGGATGCAATCTATTCCGAAATTGACCGGAAGATTGCCCAGCATCCGGAGATCTTGCGGGAAAGACTGATTATTTTGTATGGAAAGGGCTGGCACCACGGTGTCATTGGGATTGCAGCAGCAAGACTGGTGGAGGAATATGCAAAGCCGTGTATTCTGTTTTCCATAGAAGGGGAAGAAGCGAGAGGCTCTGCCCGCAGCGTGGAAGGATATTCCATGATCGACGCTATTTCCCGATGCAGTCAGCTTTTGACCCGCTACGGCGGACATAATCAGGCGGCAGGTTTGACAGTGCCGACCAAAGATTTAAAGAAATTTATTGATGAGATTTTGCAGGATGCAAAGGAACATTTTGATATTATGCCGGTTGATCAGCTCAATGTGGACGCTGTTCTTTCGCAGCAGCAGCTCAGGTTGGATACCGTGCAGGGAATGCGGATTCTTCAGCCGTTTGGATGCGGAAATGAGGAACCGGTGGTTGCCATGATGGGATGCCGTATCGAGACGGTAACTCCGTTGAGTGAAAACCGCCATATCCGTCTGAAACTTGCTTATCAGGGCAAACTGTTTCAGGCAGTATATTTTCGAATGCCGCCGGAAAAATTCCCATTTTATCCGGGAGATCTGGTTGACGTGGCGGCAAATTTGGATATTAACGAGTATAATGGAGAGAAAAACCTCTCGATTAAGATCAAGGATGTCAGACTGCATGGAGTCAATCAGGAAAAACTGATTGTGGGAAAACAGTATTATGAAAAATACTGCCGCAAGGAACCGCTTGAGGACAAGATTAAAAATTATATTTGTCCACAGCGGGAAGACGTGGCACAAATTTATCGTTTTTTACGCCAATACAGACATTTTCCGTATGGATATGATCTTTTATGGTGCAGATTGGGAAAGATCAATTACTGCAAAATGATGATCTGCATCGATGTGATGCAGGAATTGGGACTGATTTCGGTGGAACACACAGCGTCCGGACCAATTCTCCGTTTTCCAGATAAGGTCGCCAAAACACAGCTGGAGCAGTCCAGCATACTCAGACGATTGAAGGTTGGTGAATAAGTTTATGTATGTGTTTGAAGATTTAATGAAAGTATTAAAGGACAGCAACAGGCCTTATGATTTTGACAAAATCACCGAGGCTTATCGTTATGCGGAAAAAGCGCACGATGGACAGATGCGTCAGTCCGGAGAACCATATATCACCCACCCGATAGCCGTCGCTCAGATTCTGGTGGAACTGGGAATGGATACCGAGACCATCTGTGCAGGACTTTTGCACGATGTAGTGGAGGACACATCATCCACGATTGAGGAAATCAAGAAAATTTTTGGCGCAGATGTTGCTTTGATGGTGGACGGCGTCACCAAGCTGACAAAACTGTCCTACTCCAGCAAGGAACAGCGTCAGGCGGAAAACGTCCGTAAGATGCTGCTTGCAATGGCAAAAGACGTGCGCGTTATTATCGTAAAGCTTTCCGACCGTCTGCACAATATGCGTACTGGTGAGTACTGGAAAGAATATAAACGCCGGGAAAAAGCACTGGAAACAATGGAAGTTTATGCTCCGCTTGCTGACCGACTGGGTATCCGTCCGATCAAGGAAGAGCTGGAAGACATCTCCCTGCGTTTTCTGGACCCGATTGCCTATGAAGAAATTGAGCGTTTGCTCAAGCTTAAAAAGGACGAACGGGAAAAGTTTTTGGAAACCATCCAGCAGAAGATCAAGGAACGCTTGGACAAGGAACACATGAAGTTCTTCCTGCAAAGCCGTGTTAAGAGCATTTATGGAATCTACCGCAAGGTATATATGCAGGGCAGAAACTTTGATGAAATTTACGATGTTTATGCGGTGCGCGTTATTGTAGATACTTCTATCGAGTGCTACTCGGTTCTGGGTATCATGCACGATGAGTTTACCCCGATTCCAAAGCGTTTTAAAGACTATATTTCTACTCCAAAAGCAAATATGTACCAGTCCCTGCACACAACGGTGCTGGATAAGGAAGGCGGTATCCCGTTTGAAATTCAGATCCGTACCTGGGATATGCATTATACCGCAGAATATGGTATCGCTGCACACTGGAAGTATAAGGCAGGTATTGAAAAGAAGGATAAACTGGAAGAAAGACTGGCTTGGGTTCGTCAGCTTCTGGAAGTCCAGCAGGATTCGGGCGATGCACAGGATATTGTTCGCTCAATCAAGTCGGATATCGCGCCGGAAGAATGCTTTGTCTTTACACCAAAAGGCGATGTCATCAATCTTCCGACCGGTTCGACTGTAATCGACTTTGCTTATGCCATCCATTCCGAGGTCGGCAACCGCATGACCGGAGCGAAGGTGGACGGCAGAATCGTATCGCTTGATTTTAAACTGGAAACCGGTATGATTGTTGAAATCATCACCTCAAAAGGTCCGGGCAACGGTCCGAGCAGAGACTGGCTCAAGATTGTTAAGACCAGCGAAGCAAGAACCAAGATCCGTGCATGGTTTAAAAAGGAACGCCGGGAAGAAAATATCATCACCGGTAAGGAAGAGCTGGAGCGCGAATTCAAACGCAATCTCATCAATGTTCCGGAAGAGGATTTTGAAGAGTTTGTTATGGGATTTGCCCGCCGTCAGCATATCAATACGCTGGACGACTTTTATGCTGCTATTGGTTATGGTGGCGTTCTGCTTTCTCGTTTGATGCCTCGTGTGAAGGAAGAATTCCAGAAGGCTTACCGTTCGGTAGCGGATGAGCAGAAAAAAGCGGCTCTGGTACAGCAGCAACAGCAAACCGCAAATAAAAAACAGAGCAAACCGACCAGCGGAGTTATCGTGGAAGGACTGGACAGTTGCCTTGTCAAATTTGCAAAATGCTGTAATCCTCTGCCAGGCGATCCGATCATTGGTTTTATTACCCGCGGCTATGGTGTATCCATCCACAAACAGGATTGTGTCAACGTGCTTAACTCCTCGGAAGAAAATGAAGGCCGATGGGTCAGAGCAGAGTGGGCATCGGTGGTGACTTCCGAAAAATTCAAATCTACCATCGATATTACCTCTCAGCCGAGAGATACCCTGCTTGCGGATGTCAGCATTACCTTGAGCAACATGCATATTCCGCTGCATTCACTGATTGCCAAGGAGAGCAAGGATCATTCTGCCATTATGATTCAGGTCACCGTTGAAGTAAACGGCGTTGACCAGTTAAACTATCTGCTGAATTCCCTACGTTCGATCAAGGGCGTGGAGGATGTCAGAAGAACCATTCAGTAATATTACAATAAGACGGAGAAATTAATTTATGAGAGCACTGATTCAGAGAGTAAAACATGCAAGCGTAACCGTTGAGGGAAACTGTATTGGAAAAATTGAAAAAGGACTGCTGGTTCTGCTGGGAGTTGGCCCGCAGGACACCGAAAAACAGGCGGATTTCCTGGCAGAAAAATGTGCGAACCTTCGCATCTTTGTGGATGAAAACGACAAGATGAATCTGTCGCTGCTGGATATCGGCGGTGAGATGCTGGTTGTTTCCCAGTTTACCCTGTATGCAGACTGCAAACATGGCAGACGTCCATCCTTTATCGGAGCAGCAGCACCTGCAGAGGCAGACAGACTGTATGAATATTTCCAGCAGAAAGTAAAGGATGCTGGTGTGCAGAATGTACAGCACGGTGAGTTTGGCGCAGACATGAAGGTTGAACTGTTAAACGATGGTCCAGTTACCATCATGCTGGACACCGATGAGATCATGCCGAAAAAATAGATCGGGAAGGGAGCAGAAAAGAAATGAATCTGGAAATTATCCACGTAGGATTGCTTGGAACCAACTGCTATATCAGCTGGGATGAAGATAAAAACTGCGTCGTAGTTGACTGCGGCAGTGATGCTGACAAGGTAGCAGATTTTATTCGGGAAAAAGGACTGACTCCGACCCATCTGCTCCTGACACATGGTCATGGGGACCATATGGGAGGGGCAGCTGACTTAAAAGAGATCTTCCCTCAGATCAAGATCGTTCTGGGCGAACGCGACCTGGAAATGATCGGTGACGGAGAAAAGAGTATGTCAAATGCAGTGGCTCCTTATGCAAAGCCGTTTACACCGGATATTCTGGTGAAAGAAGGCGACCAGATTACAAGTGGAAATACGGTTTTCACGGTTATGGAAACACCGGGACACACACCGGGCGGTATTACTTATTTTAAGGGAAATGAGATGTACTGCGGAGATACTCTGTTCCAGGGAAGCATGGGAAGAACCGATCTTTATGGCGGTGATGATACAGCAATGTTTGCTTCCTTAAAGCGTCTGGGACAGCTGGAAGGATACTATAAAGTATTTCCGGGACATGGAAGTGCAACGAATCTGGACGATGAAAAAGTTGCCAATCCGTTCTTAAGAAGAGCAATCAAAATGTAGTGAGCAAAAGGAGAAAAAACAGCATATGAATATAAGGAATGTCGGTCACAGCATGAAATATGAGGCGGAATGCGTTGCAATGCTGTTTTTTCCGGATGAAAAAATAGTTACCGCCCAATATGAGGCAGGTGCCGTTTTGCCGCAGGATGAAGATTTTATCGAAAATCGTCTGGAAGACGGTGTGATGAAGGTTACCCTGTTTTTAAACGGGGAACTTTCCTCGATGAGCCAGCCGGTTTTACCGGTGGCAAATTCCCCTTATGAAGAGGCGGAATTTATCATGTGCGATATGATGTATCAGCTTCTCAGCCGTGCGACCGGTGTGCAACCTGCATGGGGAATGATTACCGGTGTACGTCCGGTAAAGCTGTTCCACAAGCGTCTGGATGCAGGGAAAAGCCCGGAAGAGACAGCAAGGGAGTTTGCTGAGCACTTTCATGTGAGCCAGGAAAAAATTGAGCTTGCGCTGGAAACAGCCAAGCACGAGGCACCGATCTTAAAGGAAGCGACCGACGACACCTACAGCTTATATATTTCGATTCCATTTTGTCCGTCTCGATGCAGCTACTGTTCTTTTGTATCGCACGATATTGCAAGCAAGCGGGCAAAGGAAATTCTGCCAGTCTATGTCGATAAGCTCTGTGAAGAGATAGAGTCGATCGGCAAAACGATGGCGAAGATCCCGATTACCCTCACCACCGTTTATTTTGGCGGAGGAACCCCGACCATTCTGTCAGCAGAGCAGCTTGATCAGGTTTGCCGCGCGGTGGAGGAAAACTTTGATCTGTCCCGTTTAAAAGAATATACGGTAGAGGCAGGACGTCCGGATACCATTACCAGAGAAAAACTGAAAGTACTTAAAAAGTACAATATTACCCGTATCAGCATCAATCCTCAGACATTAAATGATGAAGTGCTCAGAGGAATTGGCAGAAAACATACCGCTCAGGAAATTATCGACTGTTTCTATATGGCGCGTGAAGAAGGTTTTGATGACATCAATATGGACCTGATTGCAGGACTGCCGGGAGATACTGTCGAAGGTTTCTGCGATACCATCGACCGCATTATTGCGCTTGATCCGGAAAATATCACAGTACATACCTTATCCATCAAGCGAAGCGCAAAATATGGTGCAAGCTGGGAAGAACGCAAAAAAGCGCTGGAACTGGGCTGTAAAGTTGGTCAGATGGTCTCCTATGCACAAAGTCATCTGATGCAGGGCGGATGGATGCCGTATTATCTGTATAAACAGCGCAACACGCTGGGCAATCTGGAAAATACCGGATACTGCAAAAAAGGGTACGAAGGCAGGTATAATATCTATATCATGGACGAAACCCAAACCATTCTTGCAGCGGGCGGAGGATCGGTAACCAAGCTTAAATCCAACCGTACCGGTAAGCTGGAAAGAATCTTTAACTACAAGTATCCGTATGAATATGTCGAATTGTTTGACGAAGTTTTAAAACGTAAGGAAAGAGTGGTGGATTTCTTTGAGGAAAATAGACCCGTTTCACTACGGAACGATTGAGAAGGACGAGGTAAATCAGCAGGCAATCCAAAACTATTTTCAGCTGATTGATCAGGCAGAGTCCTTTTATCATAAACAGATCCATGCGGTGGTAACCCAGATGTCAGAAAATCGGGATAAAACGGATATTATCTGTTTGTCTGGACCCTCTGCATCGGGTAAGACCACAACAGCCTATACACTTGCAAGAAGCTTCCAGAGCAATGGAAGAAAGGCAAGAGTTATCTCGTTGGACGATTTTTATTTGAATACCAATCAGACACCCTTAAACCGTAAGGGAAAACCAGATTTTGAAAGCATCTATGCATTGGATATTGAGCGGATCAATCGCTGCATTGACGAACTGGTAAACAAGGGAAAAACCATCATTCCAACCTTTGACTTTCACACACACAGCCGCTTGGAAGGCGGAGAGAAGGAAATTATTATTTCCGGCGATGATGTTGTAATCATCGAGGGATTGCATGGGCTCAATCCTCTGCTGACTCAGGTCGTGGGAGAGGATAAAGTAACCAGAATATTTGCAAGTGTCCGTTCCCGTTTTAAAGATCATGACAGGGTAATCCTGACACCACAGGATGTTCGTCTGATGCGCCGTATGGTGAGAGACCGAAACAGCAGGAATACAACGCCGGAGGAAACAATGGCGATGTGGGATGAAGTTTGTGAGGGAGAATCGCAGTATATCAACCCATATCGTGACAGTGCTGACTTTAAGCTGGACACTACCCTTGACTATGAACCGAATATCTTCCACAGCTATTTGCTGCCATTTTTGGAAGATCGCAGGGGGATTGCACCGGAGCATTACCGCAAGCTGGATGATCTGTATCAGAGGCTGGATGAGTTTTTTGATATCAACGATGTAAATTGTATTCCGCAGGACAGCGTAATCCGTGAGTTTATAGGAAAAAAAGAAGAAAAATAAAATCAATATATAAACAGGAAAGGGGCAATCAATATGAGTTTGAATTCATTAAATTCTCTGCTGGATAAAGCAATGTCGGTAGCAAACGTGGCAGGAAAAAAAACAGAGGAAATGGTTGAAGTTTCCAAGCTGAAACTGCAGGAAGTTTCCCTCAACGCAGATCTGCAAAACTGCTATGAACGTATCGGTTCGCTGGTTTACCGCAGCAGAAAATCCGGTCTGGATAATGAGGCAGAGATTACAGAAATCATTTCGCAGGTAGATGATCTTCTGCAAGAACTTGCACAGATTCAGTCCAAACGGGAAGAACTGAAAAAAGTAAAGAAATGTCCAAACTGCGGCGCTTCCTGCAGCGTAGATTCTCATTTCTGTTCCCGCTGCGGCATGGTACTGCATGAAGAGACAGATTTAACTGTTCCAGAAGCAGAAGAACAGCCAGCTCAGCCTCAGGAAACACAGCCTGAGAATCAGCCGGAGGAAAAATCCGAAGAAAAGCCGTTAATTGAAGAAAACCTGTAAAAAAAGGACCGGTTTATCCGGTCCTTTTTTATTTGGGTATGGAGAACTTAAAAAAAGCATATAATGAGAAGAAAAGAATTTTTTTGAGGCTTTTTTAAGAAAAGATTTACAGAAAGAGAATTGAAGAAATTGGGAAGGTATGGTATCTTACTGAACATGACGGATTTTGGAGAAGGCGGGTGAACAGGTGAAAAAGGAAAGTCAGAAGCAGGGATTTGTGCAGGGCGCAATGATTTTGATGATCGGAACTGTGACGGTTAAAGTGGTGAGTATGCTGTTCAAGATTCCGGTCAGCAATATGCTGGGGGGAACAGGATACTCCTATTTTACCAATGCCTATGAGATTTTTAACCTGCTTTCGACCATTGCCGCGGCAGGTTTTCCGGTAGCGGTGTCCAAAATGGTATCGGAAAACTGTGTACTGGGAAGATATCGTGATAACCGGCGTATTTTCAGGATTTCCAGAATGTTCTTTTTGGTCACCGGTTTGGTATGTATGGTGATCATGGTGCTGGGAGCAGGGCAATTTGCCGCAATGATTCCAAACCCAGGAGCAAAACTGTCGATTATGTGTTTGGCTCCGGCGGTGCTGACCTGCTGTTTAATGTCGGCATATCGGGGATACTATCAGGGAATGCAGAACATGTATCCGACCTCGATTTCACAGATTATCGAGGCTGTCACCAAGATGATTTTCGGTTTGGGGCTGAGCGGTGCGGTACTCTATCTGACCCAAAGAGAGTACCAAAATACGCAGACTGTCCTGGGAGTTTCTTATTCTTCCTACGAACAGGCGCAGGCAGTCATCGCACAGATCGCGAGTGCAGCGGCTGTACTGGGCGTGAGCCTTTCCACAGTAGCGGGGTTATTATACCTGGTTTTCCTTTGGAAAAGAAAGGGAGACGGCGTACAGGACAGTCTGGTGATGCATGCGCCAAAGCCGGAAGCATCTTCTCAAATTTTAAAGAAGATTGTGATGATCGGTGTTCCGGTATGTATGGGTTCGCTGGCAGTAAATCTTTCCGGCTTTATTGATATGATGACCGTGACCGGAAGGCTTGACGATGTTATGAATACAGCGCCTCAGGCGCTGCTGAGTGGCTTTGGAGAGCTGATTCCACAGATTGAGGTTACTAATCAGACAGTGCACAACTATCTTTACGGGGCATATACCGGAAAAGCAGAAGTTATTGCTAATCTTGTACCGGCACTGACCGCAGGGCTTGCAGTCAGCGCACTGCCAGCAGTGGCGGAGAGCTTTGCAAGAAACAACCGTCTGCGCACCCAGAAAAGCGTACAGATGGTGCTTCGCATGACGGCAATCATCTGTATTCCGGCAGGATTGGGAATCAGTGTCTTGTCAGAGGAAATCTGCCAATTGTTCTTTGGTTATAGCAACGAGGTGGCAATCGGAGCGCCGCTCCTTGCAGTTTTGGGAATTGCTTCTATCTTTATTGCCATGACTGCGACAACAAACAGCTTGCTTCAGGCGGTGGGCAAGGTTTCTCTGCCGGTCAAACTGATTGTGCTGGGCAGTATCATAAAGCTGGGGATGAACTATATCCTAGTTGGAATTCCACAGCTTAACATTCGTGCAGTACCTTATTCCACTCTTGTCTGCTATGTGGTGATTACGCTGATGAGTTTGATCGCATTGTACCAGACAGTTGGAAGCCTGGAATTATTTTCCTCTTTTGGAAAACCTTTGCTGGCAGCGATATTGTGTGCAGCCACTGCAAGAGGAGTGCAGAATCTGCTGGATGGATATACACAATCCCGCTTTGCAGTGCTGATTTCGGTGGCTACGGGTGCGCTTGTTTACCTTTTGGCCCTGCTTTTGCTGCGTGTAATCAAAAAAGAGGAGCTAATGACCCTTCCAAAGGGTGAAAAAATGGCAAAAATACTTGAAAAGTACTCGCTTTTAGGGTAATATATATAAAGTCGCAAAAAAGGAAAAACCGAATTTGTCGTCTGAAAGCATAGGAGTGTGATATTGTGGGCGTGTCTTATGAACGAAAAGATAAGTATGACATCAATGACCTTCTGCAGATCATGGAGATTTTAAGAAGCGAACAGGGATGTCCATGGGACAGAGAACAGACTCACGCATCGATGCGCAAAGATATGATCGAAGAAGCATACGAAGTATGCGAGGCGATCGACCTTGATGACCGTGATTTGCTCAAAGAAGAACTGGGAGATGTCCTGCTTCAGGTGGTTCACCATGCACGAATCGAAGAAGAACAGGGAACCTTTAATTTCCAGGATGTGTGTGATGGAATCTGCAAAAAACTGATTCTTCGTCATCCGCATGTATTTGCCGATACTCAGGTCAGCAGTACCGGTGAGGTTTTGCAAAACTGGGAGCAGATCAAAGAGGAAAGTAAGGGACAGACGACCAAGACCGAAACTTTGGTAAGCGTTCCAAAAACCTTCCCTGCGCTGATGCGCGCGCAGAAAGTACAGAAGAGAGCCGCAAAAACAGGCTTTGATTATCCGGATCTGTACTGGGCAATGGGAGATTTGGAAAGCGAACTGGATGAATTGCAGTGCGCGATTGAGGATGAAAACCCGCAGCAGTGTTTTGAGGAACTGGGCGATGTACTGTTTTCGGCAGTCAATGTTGCGCGCTTTTTGAAGGTTGATTCGGAAGAAAGCCTGAACGCGTCGACTGAAAAATTTATAGACCGTTTTCGCAAGGTAGAGGAACTTGCTAAAGAGCAGGGAATCGAACTTTCCGAAATATCCATTCAGGATATGGATAAATTGTGGAAACAGGCAAAGAAAAAGTAAAAAAGGTGTTGACGGCACAGCCTTGGTGGGAACATCGGCTTGCGGGAAAAAGAACACCTTTGGATAAAACTTTTGCGGGATTTTCCGCAGAAATTTTATGAAAGAATGCATTTAAAATGGAGGATAACAAATATGACTAAAGCAGAACTGATCAATGCCGTTGCACAGAAAACAGAACTTTCCAAGAAAGACAGCGAAAAAGCAGTTGTTGCTGTAATCGATGCAATTTCTGAGACACTGGCTGCTGGCGAAAAGGTTGCTCTGGTTGGTTTTGGCACATTCGAAGTAAAAGAGCGTGCTGCTAGAGAGGGTATCAACCCAAGAACGAAAGAGAAAATCGAAATCCCAGCATCCAAACTGCCAGTATTCAAAGCTGGTAAAGCTCTGAAAGAAGTAGTTTCCAAATAAGGGAATTTTACAAAGAAATTGCCTTAACGGGTAGATTGCAGCTCCGGAACGATGCCGGAGCTGTTGTTTTTATCAGGGAAGGAGAAGCAATATGAGACTGGACAAATATCTGAAGATTACCCGACTCATCAAACGCCGTACTGTGGCAAATGAAGCCTGTGATGGCGGAAGAATTCTGGTAAATGGTAAGGTGGCAAGAGCTTCCTATGCGGTAAAAGAAGGGGACACCATTGAAATCCAGATGGGTAACCGCCCACTCAAAGTACAGGTGCTGTCTGTCAGCGAATATGCGACCAAAGAAAGTGCTGCACAGATGTACCGGGTAGAAGAATAATTTTCTAAAGACAACAAAGCTAAAATCGATTGGCTCCTATTCATCGATTTTGTAAAATACGACAATTTTTTTGGAACCTCGTTGACAGAAAAATCAAAAGGGGTTATCATATCGTCATAAACGAAAACAGCCTTATCAAGAGTGACAGAGGGGACAGGCCCTGTGAAGTCCGGCAACCTGCAAAGCGGCGGCTTTGTAAGGTGCCAAATCCTGCGGGTAAGCCGAGAGATGAGGAAGCAATGACTCGATCTCAGCGGTCGAGTCTTTTTTCATGTCCAAAAACATGAGAAATTTACCTCGAACAAGCTGCGTGCTGTTTGGTTTATATAAGAATCAAGACAAAAGAAACGAAAAAGAAAGGAACGAGAAGCAATGGCAAAATACTTATTTACTTCTGAATCGGTTACTGAAGGACATCCGGATAAAATCTGCGACCAGATTTCTGACGCAGTACTTGATGCAATCCTCGAAAAAGATCCAAACGGCCGTGTTGCATGCGAAACCGCAGTTACCACCGGTATGGTAATGGTAATGGGTGAGATCAGCACTAACTGTTATGTAGACATTCCAAAAATCGCTCGTGAGGTAATCCGCGAGATCGGTTACGACCGCGCAAAATTTGGCTTTGACTGCGATACCTGTGGTGTTATCACCTCGATCGATGAACAGTCCGGTGATATCGCAATGGGCGTTGACAAGGGTCTGGAAGCAAAAGAGACCGAAAGCAATGAAGAGGACAACGGTGCTGGCGACCAGGGCATGATGTTCGGTTTTGCATGTGATGATACACCAGAGCTGATGCCAATGCCAATTTCTCTGGCACACAAACTTTCCAAACGTCTGGCTGAAGTTCGCAAGAACGGCACTCTGCCTTATCTGCGTCCAGACGGCAAAACTCAGGTTACCATCGAATATGAAAACGATGTTCCAGTTGCAGTAGAAACCATCGTTATCTCCAACCAGCACTCCCCAGATGTTGAGATGGAGCAGATTCGTGCAGATATCAAGAAACACGTTATCGATGTTATCGTTCCAAAAGAACTGATGAGAGAAGATACCAAGATCTTTATCAACCCAACCGGACGATTTGTAATCGGTGGCCCTCAGGGAGACAGCGGTCTGACCGGAAGAAAGATCATCGTTGATACCTACGGCGGTATGGGTCGTCACGGCGGCGGCGCATTCTCCGGAAAAGACCCGACAAAGGTTGACCGTTCCGCAGCTTATGCAGCAAGATATGTTGCAAAGAATATCGTTGCAGCAAAACTGGCAAAACGCTGTGAAGTACAGCTGGCATACGCAATCGGTGTTGCACAGCCTGTTTCCATCAACGTAAACACCTTTGGTACCGGTACTGTTGCAGATGAAGTTCTGGAAAAAGCAGTAGAGAAAGTATTTGATCTGCGTCCAACTCAGATCATCAAAACTCTCGACCTGCGCCGTCCAATCTACCGCAATCTGGCAGCTTACGGCCACATGGGCAGAGAAGATCTCGGTGTAAACTGGGAAAAGACCGACAAGGTTGAAGCTCTGCTGGCTGCTGTAAAATAGTATTTTTATATTGAAAAAGATCCCCTGTTGTGCGTGGGCACAGCAGGGGATCTTTGTATATTGGCTGAATTTTGCAAAGATCTGTTGTGAATGATTACAATTGTGGAACGATGGAGAAATCGTTATAATGGTAATATAAAGAAAAGCATAACAGATTAGCAGGAGGTGTTCGGTGTGAAAAGATGGTTTTCATTGATTTTGATTGGTATGATGATTTTGTCAGGATGTACACAGCAGGCAGAACAGAAGGAAAATCCAAGTTCGGAAGCTGAGCCAAAAGAAGAAAGCGTACAGGAAGAGGAACTGATCATTGGTTTGTCAAAACCAATGCCGGACAGAGTGGAACTACCGGAAGTTGAGGAGGAGCTCAAAGAAATCAATGATCAGCACAGCGTTGTGCTGAATGGCATTTATGATATTTATAATCGAAACTGGGATAACCCAATGAAAATTGACCCGAATAAATTTGTCGTTTATTATCAGTACCTGCGCTCCCGTTTCCCGGAAGTAAAGGAAGAGGAAACAATTATCAAAACAGATTCGGCAAAACTTGTTGGACAGGAATCGTTGGAGAAGGTAGTTACCGCTCATTTTGATGTTCCAGTGGAAAGAATCAGGGAAGCGGACTGCTATGATGAACAAAATCAGGGATATGAGATGGAAGGAATCGGCGGAGGAGGAACTTTCCAGATTGTGGGCGCACAGGAGGAAGGCAATCAGCTGGTGATGGAGTATCAGCTTTATGACGCAGATAATATTCCAATTGCCTTTGGTACGCTTGTTGCTGAGAAAGAAGGAGATTCCTGGAAATATCGTTCCATGACAGGGGAAGAATATATTGCAAGCGCTTTTGAATATCCAGCTTCCTATGGAAAGACCTGTCAGGATGGAATCTGTCGAATTAGTACAGGAAAAGGAATCAGCGCCGAGGTAAGTAACCGTACCTGGTATGGAGATAAGCTGGAAGATATTATCGAGTTTTACAAAGAAAAGCTTAAAGTGTACAACGCAGAAGGCAAAGAATATCAGCCGGACGGAGAAAACAGCTGGGGCTATAACGGAAGCTATTATCAAGGACAGGCAATTTGGATTGAAGTTCTTCCGGAAGGTGATGGATATCAGATTTTCTATCGGGTAGAACAACCAAAAAGACAGTAATTTTTGTGGATGATTGATAGAAAATAAAAGTTTTTGCTTTATTTTTATGGGGAGTGGTGCTATAATTTAAAAAAAATCTGGGAGGGAAACAGATAATGGAAATTTTGGAAAAGACAATAGCACAAATTCGAGAACAGTTTGGACTGGCAGGAGGCATTCTGGTTGCAGTCAAAGACGGTAAGGTCCTGTTAAAAGAGAGCTTCGGCTATGCAGACGCAGAAGCAGGAAAGCTCAATGACAACAAGACTCTGTTTCAGATTGCATCCTGTTCCAAAGCATTTACCACCATGGTTGCAGGTCAGCTGTGCGATGAAGGCAAGATGACCTGGGATACTCCGGTAAAACAACTGATGCCGGACTTTAAAATGATGGACAAATATGCCGAGGAACACGTGACCCCACGTGATATGGCATGTCACCGCACTGGATTATGCCGTCACGATGTCATGAGAACCTTTGTTCGGGAGGACAGAGCAGATCTGGTTCGCCGTATCGCTTATTTCCCGCCGGCATTTGGTTTCCGCGAAAAATACAGCTACCAGAACCAGATGTATGTTGCACTGGGCTACCTGTGTGAGCGTCTGACCGGTAAGACCTGGGAGGAACTGCTCAAGGAAAAGATCGGTGACCCGCTGGGAATGGATATGTACTTCCGAGGAATTGATACCATCGAAGACAAGAACGCTGCAATGCCATACAGCCAGCAGGACGGCAAAATTTACCGGGTTCCAGAGGTTGTAGGTAAGGCAAGCAATCCATGCGGCGGACTTTATACCAATTTGGACAGCTTGGAACGCTGGATTCGGATGCTGGCAAACGGAGGAGAACTTGATGGCAAACGCATCATCAGTGAAAAAGGCTTTGCAGAATTAATCAAACCAAATGTCTGCATCCCGGGACGTTCGGCACATCCGGCAGAGCTGCAGAAATCCTATGCACTTGCATGGATTACCGCAGTTTATAAGGGTCATCCAATTGCATTCCATTCCGGTTCCACCAACGGATTTAACTCGATGGTCGGATTCTTCCCGGAAGAAAATGCAGCATTTGCTCTGTCGGTTAATACCGTAGACACACCAGCATACAACTGCCTGAAATATCTGCTGTGTGACCTGATTCTCGATGATGTAGCGGACGATTATTCCTTCCTCATCGATGCTTACAAACGCAGCGTAAACCTTGGTCCTGACTATACCGAGGAAGAAAAGAAAACCGTTGCATTGAGTGAGCAGGAAGCGCAGAAGTTCATTGGACAGTATTACAATCCAGGCTACGGCGTGATGGAATTTATCTATCAGGACGGCCATCTGCGCCAGCATTATGGATTGATGGATCAGGAGTTTGATTATCTGGGAGACGGAAAGTTTGTCGGCTTTGAGGTTATGGATACCCGCACTTACCGCGCAAACTTCAATGAGGACGGCAATCTTTGGATGCGTCTTTCCACCGATGCAGTTTGTCCAATCTTCTTTGAACGAGTAAAATAGCAAATAAAAAGAGGACAGGTTACTGTCCTCTTTTTTAACCGAAATTTTGGCGAGGGGGGAGAAAAATGCTCTATGAACAGATTGTAAGCAGCGAGCCAATTAATAAGGGATGGTCGGTCGATCAAAAATATTGTGTGATGCTGTCAGACGGTCAAAAACTTTTGCTGCGGATTACGCCGTATGAAAAGCAGAAAAATCGAAGACAGCTGTATGAGCTGCTGCAAAGGGTGGAAACGCTGGATATCCCAATGTGCCGAGCACTGGAAGTCGGAACGTGTGAAGATGGAGAGTATCTTCTGTACGGATGGATTGAGGGAGAGGATGCGGAAGAAATAATCCCGAAGCTTTCTAAACAGGAACAGTACCACCTTGGAATTCAAGCAGGAGAAATTTTAAAGAAGATACATTCTATTCCAGCACCGGACGATACGGAGGAATGGGAAGTTTATTTTAACCGAAAGGCGGACCGAAATATCGGACGATATCAGAACTGTCCAATTGCGCTGGAAGGGGCAGAAGATATCCTCAATTATCTCAGCCAAAACAGAGATTGTTTGAAGAATCGGCCGCAGAGCTTTCAGCATGGAGATTATCACATCGGCAATATGATGATGCGGGACGGGGAGCTTGTCATCATCGATTTTGACCGGTTTAGTTTCGGTGACCCGTGGGAAGAATTTAACCGCATTGTCTGGTGTGCGCAGAAGGTTCCGTTTTTCGGAGCAGGGATGCTGGACGGTTATTTTGATTTTGCAATCCCCGAAGCTTTCTGGCGGTGTCTTGCTTTTTATATCGGAAGCAATACCCTTGCTTCCATCTCCTGGGCGATAGATTTCGGAGAGGGAGAAATTGCCGTCATGAAACAGCAGGCAAAAGAAGTTCTTTGCTGGTATGATAACTTTAAAACGGTTTATCCTGGCTGGTACTTAAAATGTAAAAGAGAACTGAAGATATAAAAAAACACCTTCCGAAAGGAAGGTGTTTTTTTGCATGATTGTAGTGAGATTGTTTGCGCCGGAGGCGAATAAAAAGTTTTGTGGGGGTAAACAGCGCAAATGTGCTGTGGGCAACGTCCCTGTGACACTTAACAATAAATCACCAAAATGATAGAAACGGATTTCAGCCATCAAAAATCATCCACCGGATAATTTTTGAGATTAATTTGTGATTACAATCAACTTTCGAGAACTTTTTCTCTTGCAAAAAGTTCTCGAGCTCTCAAAAATGCGCTTTTACGGATAAAGTGTTTCGCTCGTTGCGACGAGCGACTAAAGGCTCTGCCTTTAGAATCCGCGAGCTTTTTGTAAAAAGCTCGACCAAAAACTTCTGTTTTTAATGTAGTTTACAGCTTTACTCTGCCAAAAAACGGGAGTAGAGTTCACCCTTTTTGAATCCGGTCTGACGGGCAACATCCTTTGCCGCTTTGGAAAGAGGCTCTCCCTTATCGACAAGCGCCTGAATCAGTTCCAGTGCCTGCTCAAAGGTAAGGCTCTGCTCCTCCTCCACCATTCCTTCGACCACCAGCACAAATTCTCCTTTGGGCACTTTCTCCTCAAAGAGAGCAACTGCCTGCGAGAGAGTTGTGCGGATAACTTCCTCATAAATTTTGGTCAGTTCCCTTGCAAGGGTGATTTTCCGGTCACCCAGAACCTGATACATCGCGGACAGAGTGTCACACAGCTTGTGCGGCGCCTCGTAGAAGATAATGGTGCGCTTTTCCCGTTTGAGCTCTTCCAGACGTTCGAGACGAGCATTTTTCTGCGGATTTAAAAAACCTTCGAACACAAATTTGGAGGTCGAAAGTCCCGACAGAGCCAGAGCAGAGATTGCTGCACTTGGTCCAGGGATTACAACGGTATCGATTCCATTTTCTGCGCACAGACGTACCAGATCTTCGCCAGGATCGGAGATACAGGGCATTCCAGCATCGGTGACAATGGCACAGGTCTGACCGGAAAGCAGGCGGGTGATGATCTCACCGCCCTTTTCGCGGGCATTGTGTTCATGGTAGCTGACCATGGGCTTTTTGATTTCAAAATGGTTTAACAGTTTTAAGGTGACACGGGTGTCTTCGGCAGCAATAAAGTCAACTTCCTGAAGGGTCTTTACTGCGCGGACGCTCATGTCCTCCAGATTGCCGATCGGTGTGCCGACCACATATAACTTGCCTGACATGTTGTTCCTCATTTCTGATTAAAAATCGGCTTTTAGATCAGCCGGTAGATTTTTTTGAGTTCTGCGGAGAAATCTCCGTTTTCATCCTGGATGATAAGCGGTTGTTCTACTTTCAAGAAACGGTTGCCGCCTTTGCGCCCTTCTACCAGAAAGAGCCACGGTGCAGTATCTCCGCGTTTTTGCACAAAGCGTACACGCTTTGGTTCAATCTTTTCTTTGCGCATAGCTTCCATAACATCAAGCAAGCGTTCTGGGCGCTGACAGATGCACAGTCTTCCTCCAAATTGGAGCAGTTTTGCAGCGGCTTTGCAGACATCCTCAATCGAGCACATGGTCTCGTGGCGGGCGATGATGTCGCTGCTACTTTCACTTAAAATGCCATGATTTGCCTTTTTATAAGGTGGGTTGCAGGTGACCACGTCAAAGCTGCCAAAGGGAAGCTTTTCCTTCAGTGCAGACAGGTCGGAAAGATCTGCCTGTACCGGGATCATCTGCTCACCAAGTCCTGCGTTTTGCACAGTAAAGGTAAGCTGTTTGACTGCAAGCTCCTGAATATCCACGCCGTATGCTTTTTTAGGAGCCTCAGATCGGTTCCGAAACCACAGCAGCGGAATAATACCACAGCCGGTGCCAAGGTCACAAGCAAGGTCTTTGCGGCGTACATGAGCAAAGTCCGAGAGCAGAAATGCATCAGTACCGAAGCGGTGGTCCTTGGTGACACAGATGGACAGGTCATCCGAAAGTTTTTCCATGGTATAGTCAAAATCCGGCATGATTAAAACCTCTGCATGGACGGCACAACAAAGCCGTCAACCAGCTTGTCCAAGTAATCAAAGGATTTTCCGGTTCCGATTGCGACGCAGTCAACAGGATCTTCCGCAATGCGGGTAGGAATCTTAGTCTGTTTTTCAAGCAGTTTGTCCATGCCGTGCAGCAGGCTTCCGCCGCCTGTCATGGTGATTCCGTTGGTATAGATATCACCGACCAGTTCCGGTGGAGTTTTTTCGATAACCTCTTTGACTGCGGTGATGATCTGTTCGGTCTCCTTCATGATGCAGTCATAGAGCATCGAGCGGCTGATTTCGATGCTGCATGGAAGTCCGGTGGTCAGATTGCGTCCTTTTACTGTAGCAGAAACATCTTCATCCGGTTCAAAGAATACGCTACCGACATTTTGCTTGATCTGATCAGCCATCTTTTCTCCAATCAGCACACCGTGGCTAGCACGGACATATTTGATAATAGCGTCATTGATGGTATCGCCGGCAACCTTGATAGATTTTTTGTTGACAATACCGTTTAACGACAAAACAGCGATATCGGTGGTTCCGCCGCCGATATCAACAATCAGATTTCCGTTTGGCTTTTCAATATCAATCTGTGCTCCGATAGCTGCCGCAACAGGCTCCTCAATGAGGTAGACCTTTCTTGCACCGGAAGAGATCGCAACGTCGATTACAGCGTTGGATTCTACGTTGGTGATTCCGGATGGAACACACAGTGCGATCCTCGGTTTCACCAGACTGTCCTTGCAGATTTTTTTGATGAAATATTTGACCATTTCCTCGGTCATTTTATAATCGCAGACAACACCCTTGGATAACGGGCGGACTGCTTTGATGTGAGAAGGGGTTTTCCCGATCATTTTATATGCTTCTTCTCCGACACTGATGACAGTCTCGGTTTTCATGTTGACAGCAACAACAGAAGGTTCCTTTAATACGACACCTTCTCCGCCGATATAGATAATTACAGTAGCGGTTCCCAAATCAATTCCGACGTCCACATGGCACCATCCTTTTCTTTTGTGGTTATATCCATTACATTCATATTTGCGTTATTTATTATAGAATAGATTTTCCCTGATTTTCAAGGGCTTTTGTCAGGAAATTATTCTTCTACCTCGCCCAAAAGCATTTCTTTTAAGTTGGTATAACGAACTGTTTTGCGGTCGTTTGCAATCATTTCGGCGATTGTCTTTTCCTGTCCCAGCAAAATTAACCTGCTTTTGGCGCGGGTAACGGCAGTATAAAGAAGATTTCGGTAGTGCATTTTGCTCTTATAGGAGGAAAGCGGCATTACGACCGCCTCAAATTCGCTGCCCTGACTTTTATGGACCGTAATAGCGTAGGCAAGTTCCAGTTCCGGAGACATCTCGAACAGATATTCTGCAACGCGGTCATCAAACCGGATCAGCATCATTTTACCGGGACGGTCGATGCGTTCGATAAAACCGATATCACCGTTATAAATGCCCATGCCTTCCTCACCGTTGTCCCGCTGCCAAAGAATATCATAATTGTTTTTGATCTGCATGACCTTGTCACCGACACGAAATTTTCTGCCGTTGTTTTCAAATTCGCTTTTTTGAGGGGAAGGCGGATTTAGTGTCTGCTGAAGCATTTGGTTAAGCGTATTTGCCCCCACCGCTCCGATTCGGGTCGGAACAATGACCTGAATATCGGTGGTAGGGGAATATCCATAGCTTTTGGGAAGCCTAGTTGCCACCAGATCGAGGGTAGTGTTTCTTACCTGTTCGGCAAGCTCTCGTTTTAAGAAGAAAAAGTCATTGTCGTGCCGCTTTAAATCCGGCATCTGCCCGTGAACGATGGCATGAGCGTTAGTGACAATCAGGCTCTGCTGTGCCTGACGGAAAATCTCGGTCAGGCGCACCTGCGGGACGATCTCCGATTCAATCAGGTCGCGCAGGACGTTTCCAGGACCAACCGAAGGCAGCTGGTCGCTGTCTCCAACCAGAATTAGTCGGCAGTGCATCTTGAGCGCGCAGATAAGCGAGCGCATCAGGGGAATATCCACCATCGAAGTCTCGTCCACGATTACCGCATCAAAGGGAAGCGGATTTTTTTCATTTCGTTTAAAGTGAAGGGCGGAGGGATTTGCAAAATCCACCTCCAGCAGGCGGTGGATGGTTTTGGCATCCTTTCCGGTTACTTCAGACAT
>UMBF01009187.1_pt1 | contig 29839 bp, 35 predicted proteins | sample 1963901 | NCBI WGS metagenome assembly UMBF01 (sample SAMEA4835935, study PRJEB28245) | human gut metagenome | biome: gut microbiome; material: fecal sample | place: Denmark | collected 2008 | reverse complement strand
CCGGCCTCCGTTACCGTCTCTGTGATGCGGCACTCCATCTGCTGGGCGGTGCCCGCCGCAAAAAAGGTCTGGACATCCGCCGGAAGCACCAGCGTTTCCAGCGCCCCGTGCCGGTAGCCTGCCAGCGTGTAGGTGCAGCTGAGGATGCAGCCGTCGGTGTCCTGCTCCTGTGCCTTGCCGCTGTCCAGCAGCAGAGCCGTGTAGGTACCGCCGTCCGGCAGGGCCAGCTCCACCGTGCCGCCCAGAAAAGCCGCCGTCAGGGCGCTGCGCTTGGCCGCTGCGTCGGCAGGGCTTGCGCCGTAGATGTCCACCGGCAGCGAGATGGAGCGAAGGCCGTACTGGGTGGAACAGAAGGTGATCCGGCTGCCTGTGTAGCTGGTGAGGTAGTTCTGGGTGAGAGTGCTGCCGCTGACATACCAGCTGGACAGCAGCAGGGCCCCGAACTCGCTGGCCCCGTGGTCGTTGATATAAAAATCTTCCATGGTTCATCACCTCCGGAAGCCCAGTTCCTCGTCCATGTAGGACGCGGTAGTGCGGGCCATTTCTCTGCCGTCCACGTTGAACACCGCCGTCAGGCTGCCGGTGTAGCTGGCTGTGAGCTGCTGCGCTGCACTGGAACCGGTGCCGTTCTGGGTGCGGGAAATGCTTTGCTGGTTTGCAGCGGAAGCGGCCTGCGTGCGGCGGGTGAGCTCTGCGGCGGTGATCGTGTCACTCTGGGTGTAGCCGCTGCTGTCCGGGTGCGGCAGGGCCAGCGTCTCGTCGGAGGCGCTGCCGTCATCGGCAGAGCCGCCCTTGCGGCCATACTTCTTCCACAGGAACAGCCCCAGTCCGGCAATACCGGCCACCAGCGCAATGATGGCAAAAACCTCCGGGTGGGCTGCGATCAGGCCGCCCACCTTGCCCACAAGGCCCGCCACGGCCTTGCCGATGGTGCCAATGCCGGACACGGCGGCGCCCACCAGCTTGCCCATGCCGCCGGAGCCGGACAGCCCGCTGGCAATCTCACCAATGCCCTGGATGGTGGCTCCGGCACCGTTTTTGATGCCGCTGCCCAGGATGCCGGACACAGCCCCAAAAGCACCCTGCAGTCCGCCGCCGGCGTAGGCCTCATTGATGGCAGCCAATGCTTTCTTGGCCCAGGCGGAAACAGTGTCCCGCTGGCTCTGGCTCACCTGGCCCCAGATGAGCTTGGTCACCGTCTCGGCAATGCCGGCCCAATCCTTGTTCTTGACGGCGGAAATGCCGTCCTTGATGATGCCAAAGATGCCGCTGCTCAGCTCGCTCTTGGCCCCGGACAGGGCCTCGTCAATGCGCTTCTGGGTGGCAGTGACGGAGGTGTCGATCTGCTGGGCGGATTCCTCCACCTTGTCCTGCACGCCGTCCACATAGGTGATGATCTTCTCGTAGGTCTCGCGGCCGCTGGCACCGATGCGCTCCCCGGCCTCGGTGACGGTCTGCTCCACATGGCGGGACCCGTCGGCATAGATCTTGGTCACCTCGGCAGTGGTGACGGTGGCCCCGTCCTTGTAGCTGGTGGCCGTTTTCTTGGCCGTGTCGGTCAGCACCTTGGACATGTCGGCGTAGGACTTCGTCACCTTCTGGGTCACGCCGTCCACCTTGGTGGTCACCAGGGTGTATTCCCGCTCGACGCCGTTGACCATCTCCTTGCCGGATTCGGTCACCTTCTCGGTCAGGCGGTCAAACTCCTTGCCGGTGCTGTCACGGATGTGCTCGTTGACCGATTCCACCGTGGTCTCCACCTGCCCCAGGGCGTTCTGGGAATAGGTGGTGTAGTTGTCGGTGGTGGAGCGCAGGACGGTCTCGGTGGCTTTCTTCGTGGAGGATTTGGTGCCGGAACTGCCGGAGGAGGACGGGATGTCACTGACGATGACCCCGCCGCCGGTCAGGTCGGCCAGCTCTTTCTCCGTCTGCGCCTGCTGCACCCGGCTGTCGTGCAGCTGTTGGCGGCGCTGGCGGTCGGCATCCGTGACAGTGCTCTTGGACTGGGATGCTTTCCAGCCCTCGTAGGTGTCAAAGGTAGAATAGCCGTCCTTGTTCAGGGCCTTGTTGAGCTTGAAGCTCAATCTGTCCAGCCAGCCGATGACCGTGGACAGGGCATTCTGTGCCGTGTTGGCCACGGCTGTGAACGCAGAGTTCACGCCGGTGCGGAACGTCTCGCTGGACGCATAGGCCGTGCCAAAGGCCCCGGCCAGAGCACCCAGCAGGGTGACCACGATGCCGATGGGGTTGGCGTTCATGACAGCGTTCAAAGCTGCCTGTGCCCCGGCTGCCACGGTGGCTGTGGTCTTATAGGTGACAAACGCCCCGCCGATGCTGCCCAGCAGCGGCAGCAGGACGTTTGCATTGTCGATGCAGCCCTGCACGACGCCAACGAGGATGGACAGTTCCGGGGTGGTCTGCCGCACGGCATCCAGCATGCCGTCGATGCCGTTGGTCTGCCAGCCCTCTTTGCAGGCAATGGCCAGATCGTTGCACTTGGTTACCGCCTCGCCAAAGGCAGTGGTCAGATCTTCCATGACCACGCCCGCCAGCTGGGTGGCGTTGTCCTTCAGGGTGGACAACCGGCCATTGAGCGTCTGGCTCTGGGTGGCCATGCTGTCATAGTAGCGGCCACCTTCTTCGGCAGCGGCCTGCAGCGCCTGGGTCAGGACATCGTAGGTGATGGTCATGCTCTGCACGTCCTGCACGGACTTGCCCGTGTAGTCGGCCAGCACCTGATAGATGTTGATGCCCGCCATGGCGAACTGCTTGATGTCCACGCTGGTGGCTTTGCCCTGGTTGGCTACCTGCTGCAGGTTCTGGGCCATGCGTTCCAGCTCGGCAGACCCGCCGCCGGTGGCTGCCACCGCGTCGCCCAGGGCAAGGATGGTCTTGCGGCTGTACTCGGCGTTCTCACCGGCAGAAATGAGGTATTCGTTGGACTTGACCAGCGTAGCCGTGTCAAAGGGCGTGCGGGCTGCGTCTGCCTGCATGGCAGCCAAAGCAGCGTTGGCCTTTTCCGCGTCGCCCAGCAGGTTGGTGAGGGCGGTTCTGTATTTCTCGATCTCTGCGTTGTAGGACACGCCGGTGGAGATCAGGGTCTTGCCGGCGTCCACCACCTTGTCCACGCACTTGGAGATGATGTTGCCGATGGCCACCTGCCCCGCGGTAAACTGGGAGACGACTTTTTCTTTCGTTTCCTTGGCGGAGTGCTGTGTTTTCTGGCCGGCAGAATCGGCGTCCGTGCCCACTTTGTCGGAGGTCTCTTTGCTGGTCTTTCGGACCTTTGCCCCGGCGTCGGCGGCTTCCTTCTCGCCCTTCCCGGCAGCGCTCTTGACGGCAGCGGCGGCCTTTTGGGCCGCTTCTTCCGTTTCGGACACCACGCTGTCGGCGGCCTTGGCGGCGGCAGAGGCGGTTTTCTGGGCCGCCTGTTCCGCTGCCTGTTCTACCTGGTCAAGGCCCTCCTGGGCCCCGCTGGGATCGGTCACGACGCCGAAAACGACCTCGCCGTCATGTTCGCGTGCGATGGTGCATCACCTCCCGGAATGCTCTTTCTGGTATTCGGCCTGCCTGGCAAGAATGGACGCCTTGCGGTCTGCCATGGACACATAGCGCCGGGCCGTGCCGCCGGCCTCCGCAGGCAGGGCGTACACCCGGCGCAGCTTCTCGTATTGCTCCCGCATTCCCTTGGGCATGTCGGTCAGATCTTCGGTGCGATAGCTGATGATCTTGCAGATGCGGCACTCGTCCGGCAGGCTCCGGAACAGGGCCATGAAGTCCCACCAGTGCAGCTGCGCCGTGCGCAGGTCGATGCCGTAGGTCTGCAGAAAGGCCGCCCAGATCAGGGGGCCGTCTACCGCAAAATCAAAGCCCCGGGGCATTTCCCGGAACGCCTCCGCGCTGCGCTTCTCCCGCTCGGATTCCTCGGCGCCGCAGCGGTAAAAGTCCAGAAAGGCGTCGAGGTTGTCCTTTGTGAGCGGGCCATGTATGAGCACCCGCTGGGCGTAGTCCTGCAGGGCGGCTTCCTGCTCGGGTGTGTGGGCCCGGGCGGCCATGTTGTCGTAGGTGACCCACGCCCGGAAGTCCGTCTCAAAGCCCTGCGGCAGGCTGTCGGTCAGGTAGCAGTCCGGGCGGGTCATGCCTTGGCCCGGCGTGCAGCCCGGCGCTGCGCCCGGTTCATGGGCATGGGGATGGGGGCCGGGATGGAGCTCTTGGCATCCTTCATGGCTTCCCGGTCGATGGGCTGCAGGGCGGCCATGCGTTCCAGTGCCTCCGGGTTGGCAGCGGCATTGAAGTCGGCAAGCAGCTGCATCAGATCTTCCAGGTCATCCACGTCGATGCCCAGGCGCTGGTCGTAATCCTCGCCCAGCAGATCTGCAAAGAAGTCATCCAGGATCTCGTTGAACTTGATGAGATACTCGTCATCTTCCTTGTCCAGTACGTTCAGCGCCACCATGGCTGCCTTGTAGCCCTGGATGTACCGCTTGTAGTCCTTGCCTTTGGTCACCTTGAAATCGAATTTCACGTTGCGAAGAATCATAAAAAGCTCCTTTCGTTGGGCCCTGCGCCGGTGCTGCCCCGGCTTGATCTGGCTGGTTCAGGGCATAAAAAATCCCCGTCCGGGGAGGTGGACGGGGACATGCTTGTGGGAAACTCAGGCGGCGCTGTAGGTGTACTCCTTGGGCTTCTCCACGCCGGAGACGGTGACAGAGATGCCGGCGTTATTGCCTGCGCCATTGGAGGCGTCGCCGTTGACGATGACGGAGGCCTTGCCGGTCTCGCCCTTTCCGGTGAGCATGGAGAAATAGACATACGGCACGATCACGGCGCTGCCGGTGCCGAACATCACGGCCAGGCTGGTCACCCAATCCTGCCAGGCGTCACCGTGGGTGCGGTCGCCGGAGATGGAAAAGGTGCGCTGGGCGCTGGTCTTGATAGTGGCATTGCCCTTGCGGATATACTGCTTGTCCTGGGTGCCGGGGTTCACGGCAGCGGAATGTTCGGTGATGCACTCCTGGCAGACGATGTAATCACCTACGCTCTTCTGCGTGTCCGCCGTCTTGAATGCCAGCACGAAGTCGTCCGCCATTTCCAGGCCGGCATAGTCCGCACTGGGGGTGATGCCGGTCATCACTTCTTTAACGGTCATGTGGTTGCTCCTTTCGGTTGATAATAAATAAGCTGCAGCTGGATCTGTGCGCGGCAGGCCCCGCCCTCTGCTTCGAGGATGTAGCCGCTGGAGGTGACGGACACCTCCCGGACGATGCGCCCGCTGCCCAGCTGCGGGAAATTGCGGGCCCGGTTCTGGCTGGCCACCCACTCGGTCAGATCGTCCCAGAAGCCGGACGCTGCCGCCTGCTGGGCGGTGTTGTCCGGGGTGTAGACGGTGTGGGAAGCCAGCACATAGTTCTTCAGCCGGAGGGACCCGCTGAAGTAGCGCTTGAGCTCCGGGGCACCGGGCATGTCCAGGATGGTGTATTCCTCGGCATCGCCGGTCAGGCCGCCCACCCGGAACGCCACGCCGTCCTCCTGTGCGGAGGCCACCAGCGGGCAGGTGCGCAGCCAGTCGCGCATGGCCTGAATGGCAGGGGTCATCTGGTTTCCTCCTTCATCACTGCTTTCCAGAACTGGTTCCATGAGACTTTGTTGGCGTCCTTGCTGCGCTCGGCCCAGTAGCTGCCGCGCAGGCCGGTGTCACCGTGCAGGCCCTCGCCCTGGGGGTGCAGATAATACTGAGGTCTTGCATAGGGCGTTGACCAGATGATCTCACCGGTCTCGTAGTCGGTGGCCAGCTGGGCGGAATTGTCCAGCATACCGGTGTCAAAGGGCACCAGCGGGTGGGTGTCCCGGATGATGCGCTGCATGAGCTTGCCTCGGCCCGTGACCATGGCCCGGGTCAGGTTGGCCCCCACGTCCTTGTTCCAGCGGATATGTGCCTTGCACTTACCGCTGCGGTGCTGCACTGTGAACAGGGTGCCCATGGGCGTTGTGATGGTCAGGCGTCCGCCGTGGCTCTTGTCCCAGATGGTGGCCATGCCGTCATCTCCCTTCCACATGCCAGTGCGGCAGCAGGGGCTCCCGGTTGTCCGAGACTGCCGCCACCGTGCAGCAGGGGTGCGTCTTTTCCAGCCGGGCGTATTCCTCGGCGGTCAGGCTCTGCACCGCACCCTGCACCACCTTCCAGCCCCGCTTGAGCGTCCAGTGCTTTGCCTTTTCGGCAGCGGGCAGGGCTGCCCACTGCACATAGGGCAGGTAGCCCAGGGTGCAAACGCTGGCCGGGATGCGGATTTGGATGGTGCGCTCGGGGTCCTTGCTGGTGCCGGTGCCGGAGGTGTCCAGCTTTTCCCGCCAGCTGCAGGCCGGGAACACCCAGCACTTGGGCGTATCGGTGTCGGCCTTGGGGTCGTGGATGAGGTTCACCACGGTAACGGTCGTGTTCATCTCACATGATCCCCCTGTACAGCAGGCCGTGGGGGTCAGCTCCGAGGGCGGCTTCCAGCACATGCCAGGCCTCGAAGCGCACCGCAGCGGACAGGCTGGCGTTTGCCGCAAAGGTTACGCTGTAGCCGTCGTTGGAGACGCTGGCAGCGCCCGGTGCAGCACCCACAGCCAGCTTTGCAACCAGCAGATCCACGATCTGGGCGCAGGCATCCGCCAGCATCTGGCGGCAGCTCTCGCACACGGCGGCATGGGGTTCCGCCTTGCCAAAGGTAGCGCTGTCGATGAGGCGGGACGCCCGGCTGCACAGCACACCGAACGCCAGCTCACTCACCGTGCCGCCCGCCGCCTGGTACTCCGGGTAGGTGCAGTAGTTCATGGGCGGGGCCCTCCTTACGCCTCAATGCGCTTGATGTACAGGGTCTTGGGCTTGGACACCTTGATGCCGTACACCTTGCGGCCCTGCACAGCGGACGCGCCAATGTACTTGCCGGAGCCGCCCAGATCCTGCAGGTGCACGGGGGTCTGCCACTCCATCACACGGTGGCACCAGTTGGGGTGGCCGCAGATGAACTCGGTGGTAGTTTTCTTGGTGCTGACACGGGTGGTGTTCTCGAAGTCCATGTTGTTGGATTCGTACACCGCAAAGCCGGCGATCTGACCCACCGCACCGGTCTGCACCAGCTGCTGGGACAGGTCACCCTGCTTGATGAACTTGTCATCCTGCATGAGGATCTCCAGATACTCAGGGCTGACGATCATAAAGCGGCCGGTCTGGGGCACGCCGTTGCGGCTCAGGGTGCGCTTGGCGGCCAGAGCCTCTTTGTAGGCGGTGGAAGCGGTGCAGGCGGTCTTGGTGGCGCTGATGGTAGCACCGGTTGCACTCTGCAGCGCCTCGATGGACTTCTTGTCGATGGACAGGGCCATGGAGTAGGCGGCGCTGTCCAGACGCTCGGCGGTGATGCCGTCGGGCACGGATGCAGCGTCAAAGCCGTCGATGATCTCATTGACAGCCTCGTCGTTGTCGATGTCCAGATCCAGATAGGTGGTGGTGCCGGCATCGGCATCCACGCCGTTTGCCTTGTCGTATGCCTTGACGGCCACCTCGGTGTCACGCACCGGGATCTTGACCTTGCCGGCCTTGGGGCTGCCCTCGTAGCGGGTGTTGAAGATCGCACCGTCACGGGTGACCAGAGTGGCCCGCAGCTTTGCGTCTACCAGAGCGGAATACCGCTCCTGATTTGCATGTGCCATGTTGAACTCCTTTCGTTTTACAGGTTCAGTTCGGGATTCAGGGACTTAAAGGCGGCTTCCACACCATTGGATTCGTTGGCGGGCGGTGCGCCATGCTCAGCGCCGGTAGAGACCACGGCCACGCCGGCGGCACCGTCTTCACCAAAGGCCCAGGGGTTGGCCTTGGCAGCGTCGTCCAGAGCCTTGTCAATGTCGGCGCTGCGGTCCTTGGAGCCCTTCAGAGCGTCCAGATCCAGCAGGGCACGCACCGCCTTGACGCTGCGGCCCTTCTTGCCCAGGATGGCAGTGTTCAGGGCGCTGTCAAAGGCAAAGCCGTCCGCCTGGGCCTTCATGTCCGCCTGCAGCTTGGTCAACTCGGCCTCGTACTCCTCGGGCTTCTTCTTGCCTTCAAAGGCTTTCAGGCCGTCCTGGGCGGTCTTGAGCTGGGCGTTTGCGTTGTCCAGCTGGGCCTGCAGGGCAGTGGCGGCGGCCTTTTCGCGGTTGACGTCGTTGCCGTTCTCCTGCATGATCCAGTTCAGCTGTTCCTCGGTAATGCCGGGAATCTTGTTCTTCACATCTTCACGTTTCATGGTGGAAAAGCTCCTTTCTGTGGGGAAAACCTCGGTTTGGTGACACGGTTCTCCGTCCGTGTTCGGTTGTGGGCGGGGTACGCGCCGCCCGCCGCTATGGCTGCTCCCGACATTTGTGTCGGGAACATGGCACCGTTTGCAGGGATCGAACCTGCCGCTTCCGGTTTTGGAGACCGGCGCTCTTCCAACATGAGCTAAAACGGCATGAAAAAAGCGCCCCTGCCCGGATGGGCAAAGACGCTCGCGGTATTTGGTTGTTGTCAGCACCAGTCGATTTCAGAGATGTCACCAGCGATCTCGGAAAGAGAATGGCCGTCGAAAATGGGGGTGTGCATGACGTCCTCCATGCTGTGAACGAGTTTTTCATCTCCATCGTACCACAGAAGATAAGAGAAATTTTCGTCTCGGGTGTCATAAGGGTCTACATGACCTTCTTTTCCGTGATACTGAAAGACGAGCATTGCCCAGCCTTTAGAAAGCTCCTTCTGTAAAGAATCCGCCGTCATAAAATATCACTGTTCTCCTTTCGCTCAGCATCTGTCAACTCACGGGATGGACGACCACACAAATGGCCCTCTGCATCAAAAATATAGTCATGGGCGTGCTCGCCATGTTTTCCGAGGGCTTCTTCGACCTTATGGCCGTGGCCGTTGTTGCTGATTTGCTTGGTCTGACGACCATCCGGGCCGTAATAATTGCGGTCGATGCCGCCCTTTGCATTGGTCTTTTGCGTGATGCCGTTGCGGGGGCCGGTAATGTTGCTCTTGCTGACTTTAATGATAGTTTGCCCAGCGGTGTTTGTCAACGTGTTGTGTCGGACAGCCCACGCTGCCTTACTGCTGGCGCTCCGCCCAAACCCATGCACGCTTGTCCGGGCGCTGTCCACCCGCCCGCCGGTGGCCTTAGCAAACTCGCTCAGGCTCTGGCGGGCTGCTTTCAGGCGCACGGCGCTGTCGGTGGTGTCAGACCCGGCGGCACTCTCGGCCAGATACCGCTTCTTCCATTTGCGCACGTTCCGCTCCCGGGCACGCTGCATCTGGTTGACCTCGTACTGGGTGTACAGTTTGCCGTTGTACTCGATGTTCCGGGCGTTCAGCTCCTGCAGGCTCTCCTCCGTCCAGGTGGGCGGGTCGCCCAGCTCAGGGAATACGGCAAAAAAGGTGTGGCGGCAGTTCCAGCCGCAAAGCCCAGCGCCGGTTCCGTAGCCGGTGGCCTGCTCAAAGTCCGGGTAATGCTTGCCCAGGTAGTCCACAGCCCCGCCCCGATGGAAGCGCCGACCCTGCCACTCGGCGTGACTGGGGCGGGCACCACCGTGGGCGCTGGTCTCAACGAACTCCACGTTCATTTCGTCCATGCGGGCTTCCTGCAGCTTGCCTGCGGTCTGGTTGACACCGGTCAGCACCGCCCGGCGGGCCGCAACTTCCAGCGAATCTGTGTGGCCGCTGGGGTAAGTGATCTCCGGCATCTCGTCTGCAAGGCTGTCCACAGCCTGCTTGACGGCGGTTTTGTAGTCAAAGGCACCTGTGGCCACCTTGCCCCAGGCGACATCCAGCGTGCGCTCAAAGGCCCCGGAGACGGTGTTGGCCGTTGTGGCCGTGAGGTTCCGCCATGTGCCGCAGGTCTGCCGGGCACCGGCGTTGAGCAGGTTGTTCAGGGCCGCGCTCTCTTCAAAGGGTGTGGGCTCGAGGTTGTAGTGGTAATAGATGGCATCTTCCCGCTCCATGGCTTCGGTGGCAGCCTCTTTGAGCAGCCTGCGGATGGTGGCTTCGCTCTTGCCGCTGTACTTTGCCAGCAGCTTGACCACGTTCTCCCGCACCGCCTCGGTCTGCTGGTAGCGCCACAACTGCCAGTCGGCCGTTTCGGTGAGGGTACCCATTTTGCCGATGCGCCGGGCGACATCCTGTAAGATCTCATCCTCGACCTGCTGCGCCAGCTGCACAAAGGCATCCGGCATGGCATCGAGGTAGCTCGGCGGCAGCATCAGGCACCTCCGAAGGTGAGCTGCTCATCGGTCTGGCTGTCAGCCTTGGCCTCTGCCGCCCACTGGTGGGCCTCGTCCTCGCTCAGGCCATACCGGGCGGACAGATACCGGCAGCGGGGCACAAGCCCTGCCAGAGCGTCCTCCCGCAGCTGTGCGGTGCGCTCCTGCTCGCTGACAATGTAGCTGTCGTCCCAGTTGACCGAGATGCTGGTGTCCGGGTCCACATCTGCACCCAGCAGGTTCTTTGCCGCCCACAGGATGGCCCGCAGAATGCCGATTAGTGCCGTCTCAATGGGGATCTGGTTTTTGTTGGCGTTCTGCACAAGGTCCTGTCGGCTGCCGGTGTACTCGGTGGCGGTGGACACCTTGCCCAGCTCAAAACTGTAGCGGTGGCAGCCAAGCCCGCACTTGAAGCTCATCATGTCCAGAGCGTCCTGCACGGCCCGGTGGTTGTCCTCGGTGCGCAGGTCGGGGTTGTACTCCCGCCATGCGGCCGGCTGGTCGATGCTGCCTTCCGGTGCGGGCAGCTCGTAGAAGATCTGACGGTGAACGGCATCCGGCGGCACAGCGTGCTCCACACCGTCCTTGTCCACCCACTTTTTGCACATGGAGCGGTCATAGAAAATTTTCTTGCCGCCCAGGCGGAGGTCCTGCCGGTAGTTGTCAAAGGCGTAATCCGCCATCTGGGCTGCGTCCAGCGCCTCGGAAAAGACGCTCATACCCAGCCCCATGCCGCCGTCGATGTTTTTGGCGACAGCCGGGCTGAACAGGCTGAACCATGCCGGCGCGCCGGTGACCGTGATGTGCTCCACCATGCCCGGCGGGGTCTTGGCCTTGGCAAATTTCGGCGTGCCGGAAACATCGTCCATCACCTCGAACCATTCATTCGTGATGGTCCGTTCGCCGCCCTTGCAGGTGTGGGTCTGCAGATAGACGGCGGGCTTACCGCCCATCACGCACTCGGACACAAAGGCGGCCTCGGTCACCACGCCCCGCTCCACGCTGATGGGCAGGATGCAGCAGGCGGGGTCATAGTCCAGCTGAATGCGCCCCTGCGGCGAGGGCAGGGCGTTCCCGGCGGCATCCACCGTCAGGCCTTCCACACTCAGCACAAAAGCACCGGTGCCGGACCAGTAGGCCTGCTCCACCAGCTTGTTGGCATTCTCCCAGAAATGCAGCTGCCGCAAAAGGCCGCCGGTCTGCTGCTCATCACTGCCCAGCAGGTAGGCGGCACTCTTTGCGTCGCCGATCTGGAAGGTGGTCTTGTCGTTGAGCAGCAGGTTTGCCCAGTCCTCGCAGACATGTTTCGGCATCCGCAGGGAAGCCAGACGCCGGGAAATGACGCTGCCGTCCGGGGCGTCCTCCTTCTGGTCGTGGATGTCGGGAACATCGCCCTTCCACCATTGCCGCCAGACTTCAATGTTGCCGTAATAATCCGCATCCAACTGCAGATGTTTGGTTTTGTTCAGATATTCGATAAAGGCCGAAACGTTCATCTTGCAGTCAGTCTCCTGTAATCACGCTCAATGGTGTACTCAAAGGCGTCGAGGGTGTCAATGTCGGTGGTGCCGTCGTCCAGACGCTCGTCCACGCCGGGGCGCTTCTGGCTCCACAGGGCGCTTGCAAGGGCGTCCCGCAGGGTGGCGGCCTCCGGCATATACCAAAAGCGCCCGCCGCCCATGAGAATGGACGTCAGGCGGATGCGGTCGATAATCTGAATTTTTGCGGAGTTGTTCACCCGGTCGGCCAGCCAGTACAGTTTAGAGGCCCGCAGCCGGGTGCGGATGTGGTTGATCAGCGTCTGCTCGGCGCTGTCACAGAACATGTAATGGATCTCGCCGTACCATGCGAACACGGCCAGGCAGAAGGTGAGCAATTGGTTGGCCAGGTAGTCGGCATCCTGGTTGCGGGGGTCCACCCGCTGGGATGCCAGCCCCACGACGCCGGAATAGTACGGCAAAATGCCCGTTGCCACAAAGGCGTGCTGTGAACCGTTGCCGCCGAAGTCCACCCCGATGTGCACCCGCCACGGCTTGCAGGGCTTGTCTGCGGGCCAGAGGAAGCGCTTGTCGTCGGCGGCGACGCTGTCCGCAAACGGGCGGTAGATGATGCCGCCTGCCGCTGCCCACTGGCCGAGAATAAACCGGTTGTAGTACACCGTGCCGGCATATTCTTTTTTCAGCTGGGCCACGAACTCCGGCGGCAGGGTGGGGTTGTCGTCGATGGTGTAGGCCTGACAATAGATGTCGGCGTCGCTGTCCAGAAAGCGTTTGAACCAGTGCTGCGGGTTTTCCGGGTTGCAGGTGCCGTCAAAATGGGAGTGCGGGCAGGACAGACGGCTTTTCAGCATCTGGAACACGCCCTCGTCCCAGGTTGTGATCTCGTCGCCGTAGGCGTACTCGAAGGCCGCGCCCTGGATGCGGGCAATGTGCTTTTTGTTGTCGGCACCGAGGACATACACCTTGCGGCCGAACAGCTGCACGATGTTGCCGGACGCCGAGGTGCGCACGATGCCCACCAGATCCGGCCCCCAGAGCACCCGCATGGGTTCCAGAACGTTGCGTTCCAGCGTGCCCAGGGTGTTGCCCAGCATGACCAGCAGTCCCTCATCCCGTGCAGCAAGGATGCGCTTCGGGATGGTGACGGCGCAGTCAAGGTAGGTCTTGCCGGAGCGGGTGGCCCCGGTCTTGATGTTCCAGCGGTGGCTGCAGTTGCGCAGGAACTCCTGCTGGAGCTCAGTCAATGGCACTGTCCACACCTCCCAGCAGCTCCCGGGCATGTTCCAGCGTGTCGGCGGCGGTATCATCGGGCGGGTTGTCCTCGCCCAGCATCTTCAGCAGCACGTTGGCGGCCTGCGGGTCACCCTTCTTGGCACGGGCGGTGATGCCCTTGATCACGGCCATCTGGTTGTCGATGTCCTCCGGGTCCACAGCATCCCGCAGCAGAGCGTTCACGCTGCGGCGGTCGGTCTCCGGCAGGCTGAGGTAATAGTCGGCGGCTTCCTTCATGCTGCGTTTGCGGCGGCGTGCCTTGCCGGACGCAATGCCGCCCTGCTGGGCGATCTCTCTCTGTTCGCTCTCCGTTCGCTTGTTGAACGGGATAAGATTCTTCTCGTTGGACACGTCACCACCTCTCATGGTTCAGGTAAAACAAAAGCCGCCCCGGAGGACGGCCAGAAATATGCAAAGGATGCCCGGCTGGTACATTCAGGCTGTTGGTCGGTAAAGGTTGTTCCCCTGTCGCAGCCGGGCAGCACAAAGCCCGCAGGGGGAAGGGAGTAAGGGACCTTTCCTGCGGGCTATTGCATTTTAAATTTTAGCAGAGGTTGACAGTGTTATCAAGTCCGGTCCGCTCCGGTTTGCTCCGGACTTTTGATGTCCAGCTGGCGGACGGCGGCGCTGTGATGCTGGAACATTTGGCTGCGGGACAACCGGACGTAAACGGCGATCTTGTCCCAGTCCTCCAGCAGGACGTACCGGCGGAACAGGATCATGAAATCCACCTCGTTGTCCAGCTGGCTGAACACGTCCATCAGCTCGGCACGGATGGCGTCGCACACAGTGGATTGTGCTTCAGCAGCCTGCTTTGCTTCCTCGATGCGCTCCACGGCTCTGGGCAGCGCCTGACCGTCCCCGCCGCCGCCCGGCATGGCGGAATAGCGCTGGGTGGTGTGCATGGCTTCGGCCTCCAGCGTGGCCAGCTCGTCCAGCCGCAGCCGCTCGAACCGCTTGGCCGACCGGTACCGCCAGAGCCAGGCTTTTTTCTCTTCGTAGGTCATCGGACTTCCTCCACCCGGACGAACACCCCGCAGGGGTCCGACCAGAATTTCTCCACGATCTCGCTGCACACCTGCGCGTCATCGGCCCAGAAGTGCAGTCGGGTCATCTCATCCTTGAGGGCCTTTTCCAGGTTGTCGGTGTCGGGTTTGCTGGTGCGCCACTCGCCGCTGCGGCGCTTGCCCTCGGTGGGAAAGCACCACTTGACCAGCAGCCGTACCGGCTGGCCTGCTGGGATGGGCGCTTTGGGCGCATGGGGTGCGAGATACGCATGGAGCTTGGCGCGGGCGGCTTTCAGCTCCGGGCTGTCGTGGAGCACCGCGTGGGGCTGCCCGCCCTTCATGTAAGCGTGCAGCTGCTTTGCGTTGTGGGTGGTGGTGGGCGGCTGCATGGGGATAAAGAATTGCGTGTACATGGGGTTCACCTCGTTTTTCTTTTTTCAGTTCGCCAACGTGATGGGGAGGGTCTCCGAATGGATGGGGGCTGTGGTCGCCCCATCCTTCGGGAAACCCCATCACAATTGCAGTTGCAGTTTTAGCTATTATATATAGGCTATTTTGCACTGCAAAATCTGCAGTCATAGCGGCTATAACTGCAAAATTGCAGTTTTTCGTGTCGTGCAAAATAGCGGCTATAACTGCATTTTTACAACAAACTGTAATTGCAAAAATTACAAATCGTTTAACCGTTGCTGCCGGGTTCCTTGCGTCCAACTTTCTCACCGTCGATCCAGAACCGCCCGTCATCCTTCAGGCGGGTCTTGACGGTGCGGGGCTTTAGGTCCATGTATTCGGCCAGAGCATAGACGGTCACCTCGCCGTCCATGGTGCAGGCTTCAAAGGCGGTGTCCAGCTCAGCTTTTTTGTCCTTGGTCACCTTGCCTTTGTCGCCCCAGCGCTTGGCGGCACCGCGGTTGCCCAGGGTGCGGAAGTCGCTGTCCGGCTGCAGATCCTCCAGCAGACCGCTGTCCGGCTTGTGCACCGGGTAGTCAAACCAGAGGTTCACCGGGTCAAAGCGGGCGAACTCGCGGAGCGTGCCCTCGATGCGCCAGGCAGTCATGCCGTCGGCCTGCTTCTGGGCGGCGGCGACTTCGGCGTCAATGGCCCGCAGGTCGGCCAGGCCCAGGCACTCCTTGGCCACGGCCAGCATCCGGCTCTTGCTGAGGGTATCGTCCGGGCCGTAGGCGTCCGCATGGCCGCGCTTGTCCAGCATGGCCTTGATGACCCGACAAGCTGCCTTGTTGCGCAGCTGCTCCCGGATGGCGTCGGTGGGCGTCAGCTCGGTCATGTCCAGCATGGCGTCCGGGTCACGGGCGAACACGCCGGAACCGGACGCACGGTCCATGCTGCGCTTGCCGCCCTGGGCACCTTTGCTGTGGTGATGGCAGTAGATCACGGCGCAGTCCAGTGCGCGGCACACAAGGTCAAACTGGTTGCAGAACTTGGCCATCTGGTCGGCGCTGTTCTCGTCGCCGGTGATTACCTTATAAATGGGGTCCAGCACCACGGCCATGTAGCCCTTTTTCTGGGCCCGGCGGATGAGCTTGGGGGCCAGCTTGTCCATGGGCACGGACGCACCGCGCAGGTTCCAGATGTCAATGTTTTTCAGGTGCTCCGGCGGCAGGCCCATGGCGGTGTACACATCCTTGAAGCGGTGCAGGCAGGAGGCCCGATCCAGCTCCAGATTGATGTACAGCACCTTGCCCTGGGCGCAGGAGAACTGGCCCAGCCACGGTTTGCCCTCGGCAATGGCGATGCACAGCTCGATGAGGGCAAAGCTCTTGCCGGCCTTGCTGGGGCCCGCCAGAAGCATCTTGTGCCCTTTGCGCAGCACCCCGAAGATGAGCGGGTCTGCCAGCGGGGGCAGGTGCTCCCAGTCGGCGGCGAGGTTCTCGGTGTCCGGTAGGTCGTCGGTCTCGGCTTCCAGCCAGTCCACCCACTCGTCCCAGCAGCTCTTGCCGAAATTGGTCTCCAGAAGCACCTGCCGCTTGTCGCCGCGCAGGATGCCGGGCATCCGGCTCAGGCGGCTGGGGTTGCGGTTCTGCTGGTCGAGGGTCAGGCCGTTTTTCTGGCAGGCAGCGTAGAGGTAATCCACCCGCTTGCGGTACTCGGCATAGTCCGGGGCGTCCACCTTGACGATGGCGTGGACGCTCTTGCCGCCGGAGTACACCAGCGCGGCGCAGGGCAGCTCCAGCTGCTTGATGATGGCCTGCTGCTTGCCCAGCTCCATGTTATCGCACTCCACAAGGGCGTAGCGGTAGGCGGTGACGTTGGCGTCCTTGCGGCCTGTGCCGTCCACGGGGTTGAAGCAGATCCAGGCACCCACCTCCGGGTCCCAGTCGCCCAGCACCTTGCCGAGATCCCCGCCGCAGGTGCCCAGTTCGGCAAGGAGCTGCCCGGCGGTGCGGGTCCAGCTGCCCTTGGCCGGGCGGCGTTTGTCGTCGGCCATGAAACTCTCGGTGACATAGGCCACATACTCGTCCTCTTCAAACAGGGCCTGCAGGTAGCGCCTGAGCTGGTCCACAGGGTCCCACTGTTCCGGCAGGGCGAGATCGTGGGCTTCCACCCAACGGGGGTCTACCAGCTGGCCGTCTGTGTGGTTCGTCCCGGCGGAGATGTCGTCGTTCCAGTCCAGTGCATGGCCGGCAGGGCCTCTCCATCCGCTGGAATAGGCCAGCTGAAAGATACTGCTGGCCGTGACGGGGCTGCCCCCGCCGCCGTGGAAACTGGCCCACTTCTTGGCGCACTCGCCTTTGTGGTAGCGGCCCCCGTCCCGGGCGCTCCACTGTTCCCATGCTTCCACGGGCAGGCCGGCTTCCTTCAGGCCCATGCCCACCAGGATCCATTCGTCGTAGGTCAGGGCGGACGGGCTGAGAAAATCCAGCGCTTCTTTGAGTTCATTCGCATTGTCCATTCACGTTACCATCCAAAATCAAAAGGACTGTCTGCAGCAGGCGGCTCCGCAGCGGGGGTATAGGTGCGGGGGTTCACGCCCTTGGGCACGCCGCGCCAGCCCTGAGCCGCTATGCGATCGATCATGTGGCGGGCGGCCTCAAAGCTCCAGGTGCCCACATGCTGGAACCCGTACTTTTCCAGACAGCGGATCTGTTTGGGCGTGGTCAGGCCCTCGTCCCGGCGCTTGTTCAGGCGGTCCAGCAGCAGGGCGGCCTTGCCGGCGGATTCCACTGCGTCCGGCAGGATGCCCAGCTTTTCCAGCGCGGCGGTCTGTTGCTCGCTGGGCGGACCGGCCTCCCAGCCAAAGGCGGGCACATACCCGGCCAGATCTTCGGCCTGAATGCTCATTTCGTACTGCAGCGGGTCCACCAGTTTTGCCTTTTTACGGCGCTGCTCTTCCAGCTGCTTGGCAAGGGCTTCTTCCCGCTGGGCCACCACGTCCTCGCTGGCCTGGGCGGCGGCCTCCTCGATGTCCTCCGGGCAGCCGGTCTCGGCCAGATGCTCGGTCATCTGGCGGGCCACAGTGCGGTCCTCACAGACCAGGTCTGCCGGGCGGCACAGCTCGTGCTTGTCGGTCATCCACAGGAAATCCAGCAACAGCAGGTCGGTCTTGCCCGGGGAAAGGCGGGTGCCGCGCCCCACCATCTGGCTGTACAGGCTGCGCACCTTGGTGGGCCGCAGCACCACCACACAGTCCACACTGGGGCAGTCCCAGCCCTCGGTGAGCAGCATGGAGTTGCACAGCACATTGTATTTGCCGGCGTCGAAGTCGGCCAGCACCTGCCTGCGGTCCTCGCTCTGGCCGTTGACCTCGGCAGCCCGGAAGCCGTAGGTGTTCAGCAGGTCCCGGAACTTCTGGCTGGTCTTGATCAGCGGCAGGAACACCACCGTTTTGCGGCTCTTGCAGCGCCGAGCCATTTCGGCGGCGATCTGCTCCAAATACGGATCAAGGGCTGTGCCCAGGTCGCCCACGGCGTAGTCGCCGCCGCTCATGGTCACGGATGTAATATCCAGCTGCAGCGGGATGGTCTGGGCCATGATCTTGCACAGATAGCCCTCCTTGATGGCGTCGGTCAGCTTGTACTCAAAGGCCAGGCTGTCGAACACCTCGCCCAGATTGCGCATGTCGCCGCGGTCCGGCGTGGCGGTGACGCCAAGCACCTTGGCCCCGCTGAAGTAGTCCAGGATGCGGCGGTAACCGTCGGTGATGGCGTGGTGGGCCTCGTCGATGATGATGGTGCCGAAATAATCCTGCGGGAAGCGTTCCAGCCGGGCGGTGCGCTGCAGGGTCTGCACGCTGCCCACCACCACCCGGAACCAGCTGTCCAGGCAGGTGGATTCGGCCTTTTCCACGGCGCTGACAAGGCCGGTGGAACGCTGCAGCTTGTCGGCAGCCTGTTCCAGCAGCTCGCCCCGGTGCGCCAGAATGAGCACCCGGTCGCCGGCACGCACCTGATCGGCAGCCACCGACGCAAACACAATGGTTTTGCCGGTGCCGGTGGGCAGCACCAGCAGGGTGCGGGTGTGGCCGGCGTCCCACTCGGCGTGGATGCGGTCACGGGCCTGCTGCTGGTAGGGTCTCAGTTCCTGCCCCATCAGAATGCCCCCTGCGTCCAGCCCTGCGAGGGTGCCGCCTTGGGTGCCGGGGGCGGCAGGAAGCGCTGCACCTCGTTGCTCTGGCCGGTCTCACCGGCGTGAGGGCCGCTCTGTTTGGTGTACTCCCGGACGCCCAGCTTGCAGATGCCCTTGGCACCTACCACCTCGTTCCAGCGGGGGCGGAAGGTTTCGCCCCGCTTGCACTGGCCGATGCTCTCAAAGAACGCGCCCAGCAGACCCTGGGTCTTGGTATGCAGGTACAGGCGGTGGGTCACGGTGGTGTCGCCCTTGGCCCCGCCATAAATGCGCAGGGTCAGTTTTGCCATGGAGCAGGGCGGCAGCTTGGCCCCGCCCTCATAGCGGGCACGCTCCATCTGGGTCACTTCAAAGGGGTACTCGCCCTCCGGCAGCAGCACGAATTCCTGCTGCTCGTTGGTAAACTCGTCATCCCAACCCAAAGCGAAACCTTCGTTGTTCATCTCGTTCATAATGCTTCTCCTTTATTTAATGTACGTTAAAACGGCAGGTCACGGCTGTCCAGAACCATCTGCAGCACCTGCGGCCATGCGGCGATCAGGCAGCCCTCCACAAAATCCATGGGGTAGTCCTTGATGGGCATATCCTCCAGGAAGTAGCCCCGCTCGCCCACTACATGCTGCAGCTCTTCCGGAGTCACGTTGTTGGCGCTCATGAGCGGGGCCAGCTTTTCCGGCACGCCCAGGGCGATCAGATCCGGTGTGAGCAGAGCGCGGGGCACTTCCTCGCGGGGCGGTTCCGGCTGCGGTGCGGGGCTGGGCAGGATGTCGGCTTCCGGCTGGCTCGCCCTCTCAGTCACGGCCTGCGCCGTGCCAGCTCTCCCAGAGGGAGAGCCAAGAACTGCCCTGTTCTCAGTGTTGCAACCGGGGATGCAGGCGGCAATGCTGGCGTAATCAAAGGGCACCTCCTCCGGCAGGTCAAAGCGGTTCTTGGCGTCCCAGCAGGCGTGGTGGGTGGTGTACAGCACCCGCTTGCCGCCGCTGGCCTTGTTCTTGGCGTTTGGGCCGCTGCCGGCCTTTTCCACCACCGTTTTGTAGTTGGCGAACAGCAGCATATCGCACCACTCCTGCAGCAGCGGGGCCACCTGCTTGCTGGTTTTCATGCCCCAGCGGTCGTAGTTGCCCACGGCGTCCGGCTGCTCAAACTTGGTGATGGCGGCATGGGCCAGCACCACCACATTGTGGCCAGCGTTCAGCACCTCTTCCAGGGCATCCAGCAGCTTGCTGAACTCCTCCTTGACGTAGGTGTAGCCCTTGCCGTAGCCAAAATCTTCGATGCCGTTGACCTTGGCACGGGCGCACACCGCCTGGATGCACAGGCGCTCGGCCCAGTCGGCTGTGTCGATGACCAGCGTGCTGCAGGGCACGTTGCCTTTGCGCACCTCGGCCACCTCGTCCAGCAGCATGGCCCAGCTGGTGGGCTGGGGCAGGCGGGCCACGTTCAGGCGCTTGGTGCCGCCCTCGGTGTCGATGAACACAGGGCTCGGGAAGTGGGAGGCAAAGGTGCTTTTGCCGATGCCCTCCGGGCCGTACAGCACGGTTTTGACGGGGGCGGTCTGGATGCCGCTGGTGACTGCATACTTGCTCATTTAAAACGCTCCTTTCGTCCAGCTCCGGGGCTGGGGCTTCTCTTCGGGCGGCACGGCGTCCTTGACCATGCCGTCCTCAATGATGATCTGGCACTCACTGCCGGTGGAAACGCGGGTAGCAATGGCCTGCAGGCCCTCGGCTTCCAGCCAGGCGGAAAACTCCTGCAGGGTGGTCATGTCCATCTGCTCCAGCTTGTCCAGCAGAACAAAGCCGCAGTCCGGGTTCAGCCGGCGCACGATGGCGGCGGCCACCCGCAGCTGGTCACTGCCGGACATATCCCGCCAGTGCTTGCCTTTGTAAGTAAGGACGCCGTCCTCCACGCTCAGCCCCGGCAGCGGCAGGTCTGCGCCGTTCAGCAGGGCCATGCGGTCGGCACGCTTCTGCTGGATGGATTCGGTCAGGCGGTCGTACTCGCTGGCGTACTGGGCGGCTTCGTCCTCAGCCCGGGATTTTTCCAGGTTGGCCCGCACCTTGCGGTTGGTCTCCTCAATGTCCCGGATGGAGGCTTCCAGCTCGGCGGTGGATTCGTCCTGAAGATCTTCAGCAGCAGTCCGGGCGATTTTTACATCGGCCTGCATGGTCGCCAGCCGCTGCTTTTCGCCAGTCAGCTGAAACTCAAGGTCTGCAACGACCTTTTTCTGCCGTTCAAGCAAATCCGAGAGCTGGGCCAGCTGCGTCCGCTTGCGCTGGTTCTCGCCGTTGCGGGCAAGGATGTCCTGTTGCTGGCGGATGAGGTCGGAAGCGCTGACCGGCTCCTCCGGTGCATCCGGGTAGGAGATCATTTCCTCGGCAAAGTGCTTTTTCTGGGCGGCCAGCTGACCGGTGAAGGTGCGCTTGTCGTACAGGCCCTTGATCTCCAGATCCCGGGTGTGCAGCTCGGCCCCAATGCCGATGATGCGCAGCAGGATGTCAGCCTTTTCCTTGTCGCTGGCGTCCATGAAGCGGGGCAGATCGAGGGCCAGCGGCTCCACAAAGGCGTTGAGCAGCTGCTGGCCGCTGCGGCGGCCCGTGGGGTCGGTGACGGTCAGGCTGGCATTTTTGCCCTTGCGCTCCACCACCACGCCGTTGGACAGTGTGACCTTGAGGTGAGCAGGGGCGACCGCCCCGTCCCGCTGTGCGGCAGTGGGGCGGAAGCGCTCCCCGCCCAGCGCCCACGCTAGCGCGTCCAGCACGCTGGTCTTGCCCTGATTGTTGTTGCCGCCCACGAGGGTGAGCCCGGTGGGCGACGGGGTGAGCGCAACGGCCTTGATGCGCTTGACGTTCTCGGCTTCCAGCGCCGTGATCTTTACAGACATTGTGATACCTCCCCTTGAATTTGTCCCAGTGTACGGATGAGCTGATTGGCGACGGCTTCCCGCTGCTCCTGCGGCAGCTTGCGGAGGGACGGGATCACCATTTTGCCGATGTTCTGGAAAGAACGGTCGGCCAAAAGTACGTTGTCATAGGAGCTGTGGGCATCCTGTTCGGTGCCGGAAGAAGCCTGTTCCAGCTGTGCCCGCAGGTCGGCGGTCATCTCGGCGGCCATCTGGTACGCCTTTTCTCCGGCACGCCTGTCCACCTCTTCTTCGTCCACCACCGCGGTGATGGGCTGGCTTTTCAGCGCGTCGTTCTCGGCCTTGAGCTTGTCGCCCCGGAGCTTGGCGGCCTCGGCCACCTGCCGGGAGCCTGCCAGCTGGTTCTCCGCGTCCTTGGCGCGGGCCTCGGCCTTGCTCTGCATCTTCCATGCTTCTTCTTCCCGGGCTTCGGCAGAGTCGGCGCGCTCTTTCAGCTTGGCGTTCTGCTCGGTCAGGCCCTGAACATCCGCAAGGGCGGCATCCCGCTGGGCTTCGACATCTTGGATGTGGCTTTCCGCCCAAGCAGCCCGATTCTGGGCACCCAGCAGCTTGTCCCGCTCAGCCTCGGCAGCATCGGCCCGCTCTTTCTCGGCTTTGATCTGAGCCAGCAGGTCCTGATACTCCTTGTTCGTGGAAACCTCACCGTTCTTGACCTTCTCCACCAGCTCTGCCGGAGCGCTGGGCTTTGCCACGGCGTACAGCAGGGTGGGCGGCAGGGCTTCCAGAATGGCCCGCTGGCGGGGGCTGCTGCCGTCCATCAGGGCAGAGACCTGCAGCAGGTTGTAGGCGGTTGACTTGGTGATGCCAATGGAACAGCACCATGCCCGGAAAGAATCATCGCCACGGTTGCCGTGCTTGGAGTTGTCCAATTGTTGGACAACTCCGCACAGCGCATCATGGGCAGCAGCAATGGCATTACCCATGTGCACGAGGCCGCGCTCGGCCAGCTTTTTGCCGTGCTGGTACTCCTTTTCTGCAAAGTGCAGGTCATCCACGGTCTGTGCATCCAGCCCGGAATAATCAAACGCCGGGCGCATCTCATCCGGCACGGTGGTCAGGGGCTTGTTCTGTGTCGTCTGGGTTCCGGGCACTTCCGGTTTGTCAACATCCGCAGAGTGAGCGGGAGTTAAATGCTTTTCGCCTTCGGTCTGGTAGCTGTTGCACTCCTGCACGGGATGGCCGCAGCTGTGGCAGTTTCCGAAGCATTCTTCTTTGCACCCGCCACAGGTGCAGGTAGAGCAGATGCAGGAAGCAGGAACACCCAAGGAAGAATCCTCTTCCACTGGGTCGATGGGGGCGTTCTTGCAGGGCTTGGCATTTTCCAACGCGTCCAGCATTGCGCAGTCGATTTCGTACTCGTCCAGCGGGGCGAACTCCGCGCCATTGGTCAGAAACGACTGTGGGGTCAGATTCTTGTCTGCCGCTCTGGCCAGCTCAAATCTATGCGTCATGATGCGGCTTTCTTTCCAAATGCTGCCGTTCCAGTACCAGAACCGGCCGCGGTAACAGGCATAAACCATCTCGTTGGAAATCTTGGAACTGATGGTGTAGTCCGTCATACCCGCACCTCCGTGTCCTTCAGGCGGTCCAGCAGCTCGGCGAGCAGGGCACCGGACAGCGGCTTGATGTCGCCGCCACGCCAGCCATAGCAGAAGATGGTGCCGCACAGGGGCTGGCCGCGCACCACACGGTTGACCGGCTGGCCCGCCGTGCGGAAGAACAGCACCGCCGGGGTGCGCGGGAAGATGTAATGCCCCACCGTGCCGCCAAGCCGGGCCTCCATAGCGGAGAGGGTGTCCGGCAGATTTGCCGGTTCCGGGGCGCGGCCCGGTTCGATCAGAATACCTTTCATGCTTGTAAAAACCTCCAAAGTGTGTTATTCTTCGGGGTGATGGGGAGTAGAGAATCCATCACCCTTTGGGCTCGTCCGTGCTGCGAACACGGGCGGGCCTTTTTGGTTTGCGGGGCAGGCTGTCCACCTCGCTGCGCGGGATGAGCTCCCGCTGGTAGATGTACTTGACGTGCTGCCTGCCGTCCTTGAGCCAGTGGCAGACGGAAGCGGCAAAACTGTTGGCGCTGGCGTAGCCCCAGCCGCCGGGCGCACATGGCAGCCGTGCCGCTGGCAATCAGGTCACCGCTCTTGGCGTCCCAGACCGTATACCAAAAGGCATTGTTGACAAGGTCAGGCATGGGCCTCGTCCTCCATGAGCTGCAGCACACCTTCCAGCTCCTCGGCCACAATGTCATAGGCCTCGGCCCGGCCCTCGCACTGGTGCTGATCAGACAGCCAGCGGGCCGTCGTCACGGCATCCCGGTTGCGTTGGGCGAGCCGTCTGTATTGCCTGTGTAGGCTCTCGACGTACTCCTTGGCGGTCATGCATCAACCCACCTTCCGTTTGCTCTTCACGGTGTTCCTGGCCTGCTTGTGGACTTTCTTGCTGGCCCGCTCCTCGGCGTCCTGCACGGCAAAGCTGATGCGCATCAGGGCAAGGGCAGCCAGAATGAGCACCATGGCGGTGGTGAACTCGCCGTCGGTGATCGTGCCGCCCAGCTGGGCCCCGCCTTCAATGCCCATGGCGTACAGCAGGCCTGCGCCCAGACAGGCGGCTGCCAGCACCTGCAAAACGGTGGATTTGATTCTCATGCCTCTTCCTCCTCTTCCAAATTCAGCCCTCGCTTCCACGAGGGGTAGCACTTATCGGTGTCCCAGCCCACGACGGTGTGCCACTCACCGTTGGCAAAGATCTGGATGGGTACGGACTTGAGCCCGGCCACATCTCGGCCCAGCTTGTAGATGCCAGACCCTGCGGTGATATCGCACCGGAACCAAGCGTGCGCCATGAGCGGCGCAATGTACGGCAGGCCGATGGGGGCCTGCGCCCGTTCACGGGCGGGGATAATTGTGGTGGTCATAATGTCCTCCTTACTTGTAGCTGCGCTTCTGGACGCTGGTGCGGCCGTAGCGCATGAAGTAGATAAAGCCAAGCCGCGGGATGCGGATGGTACTGCCGTACAGGATCACCGGGAAGCCCAAGGCTCCGGCGTCGATCTGTGCCTGGCTGCGGATGGACTGCACGCTGCAGCCCAGAAACTGCGCCACCTGTTCGGCGGTCAGGGTCTGCTGGGGGTAGGTTTCCAGCTCATCCAGCGTGGTGGGGAACGGGGTCTTTTCCATAGATCATGCCTCCTTCTTGTCCGGCAGGGCGATCTCCATCGCCGTCTGCATGATCTCGTCAAAGCCCGGCAGGCCAAAGGCCACGATGCTCAGCTGGTCAATGCGGCTGTTCAGCTCGCCCTGCGCCTGCTGCACAAGGTTCTCCGCTCTGCGCAGCCGGTCGCAGGCACCGCCGTACAGGGACTTCCATTTTTGGAAGTGTTCCTTGAAATCGTCCCGGTCTTTGATGAAGTCGTCACGCATGGCCGTGACGTTGGCCAGGGCGGCCTTGGCTTCGTTCACGGCCTGAATGGCGGCGTTCAGCCGGGTGTTGGTGGCTTCCAGCTGCTCGATGTGCTGCTTTGCCTGGAAGCTCTCGTATGCGCCGGTCTTGTGGATGGCGGGCAGCACCTCGCTGGTGACCCAGTGCTTAAAGGCCTTTGCCTTGGGCATCTTGCTGCTCAAAATCAGGCTGTACAGGCCGGATTCGTTGATGATGAGCATCTCCTGTTCACCGGAGGGGGTGACCGTTTTGGTCACCCCTTGATCTTCGGTATCAACGTGGTCACGGATGGCCCGCTGGGGATTCTTGTACCCCAGTGCAATGGCAACGTCCTTGCCGACCAGCCAGGGCGTGCCGTTGATCTCCACGGTGCGCAACTGCCCGAACTCGGGTTTTGAGAATGTGGTTAAGTCGTTCATGTGGGTTTGACCTCCTTGTGAGCGGTTCCCTTCTGCGGTAGAATAGAGGGGCAGAAGGGAGGTGGAAATAATGGAACCTACGGCAAATGCGGGAATGTCTGTTTCAGACTGGTCATCGTTGGTAGCGATGGTTGTAGCAATCTGTGCATTGTTTTCTCCGGCTTTAACAGCCTTCTTCAACAATCAACATCAGCTTGAAATGAAAAAATTGGAGTATGAACATCAGGAACGCGAAGCACAGCAAAAGCGAGAACGCGAAATATATGAAGGTTATATTCGAGCTGCCGGTGCTGCGATTCAATATCAGACCAAAGAAAGCATTCAAACCTTTGGAGAGCATTCGGCTCTTGCAATGTACTATGTACCAGAAGAATTACGCGCTGATATGGTTTTGTTGGAAAAGCTCGCGCAACGTAGAGAAAGCTATGATGATTTGCTTGTAAGAAAAGTGGAATTGCTGAATAGAATCATTGTTAAAATGCGAGAGCTACGAGGAGCACAGTCGTCAACGCACCAACAATGATGGAGTAGATGGGATACCACGTCATGAAATCCGGCACGAGTTTCTTTGTGAGCAGATTGCACAAGACGATGACAGCCCAGAGTATCGGAATCAACTTTAGCGTAAACACTGTGGACAATCCTCCTTATTCAGATTTATCCGAATTATGATATGGTAGCTCGACATTCTGCACCACCAGCTACTCTCTGCCGTCACGCCAGTCCGGTTGACCAACTCTTCCACAAGCTGCGAAGTCGGTACATCTTTCAACGCCCAGCGTTCCGCTTCCGACGGTTCGCTGGGCTTTTTGTGGTTCTCCATCTTCTTCACCTCCTTTGAAATGAGCACAATATGTACTCACTCTGCGAAAAAAATTTCTTCGACACTCTGGCCGAAGTACTGGGCGATGCGCTTCTTGATCTGATCGCGGGGAATACGTTCGCCACGCTCATACATAAAAAGCGCCGAAGTACTGATTCCAAGCGCATCAGCAACGGTTTTTGCGTCCATTTCGCCACGCAGCGCACGCAGCTTATGGCCGATTGTCTTACTGTCCATCCGTGGTGGTCACCTCCTTTCTGTGCACTTATTGTACTCAAAATGGGGAAAGAAATCTATTCGCAGAGTGCACAAAATGTGCATAAAATGATAGTGCACTTTTTGTGCTTGAATTTGTGCACGATATGTGCTATTATTTGATTGTAATAATATAGGGAGGTGGCCAAATGGCAACTTTTGCAGAGCGGCTGAAATCGCTGCGCCGTGAAAAAGGCTGGTCACAGCAGCGGCTTGCGGACGAGTTGGAGTTGTCCAAGAGCAGTGTAAACATGTATGAGCGTGGGGAGCGAGAGCCGGGGTTTGAGACCATGGAGGCAATTGCTGACCTGTTTAATGTGGATATGAACTATCTGTATGGCCGTACGGATATTAAGATTGCTGATCCGATTGTGCTCGATCATTCCGCTGCCCCCGCCCCTCGTCCCATCCCGAAGGGGTTTGAGCCGATGCCCAAGATGAAGAAGATCCCGCTGGTGGGCTCGATCGCCTGCGGCACGCCCATCCTGGCCCAGCAGAACATTGAAAAAATCGTGGATGTGCCGGAGAACATCCGGTGCGATTTCTCCCTCACCTGCCACGGCGACAGCATGGAGGGTGCCGGCATCCATGACCGGGACGTGGTGTATATCCGCATCCAGCCCGAGGTGGAAAACGGCGAGATCGCCGCGGTGCGCATCGGCGAGGAAGCCACCCTCAAGCGGGTGTACTACCAGAACGGCACCCTGACCCTGATGCCCGCAAACGCCGCCTATGCGCCCATGGTCTACACCGGCCCGGAACTGAACGACGTGCAGATCGAGGGCAAGGCCGTGGGCTGGACCCACTGGGTGGGGTGAAAAGGTATATGATCTACCGCATTGTATAGTATTGCGCGCGGGAAAATTGAAACAATTTCCACCGCTGTTCTTAACAATGGCAAAATTGTGTTGCCAATGGTGAACATGATAGAACTTTTAAATGCACAGTTTGAAGCAGAAGATGCAGAGGAGAAAAAGGAGTAAAACCGTTCTTCCGCTTGCTTTATTGCGTGGCATATAATGCAAATGCATGATACAGACCCCGCCACGCCTCTCAATGATGCGTACCATGGCGGGGTCGCTTTATTATGAGTTGCCGAGGAATCCTCGGTAGTTGAACAAAACAAAAACGCCCCCGGTGCTACCAACACCGAGAGCGTTTGCAGAATGGCTTGCCCACAAGGGTACAAGACAACCTAACCAACTGTTATTGTACTCCAAAAGGGCAGGCTTGTCAAAGTGTACCCTTCTGGAGGTGAAAACAATGTTTGAATGCCCGAAATGCCGCAAAGAACTGCCGGACGGTGCAGCATGGTGCTGTTGGTGCGGCGCAAAGCTGGTGGCCACACGGAAGCCCCGTGCCCGGTCGAACGGGGAGGGGAGTGTCTACCAGTACGGCAATGCCGGCAAGTGGCGTGCCGAGATCAACATCTATAAGGATGGTGTGCGTTACCATAAGATCCGCAGCGGCTTCAAGACCAAGCGGGATGCCGTGCAGGCCCTGCCGGAGATGCGGGATCTGGTGCTGAACGGGCAGGAATTTGCCCAGGATGCCACCCTGCAGGAGCTGTGGGAGATGATCTGTGCGCAGACATTGCCCAAGCTGAGCAAGGACAAGGCCAGCCACTACCGCACAGCCTGGGCGGCGCTGGAGCCGCTGAAGAACGCCAAGATCCGGAACCTGCGTTATGCGCACCTGCAGCCGATCGTGGACGCCCGCGAGGGCGGGTACTACCCCAAGCGGGATATCAAGGCCCTGCTGGGCAAGATGTACACGCTGGCCCTCAAGTACGAGTATGCCGATAAGGATTACTCCAAGCTGCTAGATCTGCCGCCGATCAGCGCCAGCACACGCACCGCCCTGACCGAGGACGAGGTGCAGCGGATCTGGCAGGACTACGATGCCGGCCACGAGTTTAGCCGGTACTGGCTCATCATGGCCTACACCGGAATGCGCACCGGTGAGATGCTCACGATTCTGAAAGCGCACACCCACCTGGCTGAACAGTACTGCACCGGCGGCATCAAAACGGATGCCGGCAAGGCCCGGCAGATCATCTTCCCGGACAAGATCATGCCCCTTGTGCGGGAAGCCTACCGTAGCGGCACCAAGCGCCTGTGCGAGGTGGACGAGAAAACCTTCTATGCCGAGTGGCACGACATGGCCCAGCGTGTGGGTCTGCAGCCAGACATGACGCCATATTGCCTGCGCCACACCACGGCCACGCTGCTGGCTGTGGAGAAGGTCGCCCCGGCAATTATAAAGGAAGTGCTGGGCCACACGGACTATGCGGTCACGCTGGGCTACACTCACATCCCGCTGGCAGAAAAGCTGGACGCGATGAACAAGTTGAAGTGATCAGCCGCGTGCAAGATCGTTGTACAGCATTTCGAGGAACTGTACAGCACTGGGGCAGCCGTCCAACGGATAGCCAGCCAGCTCCTGCACACGGGAAGGGTTGGTGTGCCATGCGGTCTGCGCGGCACGCCGGATGGTGCTTTGAATGGCCGTCCAGTCACTGCATTGCTTGTCAGCAATCGGCTCATAGACCTCTTTCTGGACAGCTTCCAGCCGGTCCTCTTGTTCCCAGATAAGCCGCAGGCAGTCGGCAATGATGGAGTAAGAACGCATACTGCGGATGATGCCCAGAGGCCGGAGTGTCTGAGCAATGCGCAGCGAGAGCGTGGAAGAATCAGTGATTGGCACTTTTAAACACATCCTTTCCGACTTGTGGAATATCCAAGAAAGAGTGTAAACGAAAAGTGTCGAATTGTGCCAAAAGCGCTGAAAAGCGTTGCAAAAGGTCGGAATTTGCTGAAATGCGGCGGGGCATAAAATGGGGGATTGATGGCAGATGACGAGAAAATGCACTTCCAAAACATTACATGAGCACTCCTTTTTTGTGCGGCAGTTCGTTTGAAAGTGCTTGATTTTTCTCCCCTGCTAAGGGCGTAGGTCGTCTAAACAACGGCGCGAGGGTTCAAATCCCTCCTACTCCGCCAAGAAAAAGCTCGATGATCCATTGAGATCACCGGGCTTTTTCCATTTTTGTGCGCAAAAAAGAAGGGGCACCGGCTTTTGAAAGGCCGGTGCCCTTTTCCGCGTCACAGCAGCAGGTTGGTGATGCAGGCCAGCAGGGCCAGATGCACCGGGTAGAACCAGTAAAAGGCCTTTTTTTGCAGCGGACTGCACGCGCCGCGCTGTCCGTTATAGAACCAGACCAGCACAAAGGCCAGCGGAGCGGTGAGCTCGAATAAAAACAGCACTGCGCCCACAAGGCACTGCCGCTTGCGGTCTGCGCGGGTGAGGTATAAGGCGCAGATGATGATCACGCCAATGGCGTTGTAGTCGGTATTGGCAGCCAGCGCCAGCGCGGCG
>UMBF01019538.1_pt1 | contig 30203 bp, 28 predicted proteins | sample 1963901 | NCBI WGS metagenome assembly UMBF01 (sample SAMEA4835935, study PRJEB28245) | human gut metagenome | biome: gut microbiome; material: fecal sample | place: Denmark | collected 2008 | reverse complement strand
TTCTGGATGAGCTGCCCGAATTCCAGCGGCAGGCACTGGAGGTTCTGCGCCAGCCCATCGAGGACAACCAGGTTACCATCTCCCGCGCCACCTCCCGCGTAACCTATCCCTGCTCGATGATGTTTGTGGCTGCGATGAATCCCTGTCCCTGCGGCTATCGGGGGCACCCCAAAATCGCCTGCACCTGCTCGCCCCATGCAGTACAAAAATACATCTCCCGCATCTCCGGTCCGCTTCTGGACCGCATTGACCTTCATGTCGAGGTAGCGCCGCTCGAGTTTTCCTCCCTTACCGGAGAAAGCCACGAGGAAAGCTCCGCACAGGTCCGCGCAAGGGTCGAAGCTGCCCGAAAGATTCAGCACGAACGCTTTTCGGGCACCTCCATCACCTGCAACGCCCGCATCCCTGCCGGAAGTCTTGGGACTTACTGCCCGACCACCGAACAGGCACAGCAGTTTCTGCGCCGCGCCTTTGACTCGATGGGGATGAGCGCCCGCGCCTATGACCGCATCCTCAAGGTATCGCGCACCATCGCCGACCTTGCCCATCAGCAAGTGATCGACAAACCGCAGATTGCCGAGGCACTCGCCTACCGCACGCTCGACCAGAAATACTGGTACGAGGACTACTCGCTTTAACTCTTTTTGGAAAGGAATCACACTATGCTCAAAATTGACCTGATTACCGTTGGAAAGCTCAAAGAGGACTATCTGCGCCGCGCCTGCGAAGAATATGCAAAGCGGCTTGGTTCCTACTGCAAACTGCAAATTTTCGAATTGCCTGAATACAAGGTGCCGCAAAACCCTTCGGATGCGCACATTGCAAACTGCATCCAGCAGGAAGGACAGAGCATCCTAGCCAAAATCGCACCGCAGAGCTATGTGGTGGCGATGTGCATCGAAGGCAAAATGCTTTCCTCCGAGGATCTTGCCGAGACCTTCACGCAGGTGCAAAACCGCGGAATGAGCCAGTTAAGCTTTATCATCGGCGGCTCCTGGGGATTATCCGATGAGGTAAAGCAGCGGGCTGATTTTAAGTTATCCATGTCGCGGATGACCTTTCCACATCAGCTGGCGCGGGTTATGCTGTTGGAGCAGATCTACCGTGCATGCAGCATCAACAACAACTCCAAATACCACAAGTAGCGCCAGCTTGAAGCTGTGAACTATTTTCTATGTGGGCTTACGCAGCCCACTCCCGCGGTTCCTTTTCTTTTACGAGAAAAGGAACCAAAAGCGTATCTAAGGGATTCCCCTTAGATATCCCCTGGGGCAGGTGACGGTTAAAGCAGGCGGCGCAAATCAGAATGATGCGCCGTCACCATGAAAATCGAATTTCATTCGATTTTCCGAGGGATGGAAAGCAAAACCAGTTTGCTTTCCTAACTAAAACCATCCCTTCCTGCAGTAACCGCAAAGCGGTCACGCTCCCCCTTATCTATCACAAAAGTTTCATAACTCACCGGGGGGATCGAAGGGGGAACTCCCCCTTCTGCTGGAAATCCAAAAACCAGGAGGTTTTTGGTGTACCTTTGGTAGTTAAACGAAGTTTAACTTTTCTTTTACAAAGAAAGTAGGCGTGGTGTGGAGCGCGTAGCTCTACAAAGTAGAAGACTTGCTGAAACTCTGGTTTGAGGCAGAGTGTATATGCATTCCTGCTCAAACTGCAACATTGTCCTGCCCCCTTGCCAATCCCCCCATCCTGTGATAAAATTCTTTGCAGATAAAACTTACCCCCACCATAAGAAAGGAGCTTTCCATGGCACTGTTTTGCCCGCTTTACAGCGGAAGCAGCGGAAATTGTGTCTATCTAGACTCGGGAAAAACAAAGGTCCTCATCGACCTAGGCGTCAGCTGCCGCGCAGCTGTCACTGCCCTTTCTTCCCTTGACGTCGATCCAAAAGATCTCTCCGCCATCCTCATTACCCACGAACATTCCGATCATATCAAAGGCCTTGCGGTCTTTTTAAAAAAATATCCCGTCCCGCTTTTTGCCTCCCGTGAGGTGCTGGATTTCATCCGAGAGAATGTAAAGCTTCCCGAAGATCTCCCTCTGTATGAGGCAAACCCGGACGGATTTTATGTCGACCAGATGCAGGTCAGCCCCTTCCCAACCTCTCATGACAGTGTGGGAAGCCTCGGCTACCGCTTCACCTTTCTGGACAAACACAACGACGAAATCTCGGTCGGTGTCGCAACCGACCTTGGTGTCTATACCCCACAGGTACAGCAGGGACTCTGCGGCTGTCAGGTGGTCATGCTGGAGTCTAACTACGATGAGGGCATGATCCGCGTTTCCGATTATCCTTATTACCTCAAGCGCCGCATCCAGTCTCAGAACGGTCACCTTTCTAACGGTGATTGTGCTACTGCTTTAACCGGACTTGCCGCGCAGGGAACCCGTCACTTTGTACTGGGACACCTGAGCAAAAACAACAACATGGAGCTGCTTGCCCATCAGGCAGCACATCAGGCTTTGTCTCAGGCAGGCTTTGTGGAAGATCGCGACTTCACCCTTCAGGTGGCGCGCCGCAGTGAACCAAGCATCCCGATTCTGCTTTCTGACTCTCCGGATGCACCGGCTGCAAACCTTCTGCTCAAACCGGGTTGGACTGCCGCTGCTGCTCCGTCCCCCGCTCTATAAAAACATAACGGCTCTGACCTTTTTCGGTTAGAGCCATTTTTGCTTTTCTCTAAAATCCATAAAAGAAACAGAAAAACTTCTCCTCACAGGAAATAGAATTTATTCTGCATTTATGATACAATTGTCATATTCAGAATATCCTGCGAAAGGAAGTGTTTTTATGTTGCAAGGTTACCTGTCATCCATGCTTCCCAGTGAGCTGACCGCCCTGTTTCTGTTTTTGCTGCTGTTAGTCCTGGTCATCTATCTGATCAACGCCATCGCCTTTTATAATCTGGCGGTACGCTACGGCGTTCCCTCCCCGTGGATGTCCTTTGTCCCGATTCTGAATGTCTATCAGACAGGAAGATTCATCAATGCCATGCTGCCGGATGTTCCCCCGCTCTATCAGCGTTTTTCGCACATTTCCTTCTGCCTGCTGACGCTCGGCGGATATGCAATCGACATGATCATAACCCTGTTTGTTCCCCAGCTGGAAAACCTCTGGAGCATCTTTTACACTCCGTTTAGTCTTGCAATCGCCTTTCTTCTGTACTATCTGTTCTTCTCCCGCTATGTACCGCAGAAAAGGCTTACCTACACGATTCTTGCAACCTTGATTTGCGGACCGATCTTCATTCTCTATTTTCTGAGCAAGGAACGCAAAGAACAACAGAATACATAACATCAGAAAAGGACTCGTCAATTGGCGAGTCCTTTTCCTTGGGTTTTATATGGTGTTCAGTTTAAGATTGTTGCTTCTTGATCTGTTTAGCGATATTCCCGAATCGAATAGAGGATCAGTGCCGGTCCTACCACCGGAATCAGGGAAAGCAGGGTAAACAGGAATTTGTTTCGTGGTTCGTATTGCTGGAAGACAAACAGGTAGATCATGACCTGTGCCAGATAAACCACCAGACCCAAGATACCCGAAATCAGTCCACCCAAAAATGGAACTGCCCATGCCATCGAAGAAACGATGGAAAGGATCGGCAGCGCATATGCAAGCGGCACATCGCTGAGATAGCGGTTGAATGGAGCGGTATTATACTTGAGCGTATCGCCGATATATCCGATTACATAGAGGTTAAACAGCGGGATAAACGCAAGCCACGGATACGGCATACAGCGCAGCTTTGCCAGCTTAAAAAAGGCAAGCGCAGAAACGATATAGACTGCAAGTTGAACGATCGAGGATATTGACCAGAATGCGGTTATTCCGTACATAAACTTCCTTCTTTCCTGGAATCTTCGGCTTCTTTATTATACCACTTCAAAAGTAAAAATCCTAGTGGCTTAACCCAAATTCCCCATAAAACTTTTAACCTGTTTAAACTCAATTTTCAACTATTTTACACAAGACAGTGTTTCTCATCGACAAAAATCTTCTCAATTCGACATTTCTGTAGAAAAAAGCGTGAAATCATGGGGAAAAACGGCATTTTTTTGGGGAAAAGCTCTTGATTTGCCGGGGAAAAATCGTTATAATGATGTCATCATCAAGTTAATTTCAAAGCAAAAACGGCTTTTCGATTATTTCCTGTATCGAAAAGCCGTTTTTCTTTTTGCTATTGTTATTTTTCCATAAAGTCAGAAAAGTGGTAGGAATACAAACGCTTGCGCACATCCTCCGAGATCTCGCGGAAGATTTTCTGGAACTCACAGCATTTGTTTTTGTGGCGTGTGCAGGCATATTCCCCTGTCACACAGCGGTTGAGGGTATATCTTCCCTCGATGGTTTCGATCACTTCACCCAGCGAGATTTCTTCCGCTGGTTTGCCGATTTCATAACCGCCCTGGGTTCCTTTAAAGGATTTGACAATCCCCGCAGCAACCAGCTTGCGAAGAATCTTCAGTGAAAAACGCAGCGTCACCCCTGTCATTTCAGAAATGGTCTTTGCATCCAACCTTTTCCCACTCTGTGCCAGTGCATGAACAATCCGCACTGCATAATCGGCCTCTAGTGTAATATGCATTTCATTCACCTCTCGCTTCTAAAGCCGTTCTGCTTTTTCCCTGGGGTTTTCTCCCCTTTATACCTTACCTTTTTAGTATATAATACCCTTTATCGCTTGTCAAGCATAAACTTTTTCCTATTTTGATCTTGATTCTCTGCATAGGAGTGTTGGAGGTCAAGGAAGGAACTGCCAGTGTGGACCTGTGCCATCCCCCTTTTTGGTCACAATGAAAGATTTTTTCCCTCTTTGTTATCCTGATTTGACAAAGTTCGCCCTTTCTTTACAAAAATATATATTCAATCACCGAAAAGAGTGCTAGAATGAAAAAACAGGGAGCAAGCTTTAAAAGCTTTCTGCCTAAATTTTTAAAGGAGTGATTGAATATGAATACCACCATTTCCCCAGAAGCACTCTGCAGTCTTGAGCAGAAATTTGACCAGAATCCGGTACATACCGTTGCGATGAACGCTGTATATACAAACGGAATTAATGCCTGCGCCAGAAACTATCCGGTTGACCGCGAGATTACACACGATTACTCCATCAGCCTGACCCAGGGCAAGATCACCAATCAGAAAAAGAGCGGCCGCTGCTGGATGTTCGCAGCACTCAACTGCCTGCGCTTTGCCCTGATGAAAAAATGCAACCTCGAAACCTTTGAGCTTTCCCAGAGCTACACTCTGTTTTACGATAAGCTGGAAAAATCCAACTACTTCCTCGAAAGCATCCTCAACACCCTCGACGAAAAGACCAGCAGCCGCCTGATTGCACACCTGCTGTCCTCTCCACTCGGTGACGGCGGCCAGTGGGATATGCTTTGCAGCTTGGTCAACAAATATGGTCTGGTTCCAAAATCCGCAATGCCGGAAAGCTACAGCTCCTCGGCTACTTCGGAAATGTGCTCTTACATGACCGAAAAACTGCGTGAGTTTGCCTGCATCTTAAGACGCGCACACAAAGACGGCGAAAGCATGGAACAGCTGCGTGCCCGCAAGGAAGAAATGATGCAGACCATCTACAACATGCTGTGCATCAGCCTTGGCAAACCACCAAAGACCTTTACCTTTGAGTACCGCGACAAAGACGGCAACTTCCATCGCGACTGCGACCTGACTCCAAAAGCATTCTATGAAAAATATATCGGTGTCAATGTCAACGATTATATCAGCCTGATCAACGCTCCTACAGAGGATAAACCATTCTACAGAAGCTACAGCGTCAGCTATCTGGGCAACGTCATCGAAGGCAGACCGGTTAAATATGTAAACCTGCCAATCGAGGAGCTCAAAAAAGCTGCAATCGCTCAGATGAAGGATGGCGAACCGGTATGGTTTGGCTGTGATGTCGGCAAACGTTCCTCCCGTGACGGCGGCATCATGGACACCGAGCTTTATGACCTTGACCACCTGTTTGACACCACCTTCGGCATGACCAAGGGTGAACGTCTGGACTACGGTCAGAGCCTGATGACCCATGCAATGGTATTCCAGGGGGTTAATCTGGATGAAAACGGCAATCCAAACCGCTGGAGAGTGGAAAACAGCTGGGGCGAAGATGCTGGCAAAGATGGTTACTATGTTATGAGCGATCGCTGGTTTGACGAGTACACCTACCAGATCGTAGTAAACAAAAAGTACCTGCCAAAAGAGGTTCTGGACGTTTACGAATCCGAGCCAATCATGCTGGAACCATGGGACCCAATGGGCTCACTGGCAAAATAGCAGGCTGCCGCAAAACACAAAAATAGAAGTTTTCGTCCACCTTTTACAAAAGGTGGTGGGTTTCAAAAGGGCAAAGCCCTTTGACGCACTCCGCAGAGTGCGGAAACCTTATCGTCAGGCGCATTTTTGAGAGCTCGAGAACTTTTTGCAAGAGAAAAAGTTCTCGAAAATCGATTGTAATCAGAAAGTGAGCTCAAAAATTATCCAGTGGATGATTTTTGACGGTAGAAACTGCTTCCAGTTTACACCTGCACAATATGTGCAGATGCGCACTGACGTGCGTCAGCATCGAAACGGCATACTGCCCCTATCGATTTTTATTTTATTGTGAAGTGTCACAGGGGCGTTGCCCCCGTACCCCCACAAACTTTTGTGTACAAAAGTTTGACAAAAAACTTCTGTTTTTTCCCAAATAACACATCAGGAGATACTCCCATGAACCTTGTTACCGAACGTCTTATCATCCGTGAATTGAAAATGTCCGATCTGGATCGCTTCGACCCGCTTGCAAACTCGGATTTTGTCTTAAAATATCTGTGTATGTACAAGATGGACCGCGAGGGCTCCAGACAATATCTTCAGCAGATGATCGAAAAGCAAAAGGATTTTGCGGTTGCCTTGAAAGACACCGATGAACTCATTGGCAAGATTCATATTGACGAAGACCACCTGCGATATGATGTCAACTCCGTCGACCTTGCCTACTGGCTGGGTGAAGAATATACCCGCAAGGGATATATGACCGAGGCACTTTCCGCTTTCATCGACTATCTGTTTGAGGAAAGAAAGTATGACGCCATCACTGCGCAGGCACTTGCACCGAACACTGCTTCCCGCGCACTGCTGAGCAAACTGGGCTTTGTGCAGGAAGGATATCTGCGTCGGGCAATCAAAGACAACGGCGTAATCTATGATAACGTGTTGTTTTCTTTGCTGAAAGAAGACAAAAGCAAGCAGTCTTAATCCAGCTGTCATCTCTTGCTGAAAATGAAAATTACTACAAAAAAAGATGCAGGCAAAATGCCTGCATCTTTTTGTTTTTACTTGAAGTGTCTGTGTCACAGGGGTTTCACCCACAAACTTTTGTGTACAAAAGTTTGACAAAAAACTCCTGTTTGCCTTCGGCACAAAGACGGTTCGTTTGCTCAAAAGAGCGAGTGTGTTAACGCGAGCGAACACCGCGTGCTGAAACTACAATTTCGCACTAAACCAGAGCGCGAAACAGTGTCCAGCTTCAAGCTGGTTAATCTAAAAAGTCTTTAAGTCTCTTGCTTCTGCTTGGATGTCTGAGTTTTCTCAGAGCCTTAGCTTCGATCTGACGGATACGTTCACGGGTAACGTTAAATTCCTTGCCAACTTCTTCCAGAGTGCGGTTTCTGCCGTCCTCCAGACCAAAACGCAGCTCCAGAACCTTCTTTTCTCTTGGTGTCAGGGTGGAGAGAACATCCTCCAGCTGCTCTTTGAGCAGGGTGTGAGATGCAGCATCTGCCGGAGCAGGTGCATCCGAGTCCTCGATAAAGTCGCCTAAGTGGCTGTCTCCTTCCTCACCAATTGGAGTTTCCAGAGAAACTGGCTCCTGTGCCACACGCATGATCTCGCGTACCTTGTCAATTGGCATATCCAGTTCTGCAGCAATCTCTTCTGCTGTCGGATCGTGTCCGTTTTTGTGCAGCAGCTGGCTGGAAACCTTCTTTACCTTGTTGATGGTCTCTACCATGTGTACTGGAATACGGATGGTTCTTGCCTGGTCTGCGATTGCACGAGTGATTGCCTGACGAATCCACCATGTTGCATAGGTCGAGAACTTGAAGCCCTTGGTGTGGTCAAACTTCTCAACTGCTTTGATCAGACCCAGGTTTCCTTCCTGAATCAGATCCAAGAACTGCATGCCGCGGCCAACATAACGTTTTGCGATGCTGACAACCAGTCGCAGGTTTGCTTCGGACAGACGTTTTCTTGCATAAGGGTCGCCCTGTGCCATTCTTTCAGCCAGTTCGATTTCTTCCTCTGGAGTCAGCAGCGGAACACGGCCGATCTCCTTGAGGTAAACTTTGACCGGGTCATCGATGCTGATACCGTCTACCGACAGCAGCGCATCGTCATCCTTGTCCCCGTCCAGATCTTTTCCATCCAGATCGGACAGATCAATGTCATCGACAATGTCGATGTTGAGTGATTCCAGCGTATCATACAGCTTGTCTACCTTTTCCACGTCAAAATCAAGCTGCTCGAGAGCATCGTTGATTTCTCTTGTGGTCAGTTTGCCGTTGGCTTTTCCGCTTTCGATCAGGCTGCGGATGACCGCCTTTTTGTCTTTAACTGCCAAACTAACTCCTCCTGTTTTTTTTCGCTGCCAGATTTTTGATGTATTCCCCCAGGTCTGCATCATCCATCTGCGCAACTTCCCTGTCTGTTTTTACATTTCTGTGCTCAATTAAGATTCTGATATAATCCTCAAGCGCTGCCTCATCGCACCTTTGGGAAGGCGCGGTCGCCAGAATTGCCGACACCCTTGCCATCGCCTGTTCGGAAAGCTGGGAGGAAAGATCGAGCATCTCGATTCCCTGCCCTTCCTGCAGGCGCGTCACAAAGGTATGATACAGCTCCCTGTTAATATCCGTTACAAAATCCTGTTCCCCGATCTTTGTTTCGAGTGTCCTGTAAAAATCGGGATTTTTCATCAGACAATACAAGATTCCTTCCTCCGCCATGGCGTAGCGCAGCTTCTGCTGACGCTGCAAATCGTCCTTTGCCGCCGCCATACTGCCGATATAAAGGTTCATGTCTGACTTTTGTTTGTTCCTCTCCCGGTAGTATTCCCGCTTGTCCAGATTTTTGATCTGCGCCAGGATTGCCTGCGGGGAGATTTCCAGCTCATTTGCTGTCTGGGTAATATATACCTCGCGCTCAAGCGGATTTTTGATGCCGGCAAACAGCTTGCACGCTTCCTTTAAGAATCCAACCTTACCGTCCGGTGTGCCGACATCGTATGCCGACCGGATTTTGGCAAGCTCAAATTCGACCGCGTTCCTGCTGCCTTCCAAAAGCATCGCAAAGCGCTCTCGCCCATATTTCTTGATAAATTCGTCCGGGTCCTTTGCCCCCGTCATCGAAAGCACGGTGACCTTAACCCCCACCTCATCAAACATATTGATGGCTCGCTTGGTCGCTGCCTGTCCCGGCCCGTCCGAGTCGTATGCCAGAATCACCTTGTCGGTGTACTGGGAGATGAGCCTTGCCTGTTCATCGGTAAGTGAGGTTCCCAGCGTGGCGACGGCATTGTCAAAGCCTGCCTGATGGATGGCGATGACATCCATATATCCTTCTGCCAGAATCAGCCCCGGATATTTGGAGGTCTTTGCAAAGTTTAACGCAAACAGATTCTTACTCTTTTTAAAGACCGGCGTATCGCTGGAGTTTAGGTATTTTGCACCCTTATCGTCCAGTGCCCTTCCGCCAAACGCAACCACGTTGCCCCGAAGGTCAATGATCGGGAACATCACGCGGTTGCGGAACCGGTCGAAAGCGTTTCCCTTTTTGCCTTTCACCGCAACGTTTGCTTCGATCATTTCCTGCTCGGTGTAGCCTTTGGACTTGAGGTGGTTGACCAGAGCATACCAGTCATCCGGCGCATAACCCAGGCCAAAGTGACGGATGGTCTTGCGGTCACGTCCGCGCTCAATCAGATACTGATAGGCGCCTTTTCCCTGATCGCTCATCAGGCAATTATGGAAAAACCGGGCGGACTCGCGGTTGATCTCCAGCACCTTCTTTTTAAGCAGGGTTCTGGAATCAGTCTCACCATTTTCCGGCACTTCCAGTCCGCACTTATCTGCCAGAAATTTTACCGCTTCCATATATTCCAAATTCTCGATGCGGCGGATAAAGGTGATGACATCTCCTCCCGCGCCGCAGCCAAAGCAGTAAAAGGACTGCGTCTGCGGATAGATGAAGAACGATCCTGACTTTTCCGAATGGAAGGGGCAGAGACCTACCAGATAGCGGCCTTTCTTTTTTAGCTGCACATATCCGGAAACGACCCGTTCAATATCGCTGTATTGTTTAAGCTGTTGAATAAACAAATCTGGAAGCATCTTTTCCCCTCCTTTCATACCTGAAAGCTAAAAAATAAAGTTTTTTGTCAAACTTTTGTACACAAAAGTTTGCGGGGGTACGGGGGCAGCGCCCCTGTGGCACCCAACAATAAAAATCCAATCGTTCGGGGTTGTAAAGCTGTTTCGGGGCTGCCGCACGTCAGTGCGCGGGTTGAACCCGTTCAAAAATCATCCACTGGATAATTTTTGAGGATGGCTTGTTCAATTCGGTAGATTGTGAAAACCCTTTTTATCGCAAAGGGTTTTCACACTTTCCTAAATGCTCTTGAACGATAAGGCTTTCCGCCTTCTGAGGAAGGCGGACAAAGGCTCTGCCTTTGGAAACCGCGAGCTTTTTGTAAAAAGCTCGACCAAAAACTTTTATTTTTGCTCTCTTATTACCTATACTTAACCTACTGACCAACTCTTTGGGACAAAAAGCTCTTCAAAGCTTCTGACTGCAAATCGGTCACTCATGCCGGAAATGTAGTCGCATACTGCCCGTTCTTTGCCTTCTTCATCGGCAATCATGCGGTATTCCTCCGGCAGGCTGTCGGGATTCTTTTCATAATATCGGTACAGCCCCTCCAGAATATACATGACCTTCTGTTCTTCGTCCTTTGCTTTGGAGCGATAGACCGCCGCAAACATAAAATCGCGAAGCTCGTTGTACGCCTTGAGCACCGGCTCGGACATGCTGATCTCCGCTTTTTCCTGCGACTGCTCCACCAGATCGGATACCAGCACTGTAAAACGGGAGGAGCTATTCTCTCCCAGAACTTCCCGCACCGAAAGCGGGATTGCCTGCTCATTCGGCAGCAGCCCCGCCCGCATAGCATCCTCGATATCATGGTTAAGGTATGCAATCTTGTCAGCATACCGAACCACCACACCTTCAAGCGTTTTTGCTTTCAGGTGGCTTCGATGGCACAAAATACCATCACGCACTTCCGCGCACAGATTCAGTCCCTGACCACCTTTTTCCAGTCGTTCCACCACCCGAAGGCTCTGTTCGTTGTGGTTAAAGCTTCCCATGATATTGCGCAAAGCCGTCTCACCTGCATGAGCAAATGGCGTGTGCCCCAAATCGTGACCCTGCGCAATTGCTTCGGTCAAGTCTTCGTTGAGGCGCAATGCTCTGGCAATAGTGCGGGCAATCTGGCTAACCTCGATGGTGTGGGTGAGCCTTGTGCGGTAATGATCACCCACCGGATAGAAAAATACCTGCGTCTTGTGCATCAGCCTGCGGTATGATTTGCAGTGAACGATCCGGTCGCGGTCACGCTGAAACGGGGTGCGGATGGGACATTCCTGCTCCGGGCGTGCCCTGCCGGCAGTATCTGCCGAAAGACACGCAAAAGGAGAAAGCATCATCGATTCAAACTTCTGGGTCTGTTCCCGTACATTCATCGCACATCACCCCGTTTTCTGTCAAAAAGGCTAAAAACTCTTTCATATATTATATACTGCAAAAAATCCTTTTTTCCTGCATAAAAACAAAAACTTTTTGTTAAGACGTTTGTAAATATATGAAAAGGGGGTCTTTACTGGGCTGCAAAGTGGTCAAAGCGCTCTTCCAGCACCTGCGGAACCACCAGAGCGGCACTGAGTTCGGTGACTTCCTTGACAAATTTCTCGACCTGATCCTGCTTGAATAGCACCTTCATGGTCACCACCGCGCCAAAGTCGGTGTCCTCTACGCGGCAGGTATACTGCGGGAGGATATAGTTGATCTTGCCGTAGAAGGAATAATCCATCTCCAGGCTAAGCAAGGTGCAGGTAGTCATCAGCTTGCGCTTTGCTGCATCCACTGCAATCTTTGCCCCGTGGGAATAAGCGCGGACTAAGCCCCCTGCTCCCAGCAGGATGCCGCCAAAATAGCGTGTCACGACCACCGCAACATCGACCAGTCCCTCTTTTTCGATGCAGTCGAGCATCGGAACACCGGCAGTTCCCTGCGGTTCACCGTCATCGGAGTAGCGTTTTACTCCATTGCGCAGGATATAGGCATGGGTATTGTGGGTGGCGTCGTGATGTTTCTTTTTGATTTCAGCAATAAAAGCGAGGGCCTGTTCTTCAGTCTCCACCGGTGCGATGTGGCCGATAAACTCGGACTTGCGCTCGATGAAGCTGTCCTCTGCCCTGTCATAGATGGTGGTATATTCCTGCATGATTCTCCCTCCCGCAAACTCGGTTAATGTGAAAACAAAAGTTTTCGTCGGGCATATCTTTTAGATTTGCCCTCCTTTTATCAAAAGGTGGTGGGTTTCAAAAGGGCAAAGCCCTTTGACGCACTCCGCAGAGTGCGAAACACCCCAAATCAATATAAAAATAAAAAAATCGATAGAGGCTGAATGCTGTTTCGGTGCTGCCGCACGTCAGTGCGCCGGCGCAAGCCGGAACAGATAAAATAAAACGATTCGTCTTTACACCATAGGTGAACAAGTTCCAGACTCAGCCGTCAAAAATCATCCACCGGATAATTTTTGAGAATAGTCTGTATAATTCGGCAGCTTGTGAAAACTTTTTCTCTTGCAAAAAGTTTTCACACTTTCAAAAATGCGCTTCCACGGATAAGATGTTTCGCTCACTGCGGTGAGCGCCCAAAGGCTCTGCCTTTGGAAACCGCGAGCTTTTTGTAAAAAGCTCGATCAAAAACTTCTGTTCACCTTTGGCGCGAAGCTTCTCTCCGTAAACATTTTTGCATAGCAAAAAGGCAATGCACCAGTTTTTCTGCTCTGACGCATTGCCTTTGGTAGTCTGAACCTTATTTGGTAAGACCGAAACGTTTGTTGAAACGATCTACACGACCGCCGGTATCAACCAGTTTCTGTCTGCCTGTGAAGAAAGGATGACACTTTGAACAAATTTCAACGCGCAGATCCTTTTTTGTAGAACGAGTTTCAAATTCTGCACCACATGCACATTTGATAACGGTTGGCTCATACTGTGGATGGATTCCCTGTTTCATCTTAGCTAGTCACCTCTTTCTGAAATTACATAGGATAACAAAATACATAGTACCATAGAAAAATCAATTTTGCAAGCGATTTTTCAAAGGAAATTCGCCCTTTTTTGAAAATTTTTTCCCTATCTGCGGTATTCCACAGCCATTCAACAGCTTTCCCCTTTTCTTTAAACAAACTTTCTTTTTCCATGACTATTGACAACCATCGGATTTGCTGCTATATTTTAAGTGTACTATTTAGACTAATACACTTAATACACATCAAAAACGGAGGTAATTTTATGATAAAACTTGACCTGCAAAGCAGGATACCTCTTTATGAACAGCTGGAGGAACAGATTATCCGCCTTTCCCTGCTGGGGGTGCTGGATGAGCATGAACAGCTTCCTTCGGTACGGGCACTGGCGCGAGATGTCGGTGTTAACCCCAACACTGTCGCCAAAGCCTATCAGGAGCTGGAGCGTCAGGGCATCATCTACACCGTCACCGGCAAGGGAAGTTTCGTTTCACCGGATGTGCTGTCTCTCGAACAGCCTCGTAAGGCTGCCCTTGAGGAAGTGTTTGCTGCGGTGGATAAGGCGCTTTCCCGCGGTCTTTCTAAAGAGCAGCTGCTCGATTCCATTCGGGAGCATCTGCAATCGCTGCCGGACAATTCGACAAACAGTCAGGAGGGAAACAAATGATTCAATCCGAAAACTTGACCAAACGATTTAACAATACATTGGCGCTCGATTCTCTCACCACCAGTATCGAGGACGGCAAAATCTATGGACTGGTCGGCTCAAACGGTGCCGGAAAATCCACCTTTCTGCGGCTGCTTGCCGGAGTCTACCGCCCGACCGAAGGCCGCATCATGATTAACGGTGAGGATGTCTACGAAAATCCGGCGCTCAAATCCGAACTTTTCTTCATTCCGGATGAGATCTATCAGATGCCGGGGGCTTCGATGGATTCGCTGGCAAAGATCTATTCTTCGATCTATCCAAACTGGTCGGCATCCCGCTACGCTGAGCTGGTAAAACGCTTCCCGATTCCGCCGGAACGCAAACTTTCCGCCTGCTCCAAAGGAATGCGCCGCCAGATTGCGATTATTCTGGGACTGAGCTGTATGCCAAAATATCTGCTGCTGGACGAAGCCTTTGACGGACTGGACCCGGTCATCCGTGTGGCGGTGCGCAAAATCATCGCTGACGATATCCTTGACCGCGGAACTACCGTACTGATTGCTTCCCATAACCTGCGGGAGCTGGAAGACCTGTGCGATCAGGTGGGACTCTTGCACGGCGGCAAGATTCTGTTCCAAAAGGAACTTGCAGAACTTCAGCAGGATTTTGCAAAGATTCAGTTTGCTGCAAAACCGCTGCCGGACAAAGCCGCCTTTGAACAGCTGGTTGACGTGATCTCCTTCCATGCAAGCGGCAACGTTGCCGAGATTGTAGCACACGGAAATCCGCATGAGGTAGAGCATAAGCTTTCCGCACTCAATCCTCTGCTCTGCGAGAGCGTTCCACTCACCCTCGAAGAAATCTTCATTACAGAAATGGAGGCAGTCGGCTATGACTACAACAACGTTATCTTCTAATAAATCATCCGAAAAACTGTTTGACCGTAAGCTTTTCAGTATGATGGCAGGCTGTCTGCGCCAAAACGGCATCCTGATGGCGATGTATACAGTGGGACTGGTGCTGATTACGGTACTGCCTACCTTTTATGATCTCCGCCAATACACTCCCACTAACACACAAGATGTCGAACTGTTCACCAGTTCCTTCTTTTATGCCGCAACAGGCATTATCGTTCCGGTACTGCTCGCTGCGATTCTATTTCATTATCTGCACAACAGACTTTCGGTTGATTTTTACCACTCGATGCCGGTTTCTCGCAACAAGCTTTTTCTCTCCCGCTACTTTGCCGGTATCGTATTTTTGGTCGTACCAATTACAGTCTGCCGCCTGATCTGCATCGTGATGCAGTGCTTTGCATTCAATGGATTAATGTCTGTTGTCAAGATTGCTAGCTACCTGCTGATGGATCTACTGATCTGGATTATCCTGCATCTGACTGTCTTTACCTTTTCCTGCATGATTGCGGTTACCTCCTCCAACGCGGCAGAAAGCATTATCTATTCCATCGCCATCAACGGCTGCCTAACCGGAATCGTGTACATCTTTTTTAGCCTTGCCAACATGCTCTATGGTGTTGAGCTGAATATGAGCTTTTCTTTTCTCTCTCCATATGGCATGATCAGTTGCTATCAAAGTATGTCATACGCTCAAACAATTCCTAACTATATGATGATATGGTGCAGTATCTGGGCACTGCTCGCTATTGCCGGTGTATTTGTTTCTCTTCATCTCTATCATCGTTTTCACAGTGAATGGGCACAGCAGTGGGGCAGACAGAGCGCCTTTTCCCAGCTGATGAAATTGCTGGCTGGCTTCCTCACTTCGTTTATCCTCTTTGTGTCTCTGTTTAACCCTATCTTTGAAGATCAAGTACAAAGCTGTCTGATTGGTGCACTCGTTGGAGGACCTCTGGGATTTTTGCTGGTGGAAGGAATCACTGGAAAAGGTTTTGGCAATCTGGGCAAAAATCTCAAATACATCGCCCTCACCGTTCTGGTCTGCCTGACCTGTCCTGTCTTTCTGTTCTTTAACGGATTCGGCATCGTATCCCGTATTCCTGACCTTCAGGACATTGAGAAAATCGAACTGACTATCAGAAGTCAGGATGCTACTTATGAGATTCTGGACTGGAATAATCCTGGAACCTCCTCAACACGCAATTATCTGTACATCACCCTCTCCTCAGAACGTTCCAAGGAAATTGTCCGCGAACTTCACCAAAGAGCCATTGAAGAAGGAAAAGATTATTCCGGACTTCGTGGAAACAGCCTGTCTATATGCTACACACTCCCACACTCCGAGATGAACCGAGGCTATTCCTTCGCTCTTTCCGACCTTCCGCTCATTCAGGAACTGTTCTGCCAGCCGGAATTTGTGGAACAGAGCCAAGCGGTCTTTTCCTACACACCACAGATACTCCAGTCAGTTTCCTGCTATGACAAGCTCGGCACTTACTGTGATGAGATCGACGCTGAAAAATATCAGCAGCTGCTGACTGCTGTACAGACCGACCTGTTAAATCTTACTCCGGAGCTTTTAAACGACTATGAAAAAGACCCTGTCGTCGGCTATCTGGAATGGGTGCTCAAACCAACCGTTATCACTCCAGGAGAGGGAAGCTTCATCATAGAAAATGGCGATCAGGTCACATTCGGCAACTCCGCACTGGTGATTCGTTCCTCCTATCAGAACACCCTCAGTCTGTTAAAATCATGGGGTATGCAGCCGCAAAACACCTATCTGGACGGAATTCACACTGTCAGCGTGTTCATGCCGGATTCCTATGATATGAACATCAACCTGCGCTCCACCATTGACTACAGATCGTTTGGATTGGGAGAAAAGAACTATCGCGACATCATGCCAAGTGAACACGGAGACACCGTCTTCTGGGATATTACCGATCCTCAGCAAATGGAAGCTCTGGTTGCTGCGTGCACTCCGTTCCCAACTTCTTCTTCCTGCAATCCAATCTATATTCAGAGTGATTCGGAGAAAAACGGAAACTCCTGCCGCAAGATGTATATTGAAAATTCTGTATTGCTCTCGATTGTAAAGGACAGTCAGGAAATTTCATATCTGCTCAACGCCGAAGAACTTGATCAATTTTTTAAGATACACAAAAAGAGTGATTCGGAATACTCAACTGGAACCCTCTCTTCAGGAGATTTTGTGGATACCAGCACCTACCTGAGTGTTGCCGAGTTTGCACGTCAGAACAATCTGGACTGGTTCACAGGTAAAACACCAGAACAGCTCGATGCTATGGAACGTACCGCCTTTATCTCTCCTGATGGTCAGTACAGCACCTATGACGGAGTTGAAAGCTATCACTGGTAAACCTTGATTTCTCCTTTTATAATTCATCCATAAAGAAAGGGCACGACCGTTTTGGTCGTGCCCTTTCCCCTTTCTCGAAGAGAAAATTTCTTCGACAGAAAATTTACAAACAAAAATTGAAAACTTTCCGGTGAATTGTTATGATAGAATTGTTTACGGGAATAGTAACAATATCCTTTCATTTATGGAGGTCAAAAAAGAAATGGAAAATAATCCGATCAATATGAAAATTTATTTTGCTTATGGCAGCAACCTGCACTTGGAACAGATGAAACAGCGCTGCCCTACTGCAAAACTTCTGGGAACCGGCAGAATCGAAAACTACACCCTGCTGTTTCGCGGTCCCTGTCAAGAGGATACCTTCCTCACAGTAGAGCCAAAACAGGGAAGCTTTGTTCCGGTTGCTGCTTTCTCGGTCGAACCTTCGGACGTCAAGGCTCTGGACGATTATGAGGATGTCGAAAACAATCTCTACCGCATCGAAGCTGTTTCCACCGAAGTCACCGGTCATGGCATGCTTTCCGGCTTTTGGTATATCATGAATGATGGACAGCCGCGCCTTCCTTCTGACCGCTACTGGAATACTGTTCTGGAAGGCTATCAGGATGTCGGCTTTGACCGCGCCCTGCTGGATGAAGCCCGCCGCGAGTGCCAGCAAAACGACCGCTAGAAATACGACGAAAACTTTTGTACGGGAAAGACTTGACCTTTCTGCTTTTCTGCTGATATAATAGATAGCGCAGTAAAGCTGCACATGATACGGATTCAGCATATCCCGGGAACCCTCCCCACATCAAACAGAGGGTACGAAATGTGCGGATATGGCGGAATTGGCAGACGCGCTAGATTTAGGCTCTAGTGGGTACCCCCGTGCAGGTTCAAGTCCTGTTATCCGCACCATAAAAGAAAAGTGCCTCTGTCGAAGACAGGGGTGCTTTTCTTTTATTTGGAGTGGTCAGGAGTTGAACCTTTTCAAGTTCCTGTTATCCGTTGCTGAATACCCTCCGTAAACCAAAGCTTTGTTTTCGTTTCGTTATCACGCACCATAAAAGAAAAGTGCCTCTGTCGAAGACAGGGGTGCTTTTCTTTTATTTGGAGTGGTCAGGAGTTGAACCTTTTCAAGTTCCTGTTATCCGTCGCTGAATACCCTCCGTAAACCAAAGCTTTGTTTTCGTTTGGTTATCACGCATCATAAAAGGCAGTACCTCTTTCTAGGACAGGGGTGCTTTTCTTTTATCCTCAAGCGCCTGAGGGTCAGCTTTCCCGTGCTGCTCATATCCATATCATCCAATCCCAGTTAAAAGACAAGAAGGTATTATCATCATGTCGCAAACAAAACATTCTGTCAACCACCCTTTCAAACGCTTTCTTTTTCTCTGCCTTGGTCTGATTATCATGGCATTTGGCGTAGCGTTCTCCATCCAGGCTGCTCTTGGAACATCCCCTATCTCCAGCGTTCCTTATGTAACTTCTGCTATTTCCGGGCTGTCTGTGGGCACCACCACGATCATAATGAATTTCATCTTCATTCTGATCCAGATTGCTATTCTGCGCAGAGAGTATGATTGGTTTCAGCTTTTGCAGCTTCCCGCAGCAATCCTGTTTGGTGTTATGATTGACGTGGCAAAAATCTGTATTCAGGGCATCACCGCCTCCAACTATTTTGAGCAATGGATTCTTTGCGCTGTCGGCATCTTTCTGATTGCCTTTGGTGTCAGCGTTGAGGTAATGGCACATCTGGTTACCACCGCGGGAGAGGGCATCGTCCTTGCAATCTGTCAAAAGGTTCCCATCCGCTTTGGCAATATGAAGGTTATCTTCGATGCGACTCTGGTCTGTATCGCTGTCATCTTGTCCTTTCTCTTCCTTGGACATCTCGACGGTGTACGGGAAGGTACCATTGCTGCTGCCCTGTTTGTCGGTCTGATTACCAAACAGACCAATAAACTGACAAATCTTATTGAACGCACCTGCTTACAATAAATTTTCGTTTTTCTCTGTCGCCTGCTCATACCGGAATAAAATAATTTATTCCGGTATTTTTTCATTTATTCACTTGACTTTATCAAGTAAATCATTTATACTTGACCTAGTCAAGAATAGGAGTTGAATGATCATGTTTCAGACCCTGGCATATTATGCCACCGCATTTCATCGCAGCTTTGTAAACTACACCACCGCCAAACTGCAGACACTGGGGCTTAACTTTGGCTCCCTGTTTCTGGTCATCTATGTGGGAAAACATCCCGGCTGCACCCAGACACAACTGACCTCCGACCTGAATCTGGACTGGGGATATTCCCAGCGCAGCGTCACCAAACTGGTGGAGGAAGGATTTTTAACAAGAGAAAAATCCGGCCGCTGCTATCATCTGAATCTGAGTGATAAAGGTCAGCAGGCGTTTGAGGTCAGCCATCAGGTCTTTTTTGACTGGGATGAACAGGTTTTATCGGCACTCAGTTTACAGGAGCGGGAACAGTTATTCACTCTCTTGGCAAAAGCAGCCCAGAAAGAAGTAGATTCTATATGTACGAAACCATCAACAGCCCAATAAACTACGGTGGACTACCCTTAAAAAACCGCATCATCTTTGCTCCTACCTCGCTGGGACTTCCCCAGACAGAACAGCTGGAGCTTCTCAAAAAGATCGCCTGTGGAGGATGTGCCATGATTATCATCGGGGATGTTCCGGTGCTTCCTTCCCACTTCGGCCCTTCCCTCTACACCAAAAAGGGATTTGATTATTACCGAACCCTGACCGATATGATTCATGCGCAGGGATGTAAAGTCTGTGCGCAGCTGCATCAGTCCGATTCCAACCTTAAGGGAATGATCCGATATATCCCCGGTGTGCTCACCAAACGCATTTCCATGGAAGAACTGCGTCCCCTGCTCAATCAGCAGGTAAGCCCCTATATCACTAACATGCCCGTCAAAAAGGTTCAAAGCATCACCTCCGCTTTTGGCACCGCTGCAAAACTTGCAGTGCAGGCTGGTTTTGATATGGTCCAGGTTCATGGGGACCGGATGTGCGGAAGTTTTGCTTCCTCCCTGTTCAATCAACGCACCGACTGCTATGGCGGAAGTCCTGAAAATCGTGCGCGGTTTGCTGTGGAAGCTGTCACTGCCATCCGCCGTGTTCTGCCAGATCTGCCCATTGATTTTAAGCTTGCAGTCCGTCAGGAAAACCCGCACTACGGAAACGCCGGCGTTCTGGAATCTGAACTTTCTGTCTTTGTTCCGCTTCTGGAACAGGCAGGCGTCACCAGCTTCCATGTAACTTTAGCAAACCATGGGGAACTTTCCGACACCATCCCGCCCGCAAAACATCCGGTATTTTCTTCTGAGGGATGTTTCCTAAAGTTCTGCGATCAGGTCAAGGCGCTGACTAACCTCCCTGTCTGTGGAGTGGGTGGACTGACTGACCCTGATTTTGTGGAAGAACAGCTTAAGAGCGGACGAATCGACTGCGCCGCAATGAGCCGCCAGCTGATTGCAGATTCCGAGTGGCCCAACAAGGTTCAAAACGGTGATGCAAAATCGATTCACCACTGTATCCGATGCAACAAAGAGTGCCTGGGTGGCATGATGGCTCACCGAGGCGTTCACTGTATCTATGAAAGGAAGAAATGATTATGAGTTACGCTATTGTTTTCAGCAGCCACACAGGCAACACCGCTCTTCTGGCTCAGACCATCCGGGACACCCTGCCGGGTGACTACCTCTATTTTGGTACCCCGGACCCCAAAGCACTCGAAGCTGAAACTGTCTATGTCGGTTTCTGGACCGATAAAGGAAGCTGCGATGAAAGCATCGCCCAGTTCTTAAAAACCCTCACCAATCAGAAGGTATTTTTGTTTGGTACCGCTGGATTTGGCGGCTCTCCGGAATACTTTGAACAGATTCTCAAGCGTGTTTCGGAAAATCTGGGAGAAAACACCCAGCTTGTTGGCAGCTATATGTGTCAGGGCAAGATGCCGCAGGCAGTCCGCGACCGCTATGAAGTAATGGAAGAAAGCCCTCGCCGCACTGCCATGCTGCAAAACTTCGATCAGGCAGTTTCTCATCCTGACCAGCAGGATCTGGAAAACCTCAAAACTGCACTCACAAGATAATCGATTGGATTGCAAAAAACCATCCCCATAAAATGGGAATGGCTTTTTTATGTATCAGTGATGATTTTCTTTTGTAACAACGCTCTGATAAAACTTTAGATACTGCTCATAAACAAAGTCGATATCAAACCCGATTAACGTATCAAAGGAAACGCTACCCAGCAGCGTGCGGACAAATCTCGTTCCCAGATAATACCCAACATCTCCGTGTCCATGATAGTTACACCAGTCACCAAAGTAACGTTGATTATATCGGCTCATGGTCGGGAGGTCATGGTGAAAATCGTCCAGAATCTGCACAAAATTACGGTCACACCAGCTTTTCCACCCATTTTCGTCCTGATGGTAGTAGCTGTCATCTCCCACCAGAACCTGTTCAAAACACATGGCAATTCCTTCTGTAAAAAGCTGCCAGACAAAATTTTTCTCGCTTTGCTCCGACTCCTGTTCCAGCTGGCCGTGCTGCTTATGATAAAGGTGTCCCAACTCGTGATAGATCAGCCCGTACATTGCCTGACGGGAATACCACCCAAGTTCCAGAATCTTTTCGATTCCAAGCAAAATCACATCTCTTCCATGGATGCTGGTCACCCATCCGGCAGCATTGCACAGTCCCAGATACAAAACAAGATCAGCGTCTATCTCCCTGTGGAAGGTTTGGATGATGCGCTCGTTGAGATGGTCAGTCACTGCCAGAAAGGACTGCTGCAAGATATCCCGCTTCGGATTTTGAAAAACTGCCTGAATGACCGGCAAAAAGTCCTTCTCAAAGGTGTACTCTCCGCTTGCAATATATTCTTCTACCTCATCCTCAAACAGATGAGACGAATCTTCATAGATTAAATTGATATACTTTCTCCATTTGTCGCGGGAAAAAGCTCCCTTATCAAACAGGTCGTCGATCTGTCCGGATGTGTTGATGATTTTAAGCATGACAAATCCGCCTTTCCTCTTTTTAATATTTTTATTTTCTCAAAAATCAAAACCAATTCCAACACACGAAATTTTCTCTTAAAATTTCTTTTTCCCTCTTGACTCTCAACCAAACTTCAGGTTTATACTGACGTTGCAAGGTACCAAAGCAATATGATATCGGAGGTTTTTTATGAAAATCGGTGAATTCGCCCAGTTGTGTCACACCAATATTTCGCTGCTGCACTATTACCAGAAAACTGGTCTGCTGCTCCCCGATTATGTCGACCCGTTTACCGGTTACCGCTACTATACCAGCGAACAGATTCCCGTTTTTTTCCGAATCCGCAGCCTCAAGCAGGCAGGATTTGAGCTAAACGAAATCAAAAAAATGATTGCTGCGCAAAAAAGCGATACTGAGATCCTGCAGCTATTTACGCAAAAAAGAGAAGCACTTCTCCGCTCTCTGCACGATCTTGAGCTGGCGCAGCAAATGATGTCAGGAGGTAATTTCATGCCAACCATTCAGTTTGTCAGCAAAAACGGCAAGGATACCGCATTCCTGCCAAGACAGCATACAGATGACCTTTCCCTGCTGTATCGAACCCTCGATCAGGAGCTTTCCGCACAAAACTATCAGCGCATCTCCTTCTTTGAAATAACGGACAACATGGTTTCCTGTGAGGTATTAAAGAAAACCACTTCTGCTGTTACCCCACACGAAGCAATCGACCTTCCTTTTGAGAATGACCCATCCGTCATCGGAAAATGGGAAACAGTCGGAGAGTTTGCAACCAAAGAAGATTTTCTGCAAAATATCCTTCCCCTACAAAATGATGACACTCTTACCCGGGAAATCTACTTCCTTCCAAACGGTGAGCGTTACTGGTGCTACGGCTGGACCAAGGGAATGCTGCTGATTGACGACGGCGTTTCCACCACACAAAACCCCTATGTTCTGGAACAGCACAACGGAGAGGAATACCTGTTTGTCACCTTCAAGTCCTATGACTACTGTCATGGCGGCAATCCGACCGTTCTGGTGCTCAAAAATGTCGACCACAACCGCTACTCTGCCGAGGAACTTTCGCGAAAGGATGACCTCAATCTTCCATTTGTACCGGACGAACGGTTAGTCGGCAGCTGGAGAGCGCACAGTTTCTGCAAAACCAAAGAAGCGTTTGACCCAGAGCAGCGCACCTGCAATCCATACTGGTCTGAAGTGACCTTCTTCCCAAATGGAAGCTGCACCAGCATCTATCGGGAAGGTGGAATTTCCGGCGACGACAAACAGACCTGGACCAAAGGCTATCTGCTGCGCAAATTTAACCATTGCGCCTGCGCCTATGAAATCCGAACCATCGACGGTATCGACTATCTCATCATCGAGTGGAAGAGCGGCGACTACCGTTGGGGCGGCTTTGATACCGACTACTATGTTTTTACCCGAAGTGAAAATTGCAACTAACTTTTTCTTCCTTCTTTTCTGCAAAAAAACTGTATCTTCTGCACTGGGGATAGAATCAGCACCAGAAGTATGTTATGGTAGTCAAGGCAAGGGATTCATCCGCACAATTACCCCTTCCGTTTGTTTTAAAAAAGGTCAGTCCATTTTTCGGACTGACCTTTTTCTCTTTCTCACATTTTTCCCTTTTTCAGAATAGAATGACACAGTCTATTCTGAGGAGTGGTCTCATGGCACCAAAACGAAAACCTTTCATCAATCCAGTCGATGGCTTTTTAATCCTTTTTCTGCTTTTGCTCCTGATTCAGTCCGCCTTCAATCTGCTGTTTGACCAGACCTTTACTGCGGACACAAACGCCATCGATGTGGTGGTTCGTACTTCTGCTGCTTTAATTTTCGGCAGCTTTTTAAGCGGTCAGGACAAGGTCGAAACACCTTCTACTCAAGCAAAAAGCACTCCTGCTCCGATATCTCTTTCTTCCGCTTTGCCATCGGAGAACATTCCTTCCGGTCAGATCGGTTTTTCTGCTCCGATGCCTTCCTCCTCTTTGGATGAGGTTCCCTCTCCTCCAGCTTTTTCGGAAAAGCCTGCTGTGGATAGTCGTACCAGGCCAAATCTTTCGGTGATCGTTGTCGCCTTGGTCGGACTTTTTTCGATGATTTTACTGCTGATCGTCCGCAATTTTACCACCGTTACGCCCGGCATGGCCGCTACCCTTTCCCAACTGCGGGACTTTGTGTGCGGCTGTATCGGCTTTCTGGTCCGACGTGCAAGAGAAAACTAAACTTCTTATAAGCTCAAATCCTTCTTGCTAAAAATCATGATTCCCAGTCCATACAGCAAAATGCCGCCCAGGTAGAGCACTGCTGTCATCCATAATTCCCCATTGCCCGCCGCAATCGCTTTGGGGTCAAACAAGGTCATCGGTGTCAGGTATTTTAAGAACTCCATGTCCTCCCCTACCTGCGAAAGCATCTGGATCAAAATAAACAAAATGCTCAATCCGCCGCCAAATCCCAGCGCGTATCTTGCTTCGCTAAACAAACAACTTCCCAAGAAACAAAGTCCGGACAAAAACAGATGCAGCCCCAAAAGTCCCAGATTCAAAATCAAAAACTTTCCGCCATCCAGCTTATCAAGGAACTGAATCTGTGCATAAAGCATCGAGATTGCCACTACATAACCCATCTGCAGCACAACCGATACCACCAGTGTAAGCGCCTGGGTCAGGCAGATTTTGGTCCTGCTGTTTGGGCTGGACAGCAGCCACGCCATCGAGCCCCGGTCGACATATCGAACCATCAGGATGTTGACCGCAATTAGCTCCAGAATCAGCGGCAGGCAAATAAGCAAAAATCCATACAGATAGTTTGCCATAAAGTCAAGCAAGGTGCTGCCCGGCGCATTCATTCCAAATGCGGAAAAAAGCTGCGGCATCGATTCCATCATCTGATTTAAGCTTTCCCCCAACGCAGGGTCAAACATTCCAATGATGACCGTAATGTACATAGTCAGAATAGCGCTGAAAATAATCCACGGTTTATAGATCGTCTTGAGATTGCGAACAAACAAGGTCTTAACCATTTTTCTGCTCCTCCCCATAAAAATGCAGGAACATTTCTTCCAGTGTTTCCTGCTTTTCTCTCAGGTCGCACACCCCGTATGCAAGCGCTGTTTGCAGCAGCTTTTGCAGACTCTGCTCCTTTTTAAGGCTCACCGTCCACACATTATGGCTAACCTCTCCATCCTGCCAGCAATCCCTTGCCAAAACAGCCTGCTGCTCACTGGAAAAGGTCAGCTGATATACCCTCCGGTGCAGCTTCTGCATTGGTTCGGTCGCAACCAGTCTGCCCGCTCTCAATATTGCCACCCGCTCACAGACACGTTCTGTCTCCTCAAACAGGTGGCTGGAAAGCAGCACCGTTGTTCCTTTTTCCTTCTCCTTCAAGATTACCTGTGCAAAGCGGTTCTGCATCAATGGGTCCAAGCCGCTGGTTGGTTCATCCAGAAGCAGTATCTTCGGACTATGCATCAAAGCACAGACAAGCCCAACCTTCTGTTTGGTTCCCTTGCTCATGCGGCGGATCTTCTGACCTGCATCCAGCGAAAACAGCTGGATCAGTTCTTCCATTCTGGTAGTATCCTTCATGTTGCGGATTCCTGCCATCATCCTTAAAAATCCAATCCCGCTCATATCTTCCATCAGTGCAAGCTCTCCCGGCAGGTAGCCCACTTCCTTCTGGGTTTTACTGGCATCTGCAAAACAGTCCATTCCCAGAATCCGGACTGTTCCGCTGTCCGGACGAACAAAGCCCATCAGCTGGCGGATGGTTGTTGTCTTTCCCGCTCCGTTGGGGCCAAGGAACCCAAAGACTTCTCCCTCTTCGATTGCAAAGCTCAAATGAAAAACGCCCCGCCCGTGCCCATAGTCACAGGTCAGATCCTTTACCTCGATCATTGTCTTGCTCATCTTTGATATTCCTCCTTATAAGCATAACCTATCATCATCTGTTTCCAGCGCGCATACTCCTGCATCAGGGGTTTTAATTCTATCTTCCCGCCGCTCATCAGCTGCCAGTGCAGGTAACCGTCGGTGAGAAAGATCAGCGTCTGCAAAACCTCTTTGGGGCTTACCCCCTCCCGAAACCGGCTGGTGTCAACGTGGGAAAAGTAAAGGTCGTACATCTGATTTGTCATGCTGACGATGTATTTTTTTGTCACCGGGCTGATGTCCTTCTCGGTGTTATAGTACATCCGAACCGAAAATTCCAGCACCCACGGCATCTTTTCAAACAGCTTCAGCTTCCCTTCAATCCCATAATCGAGAAGGTCAAAAAAGTCGTCAATCCCCATCAGCACCTCTTTTTTCAGGTGATTTTCGATCATCCTTTTCAGATACTCGCCCAGATAGAAATAAAGTGTCTTTTTGTCATGAAAATAATAGAACAACAGTCCCTTGGAAATCCCTGCTCTGGACGCGATCTCATCGGTGGAAGCGTGCTTGTAGTCGTTTTGGGCAAACACTTCGATCGCTGCCTGCAAAATTCTCTTTTTCTTCTCCTTTGGCAGCTGGGAAAAAGGACTGCCCTTTTGCTTTGTCTCCATCCTTTTCCTCCTTTGTTTTGACTGTCCGGTCAATTTTCTTTACGCTCATTTTACCAGATTGACTCAGATTTACAAGGCTCAACGGCACAAAAAAAGCACCCCTTACAAGGGTGCTTTTTTCTGGATTCTTATTTATTCATAAGCACAGAAGGTGTATCCCTGCGCACGCAGATCATCGATAACCTGACCGAGAATCTCCGTGTTTGTCTTGGACACTGCGTGCAGCAGGTAGATTGCACCAGGGTGACACTTGGACTCGATGGTCTGGATAGCTTCCTGTGGGTCAGGCTGATCGTCCACCAACCAGTCACGGTATGCAAAACTCCAGAACACGCTCTTATAGCCCAGCTGCTGCAGGACACTTAAGTCCGCTTCGGAAAACTCGCCCATCGGGAATCGGAACAGGCTCATCTCGTAGCCGTAATTTTCTTTCATATAGTCATGCAGCTCCATGACCTCTGACTTACATTCCTCGGTGGAGATTTCCGGGAAGGATGGATGGTTGACGCTGTGATTGCCGACGATGTGGCCCTCGTCAATCATCCTTTGAATCAGCTCCGGCTCGGACTTAACATAAGGCATCGTAACAAAAAAAACTGCCGGCACCTGTTTTTCCAACAGCACATCCAGAATTGCGCCGGTATAGCCGTTCTCGTACCCTTCGTCAAAGGTAAGATAGATTTTTTTCTCGTTTTCCCGGATAAAATCCGCACCGTACTGACCATATTTTTCCTGATAGGAGGTCGCACCGCTGGGGCGGTTGTCCTCATCGACCGGTCCGCCTGGACCCCATCCAAGTTTTGTGGTGTCCAGTCCCTGTACCGAGGTCTGCTCGGTCACAACCTCATTTTGGGTCTGGGCAGACTGTTCTGTCGATTCCTCTTCCTGCTGTTCTTCCGACTGATTTGTTTCTTCTACTTCTTTCTGCTCGGAAGGCTTTTCCATGCTCAGCTCATTCTCAGTTTCGTCTTGTTTTTCACCGGACAGGCTGTCATTTCGCTCCTGAGATTCCCCTTGCTCATCAGGCTGCACATCGTCCTTCATATCGAGCTGTTCTTCTTCCGATACTTCCGGCGCCGACTGTTCAACCGGTGGCTCAGGCTGTGTATTCTGTGGTTCTGCCTCCCTGCTGCAGCCGGTAAAGGCGGTCAGCAGCAAAGCAGCTGTCAATATCATCGAAATCATTTTTTTCATCTGATTACCACACCTTTCTTTTCTATCTGACATCTCCCTTATTTTGTGCTAAAGTCTGGTCAATCATTCGCTCTTCTTATATCCTCATTATAAAAGACTGTTGTCATAAAAAGCAATCCTTTGGGCAGACTATTTTTGATAAAAAATTCAGATTTTTCCGAAAGGATGAAACCCATTATGAACAAACGACAGATTGAATCGATAAAAGCCCGACAGATTCTGGATTCCCGCGGCAATCCGACACTGGAAGCGGTAGTTGTGTTAAACGATGGCAGCATTGGAAGAGCAGCTGTCCCATCCGGTGCTTCCACCGGGGAACATGAACTTGCCGAACTGCGTGACAATGACCCTTCGCTCTATCTTGGAAAAGGTGTGACCCAAGCTGTGGAACAGGTAACACAGACTATCTTACCTGCGCTCAAGGGGAAAAACATTTCTGCTCAGCAGGAAATCGACCAGATTTTGACAGAACTTGCTGACGATCAGGGAAGAAAACTCGGCTCCAACGCGATGCTTGGGGTATCGCTTGCCTGTGCAAAAGCTGCCGCCATTTCCTATCGTCTCCCGCTCTATCGTTACCTTGGAGGAAGCAATGCCAATATTCTTCCCGTTCCAATGATGAATATCCTCAACGGCGGAGCACATGCTTCCAACAATCTGGACATTCAGGAGCTGATGATCATTCCCCACAAGGCAGAAAGTTTTTCCCAGGCACTGGAACAATGTTGCCGTGTATACCATCGTTTAAAGGAGATTCTCAAAGAAAAGGGGCTTTGCACCGCGGTGGGCGATGAAGGTGGATTTGCTCCAAATCTCGGTTCGGAAGATGAGGCGTTCGGACTGCTGATGCAGGCAATCGACCGCGCAGGATTTATGCCGGAAGAAGATTTTGTGCTGGGAATCGATGCCGCTGCTTCCGAGTGGGCAAATCCGTTCCCCCAGTCTCCCGACGAATCCATGCCGGACAAACCCTATACCCTGCCAAAATCCAACCTTTCCTACACCGCCCCCGAGCTAATCGCTCATTGGGAAGGTCTGTGTGCCAAGTACCCCATCCGCTCCATCGAGGACCCGCTGGGAGAAAACGACTGGCAGTCCTTTGTCCAGATCACCCATCGACTGGGAAGCCGCATCCAGATTGTGGGGGATGACCTGTTTGTCACTAACCCAGAGCGGATTCGCGAGGGAATCGGCATGAAGGCAGCAAACGCTGTTTTGATTAAGCCAAACCAGATCGGAACGCTCAGCCAGACACTGGAAGCGGTACAGATCGCCCAGAGGGCAGGCTGGAAAACCATCCTCTCCCACCGTTCCGGTGAGACCGAAGACTGCTGTATTGCGGACATTGCAGTTGCCTGCGGTGCCGGACAGATTAAAACCGGTGCTCCCTGCCGCGGCGAGCGCACCGCAAAATACAATCAGCTCCTGCGCATTGAGGAAAATCTGGGAAACACGGCGGTATTCCCAAAAAACTTTTAAAGGAACCACCCGCTTTTTTCCATCAAATCCCGATCGGAAGCTGCCGGAAGATCGGAAAAGCAAAAACAGCAGAAGCTCTTAAGAGCTTCTGCTGTTTTTTTACAGATCTATTCCCATAATCTCGTACTCTTTCCCTTCATAGACAAAGGTTCCTCTCAGCCACAGTCCGCTGGGAAAAGAATCAGTCTGATAGGATTTCCCCAGCAGTTCCCGGTCCAGTACGATGTCCTGTTCTTCGCCAAGCACCAGCGGGACCATTTCCATTTCCTTGCCGGGGAGCTGGAGACGGAGATCGCGGATTTGTGCGTCGCTATCTTCGGTCGAGAGCGAAACATTTTTTAAACGCACGCCCCCCTCTATGTTTTCATAGGTGATCAGATAGACGCTTTTGACCGCCGCATCCTCCGGCAGGGTTTTATCCAGCGCATCCCCGGGATAGAGAATATAAAATCCGCCCCGGATTACGCTCTCCTCGGGAGAAGGAAAGTAAGCAATCTTAAATGCTGGACTTGTTGGGGAATACTTGGAGTGCAGCAGCTCCGGCTCCACAGAATTTTGGAATACCTCCTCGAAGGTCAAAAAGCTATGGTCAAACGGTTCTTCC
>UMBF01053316.1_pt1 | contig 30873 bp, 36 predicted proteins | sample 1963901 | NCBI WGS metagenome assembly UMBF01 (sample SAMEA4835935, study PRJEB28245) | human gut metagenome | biome: gut microbiome; material: fecal sample | place: Denmark | collected 2008 | reverse complement strand
AATGATCCATTACAAATGAAAATCATAGAAGAACAAATAGCATCAATTATTACACAAGAAAACATCAAAGAAAATCAATATGAAAATGAACAGTTTGAACAAGAAAACGATGATTTAGAAATTTAATAAAGGGCTAAGTTGACCCTTTCTAATATTAAATTAGTGGTGACACGATGTAAAAAAATATGGTAAGTGAAAAATATTCTTTTAATCTATTTATCAATTATTATGATACAATATCTATAAGGAGGTTATGCTTATGAAAAAATATAAATATCATGTATGTATAAAACAACCCTTTGAACATTGTGATCGTATTTTCCCAAACCAACAAAAATATGTATCAGAAATATTAAATTCATTAAAAAAGGATGAAAATATAAAAAAGATAATTATTTTTGGATCAAGTTTAAAACCTACTTGTCACATTGACAGTGACATCGATATTTATCTTGAACTTGATAAAAATAAGAGAGTCAACTTTCCTTTTATTACAAAGGCATATGATTACTGGAACAATTTTACAGTAGATGCCAATTTAAGAAATGAAATAAAGAAAACAGGAGTAACCATATATGAGCGATAGAACATACCTAGATATTGCAAAAGAAAACTTAATACTAGCAAAAAATATCTATGAATCATTTGATGATGAAATCATGCTCAATTATGCAGGTTATCATTTACAGCAATCAGTTGAACTAACATTAAAATACATTCTTTTTATGAATGGTATAGATTTTCAAAAGTCCATAGCATTAATCAGTTAATAAATGTATTTGAAAAAAATGATATGTTAGATTTGATACCTGAATATATTGATGATAACAGTGATATGATTACCAACTGGGAATCACAAACAAGATATATATTAGATTATCAAATAGCTAGACGTAAAATAGTAAAAGCATTTCCTGAAATAGAAAACTTAATATCTAATGTCGAAGAAATGTATAAAGAATATGTTAATGAATTTGAAGAAGATGAACAAGAAAATAATTTGGAAATTTAATAAGGGCTACTTTAGCCCTTTTTAATTAAAAATAGCATTATCGAAATCTAGCAAAAGAGCCAACTTGGCTCTTTCTATATACCATATAAATTTAATAATTTATCTATCGTGGAAAAAAAGTAGAGGATTTGTCGATTTACATATGCTATACTACAAATGTAGAAGTTTTAAAAAGAATTTCTGCTTTTTATATTCAAATTTAATACAAATAATCATTGAAAAGAGCCAATATGGCTCTTTTCAATTTCCAAAGAAAAGGAGTATATTCATGAATAAATTAGAAAAAAAACTGATAGATCAATTAATAGAACAAAGTGAAAGCAACTATCCAATGCAAAAAGCAGTTTCTGACTGCTGTAAAGAATATTTAAACAATAATCAAGTAAACGAGCTCTCATCATTTATAGAATTTTATGAAAATATATTTGAAATTTCAAAAAAACAAGTTAAAGAATTATATTATAAAGAAAGTGTATCTATTAACATTGATGAAGCTGTTAGAATTGTGACTGCTAAAAATCTATTTGAATGCTTATCCGCAAATGATGAAAGCTTTTTAGATTATCTGAAAGATAAAGAAAATCAAGTGTTAAATCAAGAACAAACACAAGATGATATTATCGAAATCTAAAAAAGAGCCATGTTGGCTTATTCATCATAGTAGAAAAAATGTTTAGAAATTGTCACAACTGTTATAATATAATAGTTATATATCAAAGATAAAGGAGAATTTATTAATGACAAAAAATGAATTAGTAGAAGCTATTGCTTCAAAAACTGAACTGACTAAAACTGATGTAGACAAAGTAATCACAGGCTTTGCTGACGTAATTACTGATGCACTTGTTAAAGGAGACAAAGTTTCTCTAAAGGGATTTGGTAATTTTGAAGTAAGAGATAGAAGCGCTCGTACTGGTCGAAATCCTCATACTGGTGAAACAATTGAAATCAAAGCAAGTAAATCCCCTGCTTTTAAAGCAAGTTCAGCATTAAAAAAAGCTGTAAATGGATAGGAGGAAAGGTCATGAAAACAAAAGAAGAAAGAGAACAAATTGTTGAAACAGCTTCTTCACTTTGCTCTTTAGATGGATATTCAAAGGACAAAGATTTGTTTCAACCATATATCGAAGGAACTAAATCATTAGATGATTTACTTCAAGAAGAATTAAAATCATAATCATTTTCAAAAGAGCCAACTTGGCTCTTTTGTTTTACTTACAAAATTGGAGGAAAAAAAGATGAATGAAAAACACGATAAATTGGATTTAAGCGATCCATTTTTTTCTTATGAAAACCAATTAAAAAGATTTAATGATTTAAAATATAAACACACTAATACTTTAAAAAATAAATTGAATATAAAATCAGAATCAAAATTAGCAATTAAAGAAGAAAACATTGTAAAGATAAAAACTGCTATGCTTATTGAACAAAAAGAAAATGTTCTTGATCAAATAAAACTTGAAACTGAAGATGACAAAATCAATTTTCTAAAAGGAATCAATAAATTTATTTATGAAGATCTATATGATTTTGCTGGAAAGTTCAGAACAGTAGATTTTGTTGGAACAACCAAAGATGATTTTCAACATTATATTGAACCAATGTCTTTAGAAAATTTTGATCTCGCATTTAATGAAGTGTTTCAAGGGTTCGATAAGAATTATTATGAAAGATGTTCGTTAGATCAAAAAGTTGCCCTTTTCTCTTTTAATATGAGTAAGCTGTTTGATATTCAACCGTTTTACAAAGGAAATGCTATTACAACAATATTATTCTCCCAACAATTTGCTGAAAGAGAATTAGGATTAGATATAGACCTAAATAAATTATTGTCGAATGATTTAAATGAATTGTTTGCTTTAGCACATGGTAGTGATTTAAAACCATTGATGGATGCAATGAACGAATGTATAAGTGAACCTCATAAATATGATAAACTGTTTGAAGAAGAACATGTAAATGAAGAAACAGAAGAAATTAATGACGAACAATCCATATAATGTGCTTGTCTATATATGTATTTTTTAAAAGAGCCAAGTTGGCTCTTTTATTGTAAAAAATAAGAATTACATCATCATATTTGATAATATTTAAAAAAAGTTTATTTTTTTTGATTTTTAAAAACCCTTATTTTATGCTAGTTTCAGAAGATTAAAAAAATCAATCGTGGAAAAAAAGTAGAGAAAACCGTTTTTGGGGTATGCTATAATTGCTATAGTTGGAAGAAATAGATAAATCCAACATACAGTTGATCAAAAGAAACCATCTAATTCAATCAACTTAAAAAGTATATTCTTTCAGAAATCCACCTGTAGAATATATTTCAAATTCAAAAGAGCCAACTTGGCTCTTTTCATTTTTTATTGGTTCATTAAATCAATATTTTCATAATTGAGCCAAACTAGCTCTTTTTAAAATCCACTTTAAATGTAGTTGATTAAATGAGAATCAAAAAAAATTTAAAATATATAAAAATAAAAAGTCCTTATTCTATGTGACTTTCAAAAGAGTTCAAATTTTAATCGTGGAAAAAAAGTAGAGAAAACCGATTTTTAGATATGCTAAAATATGTATACTAGGAGTTCCTAGAAAGGAATACTAGTAAACGTTTGGTTCATTAATAGTTTCTCTATAAAAAGGTGTGCTATCAAAACACCTTTTTATATAATATATGATTTGACTTATGCCACCATTAGGAATAACATATAAGTAGATAAGGAACAAGTTGTTCGTGAAAATTAAAAAGTGTTCCTAATGTGAGGTGAAGAAAATGAGCGTATTTATAAATAACAAAATTCAACTTATCAAGAAATTTTATACTGGCTCTTTGAAAAAACAATTGGATAAATATGATGTTTCAAGATCCAGCTTCTATCACGGTTTTGTAGAAAAAGAAAAACTACAGCCTATGTACGAAGAAGTAAGAGATAAAATTATGCTAATGCTTGATGTTATCATTGAGATAGAAGCAGTTGATTTTATTAGAAGTAAAAGTCCAGAGGAACGTAAAGAAATACTTGGAGCTGATGCTATTGTTGGAAAAGATCCAACCCCTATCATAACATCAAGCAAAGAATTCAAACAAACGAATGGATATGTATTATTGAAGAAAGTAAGAGCTTTAGAAAAAATATTAGAGGAGATGGTAGAAGATGAATAATGAAAAAGATCCGATAACAGAATATTTAAAAATAGTAATTAAAACTATGTTTACTCAAAATATAATTGTAATTGCTATTGCTTTGGGTCTAGCAATTATCTCTGCATTTATTACATGTATTACAGGAATAAAATTATAAAGTTAATAATTTAAATAAAGAGCCAACTTGGCTCAAACATAAAAATGGGAGTGTTGAATATGGAAGAAAAGAAACAAAATGTTATTGAAAAATATTTAAATACAAAATCAAAAAAAATCGCTGCTGGTTGTGTGGCTGGTGTTTTACTGATTGGAGGAGTTTATTATGTTACTAGAGATACTTCTCCTGATTTATCTTTGAAAAAAGAAGTTGTAACTGTTGAATACGGTCAAACATATAATCCTGTATTTGATCAATTAGTCAAGACAAAAGGACTAGATAAAGACGATGTTAAGTATCTTAAAAACAATGTTAAAATTAAAAATGGTATCAAAAATGAAGATCAGAAAGATTATCCAGCTGTTGGAAAATATAAAGTAACAGTTAAATATAAGGATGAAACAAAAACTGTCAAAGTCACTGTTAAAGATACAACCGCTCCAGAGCTAAATGTTCCTGATAATACGGAAGTTGTAAAAGGAACTGACCTTTCAAATTTTGATTTCAAATCATTAATGAGTGCTACTGATTTAGCTCAATTAAATGATATTCAAATTGACTATAGTGGTGTGGATGTTAATAATGCTGGAGAATATACAGCAAAAGCTTCTGTTGAAGATGTCAATAAAAATAAAACTGAAAAAGAATTTAAAGTGACAGTTGTTCAACCATCAACAGATGAAAATACTGAAACTACTACAGAAGTACAAACTGATCCAACAACTGGTCAAAAGAAAACAGTTGTTGTAAGTAAACCTAAAAATAACACAACAACTTCTAATAGAAATAGTTCCAGCAATAATTCAAACACTAATTCAACAAATAATAGCAATAGTGGTTCACATGGAAGTTCAGGAAGTTCTTCCAGTAAACCATCCAGCAGTGGAAATACCGGTGGAAGTTCATCAGGATCTTCGGGTGGTAATTCAAGTACACCATCTCAACCTTCAAAAGTTTTGAAAACAAAATATTGGGCAAAATGTGATTGTGGATGGTATTGTGATACATACAAATCTTCTAAAGAGGCAAGTGATGGTTTGAATAAACATTTAGATGAAAATTTATACAATGACAAATGTCCGGGTCATGGAAGATACGGAGCTAGTGAGTATTGGGAATAGAATAAAATTATAAAAGACAATCAGAAGATTGTCTTTTTCTATACAGAAAGGAAATAATGAAATGAAAAACTATATATTCAAATGGGTGTTTCACCCATAGACAATCTACGGATTGTCTTTTTTTATTGTCAAAGGTCGTTTGATGCGTCAAACATAAAGCCTTTTTCACAGAAGTAATTTAATGCTCAAACTTGCATTAAGAAAATATACGTATATTTTAAATATAATTATAGGAGATAGAGAATATGAACAAATGGTTTAATAAATTTAATAAACTAACAAAAGTGTTCATCGTGATTGGAATGATATTCTCCATGTGTTTTTCTGCAGGAAACACTACTTCAGTAGAAGCTTGGGATAATACAATTCCTCATGAATTTACACGAATTAAAGAAATCAAATATCCTTGGTGGTGGTCTAAAAAAATTGGCTCTACTAAACAATGGTCAACAGTGATGACTAAATACAATGGTAAATATGCCTATTGTTTAGAAGCCAGTAAAAAATCCCCTTCAGCAGGAAATTATCCAGCTGAAGTCATTGAAAATAACGAAGCAGTTAGAAAGTTACTTTATTATGGATTTGGAGGACCTGGTTACAATCAAGCAGTAAGAGACATGTATACTATTGAATTGAACTCATGTGTTCCTGATGATTTTGGAGATAAGCATGGTAATTTCGATGACGGTGCTTATTTATTTACACATATCTGGTTATCTTATGCCTATAGTGGAGATCTAATGGGATTAAACCTAAACGATTTCAATAAAAAATGGCCTAATGCCGACGGAGTAAGCGGATATGGTGACAATATCTTATGGGGTTATAACTGGATCATGTCTCAGCCTGATATTGGTTATGCTAAATGGAATCCATCAACTGGAAATGGAAAAATTACAAATTTAAAAGCAACGTATGATCCAGCTAATAGAATCCAATATACAAATACAGTTACACTTGAAGGAAGTAACGCACAAGCAAACTTAACATTGCAAGATGAAGTAACATTGCATAATGTTACTACGGGTGAAACACAAACAGGTGGAACTTATACTTTGAATGCAGGACAAAGCTTTTATTTGACTGCACCTAATAAAAACATCAGTGATTACCAAAGTGGAAATGTCGCTGGAGCAGGATGTGAAAATTTTACTGCTTTAGCAATCAAAGATGGCGGTTCAGGAACACAAACCGAAGGTTCATGGGAAATGGATCCTGATAGCGCAAGATTAGTTTATACTGTAGACTGGCTAGATTTTGGAGATGTTGAAATCCAAAAACTAGGTATTGGTCAAGATAATCACCAAAGTGGATTGATTGAAGGTTTGAATGGCGCTGAATTTACTTTGAAACTTCAAAGTGAAGTCAATGAAAAAGGTTGGGATAATGCAAGTACTTATGATGTTATTACAACAGCCAATAATTCAAACGGTAAAAAAGGATATGCAACTACAACTAACTTACCATACGGCAAATACATTATCAGAGAAACAAAAACTCCTGATGGATACGTTACATGCCCTGATTTGATTTATGAAATCAGTAAAGAAACTGACAATATCACATTGAACAATGACATTACTACTGCCTATGTCAAATTAGTCAAAAAAGATGCTAAAACTGGTAAGACAGTATCTTTAAACAGTGCATCATTCAAAATCAAAAATAAAGAAACTGATGAATATGTAACTCAAAAAGTCGGAAAAACTAAATATTCTGTATTTACAACTAACAGTAAAAATCAAGTAGTCGTTAAAGATGAATACTCATCTTCAGATGATGAAGAAGGAAGTGTGACAACTCCTTTAAAATTATCTAAAGGTGAATATGAAATTACTGAAATCAAAACTCCAAAAGGATTCTTGGATTTAGATGCTCCTGTAGAATTCAGCATTTTAAATGAAGTTGATCTTACTAAAGATGATGATGGAGATAATGTAGTAGAAATCGTTATCAACAACGAACAACCTACAGGTTCAATCAAATTAATCAAAAAAGATTATGATACAAAAGAAGCATTGAAAGATGTAGGATTCAAATTAACAGCTGATCAAGATGTAATTGATGATGCTGATGGTTCAATTATTTATCACGAAAATGAAGTCATCGGTGAATATACAACTGATGAAAATGGAGAAATCAATATTGCTGATTTACCAATCAATGCTGAAGGTAAAACTGTTTATACAATGATTGAAACAAAACCATTAGATGGATATGCTACTGATGATACACCAATCAAATTTGAATTCAGCCAAAAAGATACAACTACTAAAGTATATACAGTAGATAAATCAATGACGAATGAAAAAGTTGAAATTCATACAACAGCAACTTCTGATGACAACCATGAAGCACAAGAACAAGAAACAATTACAATTAAAGATAAGGTTTCTTACAAAGGATTAGTCAAAGGAAAAGAATATACTGTAAAAGGTGTATTGATAGATAAAGAAACTAATCAACCTTTATTAGTCGATGGAAAAGAAGTTACTGCTGAAACTACATTTACCGCTGAAGATAGAACTGGGTCTGTTGATGTAGAATTTACATTCAAAGGCACAGATCTTTCTAAAAAGAAAATCGTTGTTTTTGAAGATATGTATGAAAAAGACAGATTGTTAGCTAGTCATAGCGACATTGAAGATGAAGATCAAACTGTCAATATTATTGATATTCATACTTCAGCTAATGTAGAAAACAGTAAAGAAATTACAGTTGATAACAATAAAGAAACTAAAATCAAATTAACTGATACCGTTTCTTATGAAGGGTTGACTGTAGGTAAGGAATATTCTTTAACTGGTGTTCTTCATACCAAAGATGGAAAAGTATTTAAAGTAGATGACAAAGAAGTTACTGCTACTCAAAAATTCATTCCTGAAACTGAAGATGGTACTGTAGATGTTACTTTTGAATTTGACGTTAAAGATTTCACAGGTGGTTCTTTAGTCGTATTTGAAAAATTATTCAATGAAGATGGTAATGAAATTGCTAAACATGAAGATAAGGATGATGAAGATCAAACTGTCAATATCAAACGTACTGACAATGTAGAAATTTCAAAACAAGATATTACTACTAAAAAAGAACTTGAAGGTGCTAAATTAACTGTTAAAGATTCTGATGGTAATGTCGTAGATAGTTGGATTTCAGGTAAAGAACCTCATATGATTGAAAACTTGACTATTGGAAAAACATATACATTAATCGAAGAAATCGCACCTAAAAACTACAAAACTGCTGAAAGTATCAATTTCACTATTGATAACAATGGAACAGTCGTTCAAAAAGTCGTTATGTATGATGAATTATTACCAGTTGCTAAAAAAGTAAAAACTGGTGATGATACTCGTATTAACTACTATGTTGTAATTGCTGTATTATCTTTAATTGCATTTTCTCTACTATTTATTAGAAAAAAAGCCATGAATAAAAAATAAAGTGACGTAAAGTCTAACCTATTCTTAAAGGCAAAAAATAATTTACATGCATGAGGTGGCAAATAGCCACCTCTTAATATTTATAGAGAAAAGGTTAAACTTTTCTTTATAAATATTAAGAATGCAATTAATTTAGGAGATTGAAATGAAATATATAAAAATAACTATAATCATATTATTTATTCTGATTTTTACAACGGGATGTACTGACTTGATCAAAGATCCTTACTCCAAAGAAGACAGAATGAAATTTCAAGAGAATATCACAATCAACTATGGAAAAAAGGATGTTGATACAACTAAATTTGTAACAGGCTATGATAGTTACAGTATCTCTGACATCAACAGACATAAAAATTCAAAAACAATTACAATAGATAATTATACAATTAAATGCCCTACTTTTTCTGCAAATAAAATGGGAAAGCAAAAACTGGTATATAAGGTTGATAATTATAGTTATCCTTTATACGTTACCGTTAAAGATAAAGAGAAGCCAATAATCGAATATCAAAAAGATATAGATTATACGATAGATGATAAGATCAGTATAAAAAAATTATTTATAATTAATGACAATCTAACAAAGAAAGAAAATCTAAAAATTAAATATAAAGGAAAAATCAAGAACAAAGTAGGAAAATATAAAATTACTTGTACTGTTGAAGATGAAGCTGGTAATAAAAATAAGGCTACATCAACCATACATATTTATGATAAGCCTACTCTATCTGTATCTAATAAATCAGTATCTTTAAAAGTAAATCAGGAAGTTCAAATAAATGCTTCTACTACTGGTAAAGAAAATAAATGTACTTATTCATCCGAAAACGAAGGAATCGCAACAGTAAATGAAAATGGTCTTGTAAAAGCAATCAGTAACGGGCAAACCATCATACATGTAAAAGCAAATGGATTAGAGGAAAAAGTAACAGTTAGTATTGAAAACAATCAGCCTACATCCCCTACTACTTCAAATGAAAATAATTCTAATACTAATAATAATAAAAATAATGATAATTCTAATTCATCTAACCCATCAAATAACAAGTCAAATTCAGGAACTTCGACTAATCCTAGCCAATATAACAAATATTTTAGTGGTAATTCCATTGATTCATATAATTCAGCATACAGCTATGCTGAAAGTATGATGAACAGTGGTAAAGTTCATGGTTATTCAGTTAGCCCTGATGGTAATGGATATAATGTTACATTTAACTAAAGAGCCAAGCTGGCTCTTTTTAATAAAATAGAAAAGAGGATAGAAAATGAGCATTATTGATCAATCAAAAAAATATTGGATAAGTTACATAAGGAGATATGACAGTCAAAAATTTATTGATAAAACATTTGAAGAAATCGAATTTCTTAACGATAAAATAAGTCAATATCATATTGAAGAAAGAGAATATTTAGATAGAATTAAATATTTAGAAAAAAAGTTAGATATAGAAAAAAACAAAGGTATATATGGTGAAAATCCTAAAGTAATGACATTATTTATAAAAGTCATTACTTTAGAAGATAAAACCATTCAAAAATATATTCCTATACTTCATTATTCTATTAAAACAAATGAATATAAAGAATCAAAGTTTATATTCATTACAGCTAATGAGTATGAAACTGTTGTTTTTGAAAGAAGATATTATAATCATATTTATTACAAAATAGAAGGTGTCCATAAGGAAATACTAGAGCTATAAGACAATCAAATGATTGTCTTTTTTTATACCTGAAAGGAGGTGAAAAAAATGCACGTCAAGGTTACGAACATAATTCTTGGAGTATCATTCTTTGTTCTCATGTCAATTGCAGAAGTTGTACACTACTTTGCAAAAAAAGACATGGAGCTTTCTGATTTATTAAAAAAATTAGGACTTTACGCTTTAGTTGGTGTGTTTATCACCCTATTTACAACGCTTTAGTCATTGAGCCATGTTGGCTCTTTTTTATTTAAACGAAAGGAGGAAATTTTATGCCTATTTTATTTGCAAATGGATTTGCACCTATTTATAACCTAATCAAACCATTTTTTACTGATGGATACACATTTGTTCAATCATGTGCAACAATCGCATTCCCTGCAATCATTGCTTATTATAAAATTAGAGAATCATTTGCCGAAGTACAACAAGACCAAATGTACTCACAAAAAACAAAAGGTGTATTGGTTGCTTTAGCAATTATTTTCTTGGCTAAGCCAATCGTAGAAGTAATCGGTAACTACTTTAATAAATAGATCAGGTAGAACCCAAGCGGTTTTATCTGACTTTTTGAAAGGAGGAAAATAATGGATAATCTTTCTGTTATTTTGGGAGTTGATGAAAAAACTATTCGTGATGAATTAGGTGAAATTAAAATCAGTAAAATGGTTTTTTCAAAGGTAAGAGAATTATTTGATGATGATTATGACAAATTCAAAAAATTCTATAAATACTGTAAAGGAAATATTCCAGCAATGATCTATCAATTCAACGAGATATATAAGAGCTTTGAAATAAACATAGTCAATAATGATATTCCATTTATGAATGAAGAAGATGAAAAGGAAATCATGAAAATGATTAAAGAATATCATTCAAATGTCAACGACTCACTCACTTCAATTAAAAAAATGCTTATTGAATTAAACAGTAAAAATGTTGAAGTTGATACAAAAGAAATTGTTGATGCTTATGAACGTGAAACAGTCTTACTGCAATCTATTTTCAAAGATATTGTTGATAAGTTGGATTCAATAGAGAATGAAACAAATTCCAATAAAACAGATACCGACAATATAAATAACTCTCATAATAACCAATATAAAAATTATATGATTAACATGTTTAAGTTTATTAAAAACAATCCTAAAAAATCAATTATTTTTCTTGCAGTCATATTGATTATATTCATTTTGGGAGGTGTATTGATCTAATGTATTATGCAATTTTAGATTTTGCTTCTGATGGTATTTCTAATACTTTTAGATACATAATGTGGCAAATGATTAAACCTCTTATAAATGTACTGAACGTTTTGTTAAATGCATTACTTAATGGAATTCTGCCCTTCTCCATTCTATCTAATGAGTGGGTCAATGCTGGATATAAGGCGTGTATTATTTTAATGATTTCAATTCTCCCTGCAAAAATTGCTTGGGAGCTTTTTTATGCAATTATGATGGATGCTGATAATGTTGATCCTAGTAAGAAAATCTTTGGTGCTATTATGTGTTTTTTTATTGCTATTTCAATGCAATATGTTATTCCAATGGTCAATAACATTAGTGTAAATGCGTCTAATGCCCTTATGCAAATGGAATATACAGGAAGTAGCGGAAACAATAAAAAAACAATGTCAAACCAGCAAACTAATCTTTCAAAAAATCTAGTTGTTTCTGTTCTGTGCTCTTTTGGTGGAATGGAAAAAAACAATACCGTTTTTTCATATGTTACAAATGGTAAAAATCAAAAAATGGATATAGGAGCTGAAAGATTCTATGACTATATTACAAACTCAACTGATGCTTTGAGTGGTTATGATGGAGAGCCATCTAATAAAAGTGGTCGTTCCAGTTCCTCATTTTTTTCTAGAGGAAAATATGACAGATGGTCTTTTTACTATCGTTGGGATACCAGTGGTTCTTACCATTTTGGAGGTACTGAAGGTTCAGATGATTTTGACTTGTTAGGTAAATGGAATACAGATGATGATTTTCCTGAAGCTAAAGATCAAGGCGGAAGTGAAGCTTATGGTACTCATTCCGTACCATCTAGTAAATCACAGGCAAAAAAAGCCTATGATTATATGGTCGAACATTCAGGAGATTATATTTGGGATTTCAGTTATATCGGTACGCTTGTAGGATTAGTTATATTTGTCATTTTATTGGGCTATGTTTCGATTGAAATTGCAATGAGAATAATCATGATTGGATTTTGGTATATTATAAGTCCTTTATGCTGTTTATCATTAACAAATCAACAAAACCCACAAGCTTTCAACGTTTGGAAGAATGCTAGCATGGGAGCATTTCTAGTAAACTTTGCACAGCTTTTTTTATTACAGTTTTTTATGAATATTTCATCTTCTATTCTTAACAACAAAGCAACAGGTGTCGCTAATACGATTGCATCACTAATTTTGTATTTTGCATCCTTTTCAGTCGTGATCTCTGCCCCACCTTTTATCCAATCAATGATTGGTGGATATGGTGCAGGATTCTTGGAATCTATGAACCAAATGAAAGGAATTTGGAATTCAGTTGGTGGCGGTGCAGTGATGGCTGCTGGTAGAAAAGTGATGGGTAGACATAATGATATGACAGGACATTTGACTGGTGGTGTTCGTGGTAAACTCTTCGGTAATAAAAATATGCAAGGTCAAACAGTCGGTGGAATTGGAGGTGCATTTAGAAGCACAAAACAAGGTGCTAAAGATGTTGGAAAAGGCATTGCACGTATAGCTCTAGGTAAAAAAGATACAAACCCTTATACAAAAGATAAAGATGGAAATACAGTTGCAAATCCGAACTATGGTAATCGTCATGGTGGTATCGTAGGTGCAGTTATGGGAGATAAAAGCAATGCTGAAGATGGTAGAGTTGGACGTATCCCTATCAGAGACAGAATGACTAAAAAGATTGGTGATACTGTTGAAAGAGGCGCTAGAAATATTAGATATGCTCCTAACAAAGGTCAAAGCCAATCAAATTCTAGAAAAGTTAACTCAAATAGAAGTACTACCCGTTCATCATCAGGAAAGACATATACTCGCAGTACTTCACAAAGTACAAGACAAAATGTTAATTCCAATAATGTAAGAAAAACAACTACCAATTCAATGAGTGATTTATTCAGCAATACTTATTCGGACAAGAATAAAAAAGGAGGAAAAGATAAATGATAGCTCCTAACAGTTTAAAAATCATCATAAACAAAGGAAAGAAAAAAGAAAAATTTATCTTCTTTTTATCAATAGATCAAGTATTTAAAATTACAATAATCTTTCTAGCAACTTTTTATATATCAAAAAAGCTAATTGGTGAATTCTATGCTCTGATGATTGGCTTTGGTTCAATGGCTTTCTATGCTGTCCTTTGTTTTGAGTTACCTGATCATTTGAGTATGATGGAACACATCAAACTATTTTTCAATTTTCTAACAAATCAACCTAAGAATTATCTTTATTACAAAGAAATCAATATAGAAAAGGAGGAAGAAGAAATAGAATATGAGTATATTCAAGAAGAAAGAGTCCAACCAATCAAAAAAGAAAAAAGAAAAAAATCAAAATAAACAGCAAAACAAGAAACCTTCTCCTAGAGATACAAAGAAAGTCTCACATATTAAGGATGCTATCCCTGCTAAATGGAGTGAAGAATATCAATGCTTTGTTGATAATAATGATAATTTCATCTTGATGGCAAAGGTTACAGGAACGAATATTTGGGGAATGAATCAAAAAGACCAGTTCGCCTATCTGAATGCCTATGCAACCATCTTTCAACAAAATATCCATGCTGGGATGATTTATTCTTATGAAGTCCCTGCTGATGTCGAAGGATATGTACATGATTGTGAAGTATTGAAGAATACCTTAAATGTAACAAAGAGTGTTGTTGACCGAAAAAGATATGAGATATTGAATGATGCCGAAAATCGTTTGAAAGAAGTATCTGTTACAAGAGAATTAGTAGACAGAAACTTTATGATCATTTTAAAACATAAAAATCTAGACGTTCTAAAGGATCAAATCAATACTGTATGTAGTATTTTAAATACCTATCAACAAACGAAACCAGCAACCCCACAGGAAATGTTGAATACGGTTTATAATTACTATAATCCTACTGAAAGTGAGTTTGTTGGTACTTCTTATTTTGATTTAGATTATGGAAAAATGGATTTGATTTATCCTGATAAGCTTGGAATACTTCAAAGAGGATTGTCATCTACAATGACAATCAATGATAATGTCTATACTCGCACTAAATGGGTATATACATTTATGTCTGAACCAACTATGGCATTGCTTGGATATTGTGCAACATTCAGATATTGTGATTTTTCATTGCACTTTGAAATGGCACCTCATGATATAATCAAAAAAGATATTGATAAAACAATCAATAACTTAAATAAAAACCTAAATAAAGAAAAGAATGCTTCTCAACAGGCAGTAATTGAAAAAGAATTGGAAAATAACTATCAAATGACCAGAGAAGTTAGTGCTGAAGGTAGCACACCTATTTATTTCCTAGTATCAATACGTATTACTGCCGATTCTCTAGAATTATTAAAAGAAAGATGTAAAGATGTTGATAATCTTGCAACACAACTAAATATTAAATTTAGAGAAGGAATGCATAGACCTATGGAGATGTTCAATTTATCCTCCCCATTATGTTTAAATCAAGTACCTGAATATAATCAGTTAACAACAGTAGATACTCTTGGTTATATGTACCCTTTCACACATGAAGCATTATATGATTCAACAGTAAGACGTGATAAAAATAAAAATATAATATACCGTTATCCCCCTATTTGTATTGGAACGACCAAAGACACAAATGGGGTTCTATTTTATGATAATTTCACTAAAAAAGATGATCGTGCAAACTATAATGAAGCTGTATTTGGTTCAAGTGGATTTGGGAAAACCACCTATCTAATGCACCTTATAACACATAGATATGGAATTGGATATCAACAATATTCTATTGACGTTGAAGGTTCAGAATTGAAGAAATTGACATATGCGCTCGGCGGTGAAAACGTTGATTGTTCAGATGGCGATAAAGGACGCATCAATCCCTTACATGTCCGTATCACTGTTCCAGAAAGTGAAAAAGAAGATGAAAAGATTCCATTGAGTGAAATCAAACCATTATCACCTCACATACGTTTCTTGCGTGTTTTCTTTGATGCATATAAAGGTAGAAACGGAAAAAAGGATATACGTATTCTACATGACAACTTAATAGAAGAAGCTTTAGAAAGAACATATAAACGTATCATGAATATTGACTATCAAACATCGGCAGAAGATATTGTTGAAAATTTTTCAAATGATGATTACCCAATTCTATCAGATTTATATGAGGAGCTTAAAACAATGAAAAATGAAAGCGAAGATGCAAATGATACAACTCGAAAAGAAAAACTTAGTGAGTGTATTGCCTTTATTCGACCTCTTGCAGTAGGTGCAGATGCAATTTTATTTAATGGACATACAAATATCAACTTAAACAATCCATTGATCAACTTTGATATTTCAGGATTGCAAGACAACACAGGCTCTAGAATTCTTTTAACTCAATATTTCAACATCCTTTCATTTATTTGGACTCAAGTTATCAGTGATAGTAGAGATATTAGAAAACAAATTTATGCTGATGAATATGGTATTATTATGGATCCTGACTTAAAAGAAGTAATGAAATATTTTAGTTCTATAAGCCGTAGAATCAGAAAACGTATAGGCGGTCTTACAGTTGCTACTCAACAAATTAGTGACGTATTGAAAGATGAAGTTAAATCTGAAGGTGAGGTAATCATCAATCAAAGTGGCTATCAATTTTTCTTTAACCTTGCTGGTGAAACGGAATATTTCAAAGGTACAAAAATTCTTCCTGAATCTGCACAAGAGTTTATTCAGTTTGCTAATATTGGTGAATGCTATGCAAAGTTTGGTTCTCAAACTGCCATGACTACACAAATTATAATTCCACCTGATGAACTTAGATTTTTTGAAAGTATTAAAAAATAAAATTGAGCCAAATTGGCTCTTTTTTATTATTGAATTATGAAAAAGAATTCAAAAAAAATAATTATCGGTTCTTGTTGTTCATCATTATTATTTTTTATTATTCTAATCAGTTCTTTCATGTTAATGGGAGCATCTGAAGAAGAACACGATGATTCTCCAAAAACTATTGATACTACAGATACTATGGAAAGCTTTGTAACAATAGCTGTTAATGAAAGTATCAGTGTTGCAGGTAGAAAAGGTGGAGATAAATACCGTCAATGGTATACAGGTAAAGCTGATGGTGCAAATTGGTGCGCAACTTTTGTTTCTTGGTGTGCTGATCAAGCAGGAATATTAAATACTGCAATTCCTAAATTTCAATCATGTGATGCTGGTGTCAAATGGTTCAAAGATAAAAATCAGTTTGATTATGTCTCACGTTATGGAGGTGGTGGTTTACCAGCACGAGGAAAAATAATTTTCTTCTGCAAAGGAAATAAAAATGATTCAACTCATGTAGGTATCGTTACAAAAGTTGAAGGAAATAAAGTCTATACAGTTGAAGGAAATACTTCTAATACAGTTAAAGAAAGAAGCTATGATACAAGCAACAGTAGAATTCTTGGATACGCTTCTCCTAACTACCCTTCTACTGGTTCAACAAATCAAACTTTACAGGGGGCTTTATCTGAAGCGTTCAAATTCTTTGCTAAATTTGAATCAGGACAAAATTATGGACAAGGATTTTCAAGTGGTGATGGATACCACGCAATGGGATATTATCAGTTTGATAATCGTTATGATCTACAAACATTCTTGAGTTATTGTTATGGAAAAGACAATGTTAAATACGCAATGTTTGCTCCTTATTTGAATATGAATAAAAAAGATTTGGCAAATAATAAAGGACTGGATAATGCTTGGAAACAGGCTTATAAAAACGATCCTAATGACTTTGCAATCAAACAAGATGAATTTGAATATAACAATTATTATGTTCCAGTCGAAAACAATTTGAAGAAAAAAGGAATTGATATTTCAGGAAAAAATGATGCTGTAAAAGGCATGGCTTGTTCTCTTTCTAACTGGGCTGGAAGTGGAACTGCTCCAAAAATAATTGCTGATTCAGGTGCGAAAACTTCAATGGATGATCGTACTTTTGTATCAAAGGTTTATGATTATCTCTATTCTCTAGATATAAATGGATATAAAAAATACGGAAAGACAGGAAAGAAATATTATAATGGTTGGCATAATCGTTGGAAAAACGAGAAAGCAGAATGCCTTAAATATTTATAAAAGAAAGGAAATTTAAATGGATTATGGACGATAAAATTACAAAAAAGACAGTTATCTATATCACTATTCTTATTCTATTAATTGGTGGATATTTAACTTGTCTAATACTACAAAATACTGTTTTCAATGAAAATATTAAAGAATTAAATTACTACTATGAAATTGAAAATGAAGATTCTATTTCTGATATTTTAAATAAAAATCAGACAATAGCTTTTAAAAATGATATTCAAAAATATCTAGAAGAATTAGAATATAAAGATAAAGAAATTAACAATATACAAATAAAAAAGCCAAAAAAAGAAAACAAAAAATTGTTTACATGCTATGTGCTTTTGGATGATGATTGGCAATCTTTATATAAGACAAAATTCAATATTCAAAATAAAAAATGTAAATTTATATGGAATGGAGACATCAATAATCAAGATTACAAACCAAACAAAAAAGGAAAAACGTATCTGTATATTGTAGATAAGGATGCATATAAAAATAAAAAAATAAATGATGATACCGAAAATCAAATGCCTGATGAAGATGAAGAACCTGAAGGAGAAGATGTTTCTTCTTACTAGTTTCCATATGAACAACGAACAATTATTTTGGTACATCCGTATTAAAAAAATGTTAGATACGTATGATATGATTTCAAATAATCATCTATTAAACAGGCAAGAAATTTTATCGTCATTGGAAAATAAAGACAATGATTTTTATATCCAAACATATTTTTATGTTAGTAATGAATATAAAAAAGAACTGTCTAAAATCACTCCTGCCCTTTCCTTTCTTATAAAAAAATAAGGAGATTTTATTTATGGCAACAGTAAAAATAAATGAAAAATTAGTAAGCATCATCAAAGATAAAAGGAAAAAAAAGAAGCTTACACAAAAAGATATGGCTGAATATCTACAAATATCATTTTCAAATTATCAAAGACTTGAAGCAAATAAATATGAAACTTATGACCAAAACCTACTAAAACAAATAGCAGTCAAACTTGAAATTGATGATGAAATATTTAGCGATACATTAAAAGTATCACCTACTACTAAAATGGCTTTACGTATAAAAAATGAAACTCTAAAACAAATTAAAATGATAGAAATTGAACATGAATTTGATTCATTTTCTCAAACAGCTAATTATATTTTTGAACAGTATTTTCTTAATCACGACCTGTCAAAAGTGAAATATGATATAGAAAATATGTTTCAAGAAGTTGTTTTAAAAACATGGGCAACAACAGTAAAAGACCTTGAAAAAGAAAATATCAGCAATAAAAAATTCCTAGATTTTATTTTGGAAACTTATGAAATTGATGAAGAACAAGCAAAAAAAGATTTCAATTCTATCGAATCGAAAAGAAAAAATATAGCTAAATGGTAATACAAAAACAGTTGTTTTTTAATTATCATTTTTTGATTTTTAATTATTTTAATAAACAAAAACATAAAATAATTAAATTAAAAAAACCAAATTTTCAAATAAAAAATTCAAAAAAAGGAGTTGAAAAAATTGTTAGAAAATTACAGAACCGTACTGTATTCTGATGAACCGTTATATCAAAAATTGTTCAAGAGATTTACATTTAAAGATAACGAATATGATGAAATCGTTCATTTTTTTGATAGAAATACAAATGAAGTTATCCATATAGTTTCAAATAAATACATCAATTTTTCAATAAATCCAGTAACGGGTTATAGAAATCTAACACATGTAATTATTCAAAAATCATTCTATAAAAGTAAAGATCTAATAATGATTTTAAGAAAATTAAAGGTGTTCAGACCTGAAGTATTTGTTCTTGTTTATCTTGATAGTGCATTTGAATATTTTGAAAAACTTTGTTCAATTATAGCAAAAGAAGAACTTGCAACTATCGCATTTGATGAAGATGACATCTTCACTTGGTATGAACTTACAAGCAATAATGAGTTGCCAATTCAAGATGATTATGTTCTAAAAAAATACAATAAAAGACAAAATAAATTCTTTGATCAATATTAAGTGCTGTCGGACAATTTTTGAATATTTTGAAAAATCAAAATAAACGTCAACCATGCGGGGTTGGACGGATAAAACCGTCCTAAAAGTACTCAAAATACTGAATATTGTCGGACAATGGTTAAATTCTTCAGGAATCGTCAACCATGCGCTTTTCAAAGGAAAATTCATAAAAATAGTGAATATTTTCTTGAATATTTTTGTTTTACAGGTAAATTTGAGCAAAAGTTGTCGGACAAAAAGTGAATATTTTACAGGAATCGTCAACCATGCGGTTTTTGGCTGAATATTTAAAAAAATAAAGCACAAAAAAACTTTGAATATTCACTTTTGGAGGACACTTCTAAAAAAATCAAAATAAACGTCAACCGTGCGGTTTTCAAAAGAAAAAAGCATAGTTTTTCTTGAATATTTTTTGAATATTTATTTCCAAAATATTCAACTGTCTCCAAAAATGAATATTTGAATAAACGTCAACCATGCGGTTGTTCGCACTGCGAACAAGCCCCAAACGGAGTGTCTGTCGGACACTCCTTATCCTGCTACTTAATTTTCGGTCAAAATATTCAGTTAATTAGGACAAGAAAATTAAGTAGGAAGCAAATTTTTTAGATTTAGATGAAGAGCCAACTTAGCTCTTTTTTCATTAACAAAATTATAAAAAGGAGGTAATAAGTTTTGAACAAAAAAGAAGATAAAAAGCATCACCAAGAGTTGATGATCATTGTTATTGGTATATCGATAATCGTACCGATTTTTTCAGTAATGTTTGTATATATGTTCTTCAGTTTATTATTACAGGAAAGTTCTTTTGTAACTGTTTTTTCAGATAATTTGGATATTATCATGATCGTTACATTTGCTTTATATGTTCTTTCATTTACATTTATTACAAAAGCATTTCTTTTTTCAAAGCCAAAGAAAACAGATACATTAGGGAAACAAAGCTGGAAGACTATTGATGAACAAAAAGAATTTGAAGATTTTAGAATTGCAAAAATAGATATGAATGAAAAAATTGAAACAGCAGGTATGCCTGTCAATAAGATCAGTGACAATGAACTTATTTATGATGTCGGTGCTACTCACAGTTTAAATTATGGTTCAACTCGTTCAGGAAAAACGAGAAAACTTTTAAGTGTATTTGTCATGTTAGTTATAAAAGCTCGTGAGTCTGCAATCTTTCATGATAACAAAGGAGAACTGTATCGTCGCTTTCATACTTTGTTTGAAAAATATGGTTACACTGTTAATGTTATTGATTTTAGATTTATGAAAAAATCTCAAAGATGGAATCCGCTTAAATTGATTGTTGATTGTTTTAAAGATAATGATGACCCTCGTATAGATGATGCAGACCAGTTTACTGATGACTTCGTTAACCAAGTTGTAGTAGACAATGGTAAAAGTGAGAGAATTTGGATAGATGGTCAAAAGGCTTTAATTAAATCAATCATACTTGCAGTCGCACAAGCAAACATTAAAGACAATCGTAAAAATCTTTTTTCAGTTTATCAGGTTCTTTCCGTATTAGGAAAGGAAGTTACTTTTAAAGGAGAAAAAAATCCACGTATGCTTTTAAGTGCCTATATTAATTCACTGGATGAAATAAATCCATCACGTGTTGCCTTCACCCCTATTGCTAACTCTCCTGATAAGACACGTGGAAGTTTTATGACTTCAACATTATCGACACTTGCAATTTTTAGTGGACAAAATTTAGCAAAATTATTAAGTGATTCCGATATGACATTTAGTGATTATGCAAATGGTAAACATGTTTTATTTATTATTAACCCTGATGAAAATTCTAAATATAATCCTATCATTTCTGTTTTAGTTGACCAAGCTTATCAAGAACTTGTTAGATGTGCTACAGCTACAAAAGATATGCATTTAAATAAACGTTGTCACATTTTTTTAGATGAATTTGGAAACATGGCACCTATCAATCAAATTGAAACAAAAATTACAGTTGCCCTATCTCGTTGGATTTTCTTACATCTTTTTCTTCAAGCTGATGAACAGTTAGATGAAAAATATGGTGATAAAATAGCATTAATTATTCGTGGTAACTGTAACTTAAAAACTTTTATTTCAAGTGCAAGTATGGATACCTGCGAAAACTTTAGTAAAGAAATAGGATATGAAACTATTTGGGTCGCAAGTCAAAGTGGAAACTTTAATAACAATGCTACTCAAAATGGTGGAGGAGTTTCATACAGTCAGCAACAAGTTCCTTTGATTGCTCCTGATGTTTTACGTTATCAAAATGTTACAGATGGAAGAGGAATTATTGTTACACGTACTTATCTTGGACCTATGCAAAACTATCTTCCTGATATGACTGAATACAAATGGATTAAAGACTTGCATGAGGAAGATTCAAGAATAGATAATATAAATAGAAAAATTCATTATGCTGTACCTCGCTATATTATTTATACAAGAGCTGATTATGACCTATCACAAATTCCTAATGTAAAAAACAATATCAAACCTAAAACTACTGAATTAGTTGAAGAAGATATGTACTGGTACTGGTCACAACGTGATGATCTTGCTTCTGCTGTAAAAAGACATATCAATGCTTACGTTAAATCTTTAGGCTATTTTCCTGAAAGAAGAGAATTACTAAATTATATGAATTCTGAACAGTTCTTTGAATTTATCAATCAAATTGATGTACCACACATCAATGCCCAAAAAGAAAATTCAGCAAGTCATATTAAAGATATTCAAAAAGAAATGTCAAAGACATCTAAAAGTGTTCCTAAAATGTCCTTATTAGATAAAATCAATGAATTAAACAGTAATGATCTAAGGAAAGCATTTGAAAGTATCAACACGATCAGAGGTAATAAATAATATGGAAATATTCTGCAATATTCAATATAAACAAACTCAATATTCTAAATCGAATGACAGCAAGCAAAAAATTAATACTGGTGCTATGTGCGATTACTACGATCGTGATGAAGCGTGTGATAAAACTATTGATACTGAAGATGCTGTAAACTATTACAAATATAGAATTGGATCTAATGGTGGTTGGGGTAAGAATGGTGATTTCAAAGCGGACGAAGATAAAAAACTCTTTGAAAAATATAAACCTGAAACGATCTATAGAATGGTTATTTCATTTGATGAAACTTTTGCTAGAGAAAATAAAATTCTAGATAAAAAAGCAATGAAAAATCTAATGAATAAGAGCATGAACAAAAATATCAAGGAATTGGGATTGAATCCTGATAATGTCGAATGGGGTTGCTACTACCATACGAATACAGCACACCCCCACATCCATGCTTTTATCTTTGAAAAAAATCCAACAAGAACAGATTACCATATTAAAAAAAATACTTTTAAACCTATCAAGTCAAACATTATTAGAACAATGAATATCAACTCTGAACTTTATCTTAAAAGAGACAATGTTAAAAAAGAAATCATTGATACGTTAAAAGATATGGGATTGGATGCTGGTAAATATTCAAATTCTAACAATTCAAAAAAATTATTTGCAAATGATAAAGAAATCAACAGAATGTTCAAGAAATTAGAAAAAAACATTCCTAAAACTGGAAGTATGAAATATAATTCTGCAAACATCATGCCCTATCGTCAAGAAATTGATAAACTTGTAGATAAATTGTTAGAAAAAGATGACGTTAATAAGCTTTATAAAAAATACAGGGAAATGTTAGAAAAAGAGAAAGAAATGTTTGACAATCGTTACTTTTCTAAAGAAGAATCTAAAGAACAAAATAAATCCATTGAAAACAAAGAAAAGGAATTACATGATCGCATTGCTAATATGATCCTTCAAAATATCAAATGTTATCGTGAAGATGTTGATGAATACGAGCAGGAACAAGAAGATGAATTATATATTGATAATACTTCCGAAACAGTTTCTGAACATGCCAAGGTATCAATGAAAAACAGGAGTAGATGTCTTGAAGGTGGTGTACTAGATGAACTTGCTAAAGAACTTGCACAAGCACATTATGATTTAAAAGAACAAGAACAAATGCTCAACAACATGATTGAAAAAGCAAGAGCACAAAGTAAAAATCTCGAATTTGTACACGGAGGATAATTATGAAATCAATAAAAAAAGAATTAGAATTTATCATAGACAAGACCTATGAAAATTTAAACAAAGAAAATAATTATAAGAACTTTAAAATAGAATTTTCAAAAAAAGAATCAACAAAAAATGAAAAATATAAAGATAATGTGCTTACTGTTTTTAATCTCTATCGTCAAGAGGTTGCAATAGCAAATTCATGTATTATTGCCCTTGCACACCACATTGATTTTTGTGATCGTGGAGAAACTAAAAATGATAAGACTTTTCTTCAGGTATATTCAAAACTACTTTATAAAGCTCTTATCTTCCAATTATTGGATTATGTTCAATTAATTAACTGCGAGGACTATGAAAACCAAAAATTAATAAAAACAGCTTTAGAAGTATGCTGGAAAAAGAATGTTGTTTTACAAATATATAAAACCACTATTTTAGAGGTATTTAATTCATACAACATCAAAGCTTATCTTAAAGAAAATGGATTTAGATATAATTCCAGCTATCAATCATGGGATAAAGAATATGAAATTGATAAGGTAGATGAAATAACAGAGAAACTATTTTCTCTCGATCAAGCAGTTAAATTAGATTTTAGAACACCCCATCATCTTGTTTTAGTGTTTGATGGCTATATAGTTGTTGAGGGAAATACGTTTAAAGCAAAAGAAATACTTAAAGAATATCATTTTGGATTCTATAACGGTAAATGGAGAAAGAAAATAAAAGCAAATAGATATTTATATGAAAAAGAAATCATTTCTGCTGTTTTACCAAAAGGATTGGGTATTAAAATTGGAATTGAATACGAATAATAAATACAAAATGAAAAATATCATTTACCCTAGAGAAATTGAAATGATGTCTAGATTATTAAAGAATAATGAAATAAAAGAAAAAGCATTAAAAAATGCTGAAAAAGAATTTCTACAATTCAATATTTGTGAGGGAAAAATAGAAAATGTCTACTGACACAAATATCATCAATGAAAAACATTCAATCAATATTTAAATTTATCTATATTTTATAAATCACCATAAAAAAGACTAACTAAAATAGTATTAAACAAAGTATTGAAATAAATTTAAAATATGTTACTATACTTAATGTAGGTGGTAGTTCCACCAAAAGATTCCTCACTTTTAAAAAGAGGTAAAAGTTGGGTGACCTCATACCGTAGTTGAGGACTATACAAAGTTGGGTGACCTCATACCGTAGTTGAGGACTATAAAAGTTTGGATAGTCATAATATATGACTGTCCTTTTTTTAATAAAATAGGATGTGATTTAATGAAAAAAGAAAACTTGTCAAAATTAATTTTAATAAGAATTGATGAAGAATATATAAGCTATTTAAGAAAATATGATAGTAAAGTTCAAATCAACTCTAGTGCTTTACATAAAGATAATAAACCTTTTGTGGGTGTCCTTTTTAAAATCAATAATTTAAAATATTTTGTACCTATCTCTAGTAATAAAAAGGATAAATTATCTAGAATGTTTAATAAATATGTTGAAACAGGCAAAAAGCCTATAGATATGTTTTTTATCGAGGAAATACATAATGATGAAAGAAAACTTCTCTCTGTTTTAAATCTTAATAATATGATTCCTGTATGTGACAGTGCAATAATCAATTATAATATTAGTCAAGACAAAGATTATTTTCTTTTAAGAAAAGAAATTGAATTTTGCAATCTACATAAGGAAAAAATCATATCTGACAGCAAAAGAATTTATAATGCTGTAACAAATCATTCTTGGCAATCACTTGAAAACAGATGCTGTAATTTCAAGTTGCTGGAAGAAAAATGTATTTATTATCAAAATCAAAATATTTAATTGCATAGAAGAGCCAACTTGGCTCTTTTTTATTATTACTGTAAAGGAGCTGTACTATGAATAATTATAAAAAACTAGAAACACGTATTAAATCATTAGAACAAAAAAAGAAAAAGAAAGAAGAAAATATAAAAAAAGAACAAAATGAAATCAAAGAATATAACAAAGAATTAAAAGATCTTTATGCTATGAAAGATGAAATTGAAAAGGTCAATAATAAATTAAATAGTTTTTTTCTAAATGATTCCCCTACTTCCAACGAAGTCGAAGAAGAATATGATAACTATGAATCATGAGATATGAAATAAAGAATGGTAAAAATAAGACTTATTATTTTAAAAATGAATTAAAGGAATTTGGTTGTCAGTTCAAAAAAACTGGTAAATATTCAGGATATTGGTATTTAAATACTGAAGATCAATTCCTAGCCAATAGGCTTCAAGCATATTGTTTAAAAAAAAGATTAACTTTTTTGATATTGGAATCCTCATATTCAAGAAATGCTCATTATCGTGCAGATTTTTTTGCCAACAACAAACCTATCATTAAAAATGGTAAGCCCTATTATCGCTGTGTGTATTGTGGAAGACTTTTTCAAAAAAATCAAATAACTATAGATCATCTATATCCTATCCATAAAGTAAAAAATAGTAGTTTTAGAAATATAAATAGAGAACTGTTAAAAAAATTCGATATAGAAGATATAAATGACTGCAAAAATCTAGTAGCAGCCTGTAGTAGTTGTAACAAAAGAAAATCAAAAAAAACTGGTCTATGGCTGATTAGAGGATATTTAGGTAAATATCCTCTTTTTTGGAAAATAGCATATTATGTTCTAATTTTATCTTTATGTTTAGGGATATTGATTATGTTATTTAATTAAATAGATAAGAATTTGATGAGTTGGAAAATAAAATAAGAAATTATTGAAAATTTTATTTTATAATGAAATTAACAAAAAAGGAGCAATATATGGAAAAGAAAATTGCAATCGTTAGACTACATAGAGGTGTCCTTGACCCTATTACACAAGTAAATAAACTTATGACCTTTATATGCGATATAGAAGATGTAAAAAAAGGTGATTTCGTTGTTGTTGAATTGTCCATGAAAACACGTGCTAAAAATTTCAACAATGACTTCAGAGTTGGTCGTGTTGAAGATTTTATGATCTTCAGGGATGGAGAAATAGCACAATTTAGACCTAACAACTTTGTTGTGTTTAAAATCAATGACAATGATTTCTATATGCGCTGTAACACTTTATTGAAAAAAAAGTGGTCATTGTGGGCTAGATATAGAGCTATCAAAAACAAAGATAACAAGAATCCTCGATACAGTATTTTTGATGACATCATTAAAGAAACAGACAGTCTGCAATTTCAACGCTTGACCTCTTGGGTTGATGTGATGAAACCTGACAAAGATCATACAGATTTAGAGAAAGAAACACGTATTGTATCAATCAAGATGCAACGTGGAGTTTTAGGAAAAGAAAACAATAAAACTTTCAACTATATTTGTGATCTAAAAGATATTCAAATTGGAGATTATGTAATTGTAGAGATAACCAGAAAAAATATGTATGGTAGACCAGCTAATGATTTTAGAATTGGTCGTGTTGAATCGCTCCATACATGGAATGATAGCGAAGTATCTAAATTTAAGCCAAATTCCTTTGTCGTTTGCAAAATTGCTGATAAGGAATTCAAAACAAGATGTAATGAAATAAAAAAATCAAAAAAAGAACTTTGGGAGCTTTATAACATTGACAAGAAAAGACCTAATAAAAACCCTGATGGTATTCCTATGAATGTATTTGATCATCTGATTTTTTCAAATGGTACATTGCATTTTGATAGACTTTCAAAATATCAAAATAAGATGCAACCAGCAAAAAAACAACAAATAAAAAAAAGAAAAAAACATTAGAACTATTTATATACAAACTTTTCACGAAAAACAAAAATATATTATACTGAACTAGTTTAGCCTGATGCTAGACTAGTTTTTGTTTTTTGGAGGAAAAAATTAATGAAATTAAACGAACTATTTGAATTGTATTTAGAAGATATTGACTTAACACATCAAGATACTACTTTAGATTCCATACGTTACGTATACAATTCGGGACTTGCTAAAAAATATGGAAATAAAAAATTAGAATCAATTAAATTTAAAGAGATAAAAAAATACCAAAAAGAACTTTTAAATGGAAAGCACAAAACAAAAGATGGAAAAACATACAGTATTTCCTACATTAATAAAATAATTGCTCTTTTAAAAAGACTTTTAAAGTATGCAAATATTATGTCCTATGGCGATTTTACAGTTACTCAAATAAGAGGACTTGAAAGTGTTACCTCAATCATAGATAAAAAGGCTCAATTAGATACACAAATAATTTGGTCAATAAAAGACTTCAATAACTTTTTGAAAGTGGTTGATAATGAAAGAGACCGTCTACTCTTTAGTATTCTGTACTATACAGGAATGCGTAAAGGTGAGCTTCTTTCATTATGTTGGAAAGATGTTGATTTAATAGATCAAACGATAACGATAAATACTACTGCCTGTCGTGTTCGTGGGAAAGGACAATGTATAAAGCCTCCTAAATCAAAGAGCTCACATAGAATTATTTATATTAATAGAAGCCTGAATGAAATGCTACTTAACCATTTTATAAAGGAAAAACAAAACTATACCAGTAATATTAAACAACATTATGTATTTGGTGGAATTAAAATGATTTCATTTTCCACCCTTGGTAGAATATTTAATAAATATAAAGAAAAATCAAATGTAACAAATATGAATCTTCATGGCTTTAGACATTCTCACGCTACATTGATGTTGAATCTTACAAATGATGTTTATAATGTTTCTAAACGTTTAGGTCATGAAAATATTGTTATAACCGATACATATTTACATGTTAATGCAAAAATTCAAAGGGAAATGGTAGAAAAGCTAGAATTTGCTATTCATCAGGAAGAAGTCAATACATATGATGTATTTATTGAAGGATTGAAAAAAACATTGTTAAAACAAATCACAAATGAAACATACAGTTCTGAACAAACTGAAACATTAAAAGAGATCTACGATTTTATAAACAATTAAAAAACCTATTCAATAGAGAATAGGTTTTATTCATTATTTTGCAATTTTATCATTGAATCATAAACATTGATTATTTCATCACAAATACTGTCTTGCCTGACTTTGATTTCTAAGGCTTTTGATATATTTTTTTGTTGCATTGCATCACCAAATTTATTTGATAAGATTTTTCTTTCCTTCTTTAAAGATCTTAATATATTTATTGAATTTTCCATTTTTATATTTCCTCTATATCATTAATTTCATTTACACCTTTTTTTAGAGTTACGAATATCTATAACATTCTGCATATCTAAAAAATATTTGTCTGATACACCAAAGAAACGAGCAAGTCGTAATGATATGTCAACAGTTATCTTGCTACGATTATGAATAATATCCTGTATGCTTGATATTGGAACATTTATTTCTTTAGCAAGTTTATATGCAGAAATATTATTTGGTTTCATAAATTCTTCAAATAATATCTCACCAACTGTTGATGTTTCAACATTGTTTTTCATTATCTCACCTACCAGTAAATATGATATGTTTTTTGTTCAAACCTATAATATATTATAAATATCGGCTCTTCATATCTTTCAGTAAACTTTCCCAGCCAAAATAATCATTTTCTTTAAATTCAATATTGATATAATGATATTTTTGCATCATTACAATAGAAAAAGCCATCATATCCGCCTGAACAGGTGTAATTCCACTTGGTTTTGAATTTTTCCGTTCAATATAACAATATCGCCATTGATTGACTGTAGTAGTTGATTCACTTAATTCTTTAGATTGAAGCTGATTATATACCTGTATTGTATGATACATTTGTCTTGCGGTCTGATAACATTTTACAAGCATATTCATTTCATTTTGAAACAAATCGACATTGATATAGATAACGTATTCCTTCGGAATGAATAAAATACTTTTGACCTTGTACCCTACATCTCTGTAATCATATGAAACAACATTTCCGTCCTGATCAAAGAGCTTGATGTCATCAAGCTGAACATAATAAATCTCTGGAAGCTTCAAATTAAGCTCCATACAGCCTTTTTTTATAGCAATATTACATAATATTCTCTTTTTATTAAATTCTTCTAAAATCAAAGAAATCACCTCTAATTTATTATTGAGAATATTATAGCTGTTTTAGAAAATAAATATCAAAAATTATTTTATTTTAACATTATATTTTAGGTTTTATTTATCATCTTTTTCTTCTAGATCCATTGCTTTTGTTAGAAGACGTTCAACAGCCTTTGTTTTTGTTTGCCCCTTTTCTTCAGCGTAGTTTTCAAGTCTTTCATAAATTGTACTTTCAATCTTTATATTTAATGCTTTATAGTCTTTTTTTGCTCTTGCCATTTTAAAATTCCTCCTAAATATATTATAACAAGTTTTAAAAATATATCTACAATATTATATAAAAAGCTACACTTTTGTAGCATATTATGGTATAATATAAGAGTAGAAGAAAGGTATTCAAAAGTTATAAAGATTGAATATGTCTATTGGTATTAGTAGTAACAATTCACAATTTTTGTTACAAATGACTTTCTTTTGCATTTATCAGATGATATAATGATAAAGAATATAAAAAAGCATAAAAAAAACGTTGTTTTCTTACCAAAAACAACGTAATGTGTAGTCATTTTAAATAGGTTTGACTTACAACATATCAATAATAGTATTTAGTTTTTCACTTAAGATTTTAACAAATCGAAAATCTAAATTCAATATAAAGTATTTGTAAATGTCTAATACCAAATGATTACTCTATCTATTAAAGAATTGATTATTCGTATTAGATATTTTCTTTTTAGTAAAAAAAAACGTTCCACTTTAAAATAAATGGAGCGGGTGATGGGAATCGAACCCACGTAGTCAGC
>UMBF01016938.1_pt1 | contig 31467 bp, 39 predicted proteins | sample 1963901 | NCBI WGS metagenome assembly UMBF01 (sample SAMEA4835935, study PRJEB28245) | human gut metagenome | biome: gut microbiome; material: fecal sample | place: Denmark | collected 2008 | reverse complement strand
CTTTTCGCAGAACTTGCCGTACAGTGCGGCGCCTACGAACAAGATGACTAGGCCGATAACAAATGTTGTCATACACACACTCTCCTTTTCTGGTCCGAATAGGACCAAATCTAAATTATACGATAGCAGATTTTAAGGCGAAATGCTGTTAAAAGATAGGACACAAACGTTTAGAATATGCTATGATTTTAAGAAATCGCATAAAAATATTATCAACTAATCCTTTACTTTTGAAAAAAAGCAGGGTCCTGTCAATAGACGGGACCCTGCCTTTTCCAAAGCCGTAAGATTGCTCAGCAAATTGAGAGTACAGATATGTAGGGATCAGTCGCCTTCTGCCATGCGGTAACCGACACCGACTTCCGTAAACAGATATTCCGGCTCTGCAGGATTTTTTTCAATTTTGCGGCGGATATTGGCCATATTCACCCGGAGAATCTGATTGTCCCCGCTGGCACGGGGTCCCCAAAGCTCTTTAATCAGAAAATCATAAGTCAGAACTTTACCAGCGTATTTTCCCAGAAGGGCCACAATCCGAAATTCGCTGAGGGTCAAATGGACATTTTCTCCCCGGACCAAGACCTGATGTTTGTTATAGTCAATGGTCAGTTCGCCCACGGTATACGTCCCCGTTCGGGCAATTTCATCATTTCCAGAGGCAGTGCGGGTGTGCCGGATCGCAGTGCGGACCCGGGCCAGCAGTTCATCTGTGCCAAAGGGCTTGGTCAGATAGTCGTCTGCGCCCAAGTCCAGCGCATCCACCTTGTCCTGCTCGTGAGAGCGGGCGGAGACCACGACCACCGGCAGGCTGGACCAGCTGCGAATGCTGCGGAGGATCTCCATGCCGTCCATATCGGGAAGCCCCAGATCCAAAATCACAAGGTCCGGACAATGCGAGGAAATGATTGACAGCGCCTCTGCACCGGAACGGGCCTGGATCGCCTCATAACCATGGGAATTCAATACGGTGGAGATAAAATGCGAGATGCTTTTCTCATCTTCCACAACCAGAATTTTTTCACGGATGTTCATCAAATTCCTCCTCAGAAAGGGGCAGGCGGAAAGTAAATTCTACCCCCACATCAAGATTTTTCGCTTCCATTGTGCCGCCGTGAGCACCGACAATCGCCATGCAGACGGACAGGCCAAGGCCCATGTTCCGCTTGCCGTCTCCAGGGGCGGTATCACTGTGTTTGATGGTTCCATCAAAAAGCGTGGGCAATTCCCGGGCGGGAATATGCTGTCCGTCGTTCCAAACGGAAAAACAGGCAAATGCTCCCTCTTTTTGAACGGACACCCGGACCTGCGTCGTGGTCTCACCATGGATGGCAGCATTTTCCATCAGATTTGACAAAACCTGCTCAATTAAAATGGGGTCCATGGGGACAAGCAGCAGCGTGTCCGGCGCTTCTACCGTAACCTTGATCTGCTGGAACCGTTTGCGGAACTTGCGCACGGCTTCTCCCAGTACCTCTTCCGCGGCTTCCGGTTCTTTGGTGATCTGAGCAGTTTGAGTGTCGCTGATACGAGTGATGGAGAGCAGGTTCTCCACGACACGGATCAGCCACTGGGCCTCGTCATGGGCATCTTCCAGCAGCTCTCGCTGTTCGTCCTGGGTAAGCCCCGGGTTTTCCAGAATGGTGGAGGTGGCCCCCATGATTGAGGTCAGGGGTGTGCGGATGTCATGGGAGACGGAGCGAAGCAGATTGGCCCGCATTTTCTCCTTTTCATTTTCCACCCGCAGCTGCTCCTGCTGTTTGGCCTGTGTTGTCAGAGTGCTGGTGATGACGGAGACCATGAGAAGGGTCAGGAAAGTCAGCGGGTAACCGGTGATCTTAAAATTAAAGGCCCAATAGGGATATGTAAAAATAAAGTTCACACCGATGACACCCAACACGGAAGCAATCAGGCCGAAGAGGTACCCATCGGTGAACCGGGAAATCAAAAGCACTGCCAAGACAAAGATGGGGGAAGCAAAACCATCCCGGCTGTCCGCCATGCTGAGGAGCATGCACAAAACCACGGCACAGGCAAGGATTCCGGCAGAAATCAAAAAGTTCTTCCAGGAGAAGGTAAACAGCCGCGAAGGGCGATTGGGAGAAGCTGACAAGAAAAGGCCCCCTTTAAAGCGATCAAAAAGCCAAGGATACATTCTCTTTTAGTATACCAGATTGCGTGTAAATTTTCCGTTAAGAGTTCGCCGAAAAACGGGCGTCCTTTTATGCCCTTTTGACAAATATGCCGCCAGCCTTCACAGCAACTGAAGCACATGGCCGGTTATAATGGACCCATAAAGCCACAGAGGGGAAAGGAGCATGATCCATGGATCGAAAGCTGAGGGGGTATCTGAACAAGGGAGAGTATATCCGCTGGCAGGGGAACCCCGCCCGTTTTGAACTCTTGGAGGGGGTTTATCATACCCGTATCCTTGGGCAGTGGATCTTGGCCGTGCTGTTTGGCAGCGGTACACTGGTGGCGTATCTGTCGATGGACGGAGAGAAAAACCCGGGGGTGATTGGATTGGTGCTGCTGGTGGCTGTGGTACTGATTCTATCCCCGCTGATGGAGCGGAGAAACATCCGGGCCCAGCACTATTGGATCACCGATCAAAGGCTGATTCTGATGTGCAGGGACAAGTCCCTTTACTACATGCCGCTGCAGGAGGTGGATGCCTGCCGGATCATCCGGGATCAAACCGAGTGGCCCTGCCTTGCGGTGGGCGGTGCAGTATTGGAAGATGCTGAGAAGCAGCTGCGGTGGCGGGCGTGCCATCCCAAGGTGGAAATGGAGGCCAAAAGCACCGGCGAGTGCGCCGCGGGAATGATTTTTTACGGAATCAAAAATGCGGATGCGGCATGGAAACTGCTCCAGCCTTATCTGAAAAGACAGGCCGCCTGACATAAAACTTACACAGTGGCGCGCCGTAAAAAAATCAGCCGAAAAACTTCACATGGTTTTCTGCAAAAACAGCTGCTTTGCGCAGCTGTTTTTGCAGTTTTTTTATGCCAATTTACGCGGATTTCGGCGCGGTTCGGCACAATAGCGCTGATTCGAAAGGCGGAGGCCGGCAGATGGCATTTCCCAAAATTTTTATGGTCGGTTGCACGAAAACGTGCAACTTTTCTGCTGCGGCCTCCAGGGGTGTAGACAAGGATAAGGAGGTGAAGCCGTGGAAAAGCAGACGGATGGACAGCGGCAGAGGTTCTGCCGGACCTATCTGAAAACCATGGACGCTGAACAGGCGGCAGCCGCGGCGGGCTATCAGGATGGATATGGACGCTTGCGGACAGAGCCAATCCGGCAGTGTCTGCGGCGCATGCGGGAGGCCGCCGCCGGAGAGCTGCGGCAGGAGGATGTGCTGCGGCAGCTGGCGCACCTGGCCTTTGGCAGGGCAGACGACGTTCTGCGACTGGCGCTTCGGCAGGGAGAGACTGAACTCTCCGGCTTGGATCTGACGGCGGTGGCGGAGTTCAAGGCTACGGAGAAGGGAGGACTGGAGATCAAGCTGGTAGACCGGCTGCGGGCACTGGAACTGCTCTTCAGTCTGCTGGAGAGCAGGAGCACCAATGCGGCACAGTCGCTTTATCAGGCCCTGGCCAATGCGGGTACGGAAAAGGAGGCGTGGGGAGACGACTGAAATCACGCAATTTTCCCCCAAGCAAAAGCAGGTGCTCTCCTGGTGGTGTCGTCCGGAAAACTGGGAGGCGATCATCTGTGACGGTGCTGTCCGAAGCGGAAAGACCTTTTCCATGGGACTTTCCTTCTTCCTCTGGGCCATGGCGGTATTTGACAAAAAACAGTTCGGCTTGTGCGGCAAGACCATTGCCTCTTTGCGCCGTAATCTGCTGACGGAACTGCTGCCCTATTTGCAGGGACTTGGGTTCCTCTGTCGGGAAAAACGTTCGGAAAACCTTCTGACAGTCCGTTTCCAGGGAAGGGAGAACCGTTTTTTACTCTTTGGCGGAAGGGACGAGTCCAGTGCGGCACTGATCCAGGGAAGCACTCTGGCAGGGGTACTGCTGGACGAGACGGCGCTGATGCCCCGGAGCTTCGTGGAACAGGCCTGTGCCCGGTGCAGCGTGCCCGGAAGCCGTCTGTGGTTCAACTGCAACCCGGAGGGGCCGTCTCACTGGTTTTATCAGGAGTGGATTCTGAAGGCACAGCAGCGGCGGGCGCTGTATCTCCACTTTACCATGGAGGATAACCCTGCTCTGACACCGAGAATCCGGGCGAGATACCGCAGTGCCTATTCCGGCACGTTTTACCGCCGGTTTGTATTGGGGGAGTGGACGGCGGCCCAGGGCCGGGTCTACGACTTTTATGATCCGGAACGGGACCCCGAGGCGGTACCTGAGGGAACTTTTTCCGCCTGGCGTGTATCGGCGGACTACGGGACAGCAAACCCGGCTTCGTTTGGACTGTGGGGGCGCCAGAACGGCGTTTGGTACCGGACGGAGGAATATTACTACGATTCCCGTCAAGCAGGGCAGCAGAAGACCGATGCGGAGTACGTAGAGGATCTCAGAACACTGCTGGCGGGCCGGAGGCCGGAACGGGTGATCGTGGACCCGTCCGCGGCCAGCTTTATCCAGGCTCTGCGGCGGGCGGGATTTCCCGTGACCCCGGCAGACAATGATGTGGCGGACGGAATCCGGGTAACGGCGGATCTGCTCAAGCGGCGCAGAATCGTTCTGTGCAAGAGCTGCCGGGACTGTCTCCGGGAAATGGCTGTTTACTGCTGGGACACCCGCAAGGACCGGGATGCGCCCAGGAAAGAGCAGGATCACGCTATGGACGATCTGCGGTATTTTGCCATGGATCTGGCCGGTGAGGACCGGGGAGGTTTCGCGGCGGCCTGGGTGGAACGAAAATCAGCGGGATGACCCGCAGGCAAAAACGGAGAGGAGGATAAGGGCCAGTGAACTGGTTCAAACGGAAAAAGGAGCCGCTCATGTCGGGGAAGGTGCAGCTGCGCAGCGGAGAGCGCCACCCCTTTGGTATGCTGGCGGACTATGTGCCGCTGCAAAACGGGGAATTGCAGCTCTACCGGGCGGTGCGGGAGGCAGTGCCGGTGGTGGATGCTGCCATTTACAAGCTGATCCGTATGACCGGAGGGGTGAGTGCCACCTGTCAGAACCCGACGGCGCAGCGGCAGCTGCAGGCATTTCTGCGGACCGTACCCACCGGCCGGGGGCAGCAGGGGATCAACGCCTTTTTGGACTGCTATCTGGATTCTTTGCTGGTCTGCGGCCGGGCCATCGGTGAGATCGTCCCGGCCAGAGGCGGGCGGGACATCGCGGCGCTGCTGTGCGGCCGGGCGGACTGCATCGACATCCGGGAGGGGACGCAGCCTCTGGAATTCTGCATCTGCGGGCCGGACGAGGCGGGACGGATGGAGCCGCTGCCGTTTCAGAATCTGCTGCTCTTTACGCCGTTTCACCCTGAGGCGGAACACCCTTACGGCGTGTCGCTGATGCGGTCGCTGCCGTTTCTCACTGACATTTTAATGAAGATCTATCACACCATCGGCGTCAACTGGGAGCGGTGCGGCAACGTGCGCTTTGCGGTGACTTGCCGGGACGGCGGCAACGGCCAGGCGGCAGAGCGGAGCCGGATGCTGGCATCGGAATGGTCCCAGGCCATGCAGGAGACCAAACAAGGCAGCGTACGGGACTTCGTGGCGGTGGGAGACGTGGATATCCGGGTCATCGGCGGCGATGCGCCGATTCTGGACAGCGAGGTACCGGTACGGCAGATTTTGGAACAGGTGGTGGCCAAGACGGGCATCCCGCCCTTTATGCTGGGACTGAACTGGTCCTCTACGGAGCGGATGAGTGCCCAGCAGGCGGATCTTCTGACCACCGAGATCACTGCCATCCGGAGGGCGCTGACGCCCACGGTGGAACGGATCTGCCGGCTATGGCTGCGGATGCACGGCTTTACCTGCGGCTACGAGGTGGTGTGGGACGACATCAACTTGCAGGACGAGGTGGAAGAGGCCAAGGCGCAGCTGTATCTGGAGCAGGCCCGGAAACTGCGGATTGAAAACGACGCGGCGGAGCATCTGCGGCCCGTAGGCGGAAACATTGAAGAGGGGGCATGAATTTGGAAAGCGAGAAGAAGCAGGGAACCGGTGCGGAAGAACTGGTATGTATCAACCGGTTTGCCAAGTCACCGCTGACGGCGGAGGAGGTCTACACGTTTGCGGTGCGGCTTTGCGACAACGAGGTGGACCGGGATTTTGAACGGTTTGACCGGGCGGCTCTGGAAAAGCTGGGCGAGCTGTTTCTGGGAAAGAGCGGCCTTTTCGACCACCAGTGGTCTGCCGAGGGGCAGACCGCCCGAATTTACCGGACGGAAGTGGTAAGCGAGCCGGCCCGCCGGACAACGGCGGGAGACGAATACTGCTGGCTCAAGGGTTGGGCCTATCTGCTGCGGACCGAGAAAAACCGGGATCTGATCGCGGAGATCGAGGGTGGCATCAAAAAGGAGGTCAGCGTGGGCTGCAGCGTGGCCCGGCGGGTGTGCTCCGTGTGCGGCGCGGCCGAGGGAATGTGCAGCCATGTGAAGGGACAGACCTATGGGGAACAGCTGTGCTTTCTGGAATTGCGGGACCCCACGGATGCGTACGAATGGTCTTTCGTGGCGGTGCCGGCCCAGCGCAGTGCCGGCGTGGTGAAGCGATTCGGCCCGGAGGATGGACAGATGCAGCTCCTGCGCAAGCAGGCGGAACTGGGCAGGAAATACCTCTGCCAGCTGCGGCGGGAGGTGGTACGCCTTGCGATGCTGGCGGACGATGGACTGGACGGGCAGGTATTTGCCGGTGTGGCGGAGAAACTGGAGGAACCGGAGCTGTTGGAACTGCGCAAGACCTATGAAGCGCGGGTAAACAGCCGCTTTCCGGCGGCCCCGCAGCTGCGGCAGCAGCCCCGGATGCCGGAGGCGCACGATGAGTCGATGTTCCTGGTCTGACGGCCTGGACAAATAAAAAGGAGGACAACAATGAAACTTTCTTACGAGGGAATCGGTCAGTGGGCGGCAACCTTTGCCGCAAATAATGTGGTGGAGGGAGAGCTGGTGAAGGTCAGTGCCAACGGCACCGTGGCGGCCTGCGCCAAGGGAGACCCCTTCTGCGGTATGGTACTCTCCGTCAGCCGGGGCGGCGACGCCTGCGCCGTGGCTTTGGGTGGCCTGGTGACGGCCGGATATACCGATGCGGTGCCGACCTTGGGCTGGGAGACCCTGTCTGCCGACGGCACCGGCGGCGTTCAGGTGGATGAGGGCGGCCGGAGCCATCTGGTGGTGGACGTGGACACCGATGCCGAAACCGTTACGTTTGCACTGTAAGGAGGAAAACACATGGCTTATCACTACGAAAATCTGAAACTGGAAAAGGGCATGTACGGCCGCAGCGGCCGCAGCTTTTCCCAGACGCTGGAGGAGCTGGACCCCAGTGAGCACTACCGCGGCACTCCGCTGGAGGGCCTGGACGCCTTCCAGCGCCAGCTCAAACGCTTTGACATCCGGGTGAAGGGGGCCGGGTCCGACATGGTGGAAAAATTCTTCCACACCACGGACTCTGCCGTGCTGTTCCCGGAATTCGTCTCCCGGGTGGTGCGCCAGGGACTGGAGGAGGAGAGCATCCTGCCCGACATCACCGCCACGGTGACCAGCTTTGACGGCATGGACTACCGCTCCATCGCCTCTGTTCCTACCGAGGAGGAAAAGGCACTGCGCCGTGTGGAGGAGGGCGCTGCCATCCCCGAGACCACTATTCGCACCCAGGAGAACCTGGTGCGTCTCCACAAGCGGGGCCGGATGCTGGTGGCCTCCTACGAGGCCATCCGATTCCAGAGACTGGACCTGTTCTCCGTGACACTGCGCCAGATCGGCGCCTACATCGGCCGGATGCATCTCCAGGACGCCGTGGACGTCATCACCAACGGCGACGGCAACGACAATGCGGCAGAGGTCTTTACCGTGGGGACGCCTCCCATCTCCGGGAGCGCCAAGACCCTGGACTACGGTGCACTGCTGGACTTCTGGAGCCAGTTTGATCCCTACACCATGAACACCATGCTGGTGAGCAGCGACGTGATGCTCTCCCTGCTCAAGCTCAGCGAGTTCCAGAATCCTTTAACGGGCCTGAACTTCCAGGGAACGGGTACTCTGACCACTCCCCTGGGGGCGAAACTGCTGCGCAGCAGCGCTGTGCCCCAGGGGACCCTCATTGGTCTGGACCGGCACTACGCACTGGAGCAGATCTGCGGCAGCGAGGTGACGGTGGAGTACGACAAGCTCATCGACCGCCAGCTGGAGCGGGCGGCCATCACCTCCATCTCCGGCTTTGCCAAACTCTTCCCCGAGGCGTCCAAGGTGCTGAAAGTATGAATACGCAGGAGAGAACCAGCCCGGCCGGAGAGCAACAGTTTGCGGCCATGGTTGTCACGGCGAAGGCAGTGACCGGCGCCGGGGATGAGGACCGCCCTTTGCTGGAGTCCCTTTGCCAGGCGGAACTGACCATCTGGAGCCGGAGACTGCGGCCCAATGTCACAGTGGAGGACTGCGGAGAGACCTTTTACTGTGCAGCTGCAGTTTCCGCTGCCGCGGATTACCTGACGCTCCAAAGCGGCGATGCCGGCGCGGCATCCTTTACAGCGGGGGAGGTGTCGGTCCGGGAACGGGATGCTGGTGAGGTGGCAAAGGTGGCCCAGAGCCTGCGGGAGACCGCGGAGTATCTGATGTCGCCTTTTATCGACCCACAGCAATTTCAGTTCCGGAGCGTTCGGGGATGAAAACATTATTTGAACAGGTCCTGGCCAGATACGGCCAGGACCTGACGATGGAACCGGGCGGCCAGGCCCTCCGGGCATTTTTCCAGCCGCTGGCGGAAAAGAGTGAGCAGGTGCCGGACGAGGTGATCGGCATCGGCTGGCTGGACGGACGGCTGTGGCTGTACCTGGGAGAGACGCCTGTGGAAACGGGAGAGATCCTGTGCTGGCAGGACCGGCGCTTCCGGGTCAGGAGCGGACGCTCCTACTGCCTGGGAGCGCAGGCGGTGGTTTACTGGGCGGTTTTGGAGGAGGCGAAGGAGACAGCAGATGAAGGAGTTGACGCAGATCTCGCAGGTGGTCATTGACGCATTGAAGCAGGCGGGCATACCGGCTATGGCCGCGTATCCCGCGGAGCGGGCCAGACAGTATGACAGTGCGGTGGCCGCAGTGAGTGTGGGAACCGCAGAGGGCAGGGCTGTGGGGTTTTGTAATTATCTGGGCCAGGCCTGGGACGAGGAGGCCGGGACGGTGCAGGAACTTTATGGCAAACAGCTGGAGGCGGTCATTTCTGTGGAAATCCGCGCACCTGGGGCCGCTTTGTGTGAGGAGGGCTGCGCAGCGGCAACGGAGGTATTGCTGGGTGGCCTGCCCGCCGGAATCCGCTCCGGAGAGCTGAGCTGGGAGGCGATTTCCTGGGAGAAGTCCACCGGCATGTTTTTGCGGCGGGGCGGCCTTCGGTGCCAGGCGGTCTTTACGGCGAAGAGCCATGAGGACGGAACCGCCTTCTTGGACTTTACATTGAAGGGAGTTGTGCGTACTTGAGCGTAGTGGAACACGAGAGGCCGGGGGTCTATTCGACCTATGACGCTTCGGCGGTGGTATCCGCCGGAAAGGCGGCCAAGATCATCGGTGTGGCAGCCAAGGCCGCCAAGGGGACAGAGAAGGAGCCCGTGATTGTAACCGGCTACACCGCCGGCGTGGAGGTTTTCGGCGAGGATTCCGAAACGCCGGGCATGTCCACCATTCTGCGGCTGCTGTTTACTAACGGAGCCGCCACGGTTGTGGCCGTGCGGGTGGCGGCGAGCGGGCAGCTGGCGGATTACCAGGCGGCCTTTGCAGCGCTGGCAGATCAGGATGTGCAGATTCTGGTGTGTGACAGCGCGGAGGTAACGGTGCAGCAGGCGTTGCGGACGGCAGTGGAGGAGGCCTCCGCCAGCCGCCGGGAGCGGATCGCCGTGGTAGGCGGTGACGGGGAAAGTGCCGAGGAGCTTGTGGAGCGGGCATCGCAGCTCAACAGCGAGCGGATGGTCCTGGTGGGCCCCGACGCATTGGACAGTGCCGGTAAGACGCTGCCCGGCGTCTTTATGGCGGCGGCGGTGGCCGGTGTCATTGCCTCCGGTCATGATCCGGCGGTGCCGCTCAACGGTGCGGAGGTGAAAGGCCTGGGGGGTGTGGCCCAAACATACAGCGACAACGAGGTGGACCTGCTGGTGCGAGGCGGTGTCACGCCCATGGAGAGCGTGGCAGGTGTGCTGTCCCCCATCCGGGGCATCACCACCCGGACCACCACTGGAGAGGCGGCGGACAGCACTTGGCGGGAGCTGACCACGATCCTGATCGTGGACGATCTGATCCCCACCGTGCGCAACGCCCTGCGCAGCAAATTCACCCGCACCAAGAACACAGCCCAGACCCGCAGTGCCATCCGCTCCCAGGTGATCGTGGAGCTGGAGAAGAAGAAAAAGGCGGAGATCATTGACGGGTACGGCGACGTGACGGTGACGGCTTCGGAGGAAGACCCCACGGTCTGCCTGGGGGAGCTCAGCTTTGCCGTGGCACATGGCCTCAACCAGATCTATCTGACGGTGCATATCACGGTGTAAGAAGGGAGCGAGAACAAGAATGAACGGATTCCCGACCAGCTCGGACATCTATCTTGAGCTGGATGGAAAGAAGGTGGCGGTGGTACAAAGCTACACCGCCAAGGCCACCAAGTCCAGCCAGAGCGTGGAGGCGTTCGGCGAAAATGAGCCGGTGGCGACCATTGAGGGGCAGAAGCAGTACACGCTGGAACTGACGCGCCTGTATGCCACGGACGAGGCGGTGTCCGACGGCATCAATTTCTATGACTTGCAGGATTTTTCCCTGGTTATCTGCAAGCCGGACCGAAAGATCATTTACAGCGGCTGTGAGTGGAGCGCGATCCACGAGGAAGGGCAGCTCAATGCCATGGTGGCGGAAAAAATCACTGTGGTGGCCTCCAAACGGCTGGAGACCACGGCATGAGCCCCCAGATCGACGAGCTGCGTTCGCCTACGGCAGCCCGGCTGCTGACAATCTGGCGGGCCTGCCGGGAGGAGGCGGAAGATCCGCTGGAGCGGGTGATGCTGTGTAATGCCAGTATTCTGGCGGAATGCTGCTTCTTCCAGGGGCAGATGGTGTTTGCAGACAGGACGGCTGTGCTGAAAACATTAACGGGGCAGCAGATGGAACAGTTGCTGCGGCAGCTGGCAGGAGAGCCGGCAAAGACAGCGGCAGCAGTCAATCCGGAATTTGATGAGGCGCGGTTTTACCGGCTGAGAGGGGAGTGAGCACGGTGGACTACATGGGGGAAGAACTGCTGCGCCAGCAGGCCGCACTTTGGGCACTGGTGAGCGGTGCGGACGTGTCTGCCGGGGGCTCCCGGGCGGAACCGGATGAACACATGCATGAAGAGACAATCTGGACAAGCGAAAACGAAACCATTCGGCGGGCAATCTCCGCGTCCCGCCTCTCATCCCGTTTGCGGATGGGAGGCGGGATGCCCGGGGAACGTCCGGTGACGGACCTGTGGGAGGACGGCGAAAACGGCCGGGAGACCGCAGAAACCTTCCAGGGAGAGCCGTTGTCCATCCAGCAGCGGTTCCGGGAGGAGGCAGGCTCGTCTTCGGACCGTCTGCCGGTGCACACCGTGACAGAGGTGACCTGGGCGGGCAGCGGAGAGGAATGGGACCCCAAAAGGATCTCCCGCGTATTCCAGCGGGATGCCCGCCGCTATGACGGTGCGTTTTCCACAGATGGAAAGGGGGAATGACCAATGCTCCTCACACCGATGCGGTACAAGAATTATACCTGGCCCCACAACCCGGAGACCTACTCCGTGGAATACCGGCGGCAGGTAGTCGTTCACAAGGTGCCCTTTGGACAATATGTGCTTCAGGACGTGGGAGAGACCCGCCGGATTTTCCAAGGAGAGGGGACTTTTGCGGGAGCGGACGCCTATGAGCAGTTCCAGGCGCTGTCGGAGGTCTTTTTGCAGAAGGGGCCGGGGCTGCTGGTCCATCCTGTCTGGCGGACCACCAGCGCCTATTTTATTTCGCTGAAACTGGAGGAGAAGCCGCTGCCGGACTATGTGCACTACAGTTTTGCCTTCTGGGAGGACTGCGGGGCGTACAGTACCGGACTGGCAACGGTGGCTGCCCCGGCACAGATCGGCACTGCCGCCGCTGCACCGGAGACGGTGACCTATATCGTCAAAAAGGGAGATACCCTGTGGGGAATTGCCAAACGGTATGGTGTGGCGCTGACGAAGCTGATCGCGGCCAATCCGCAGATCAAAAATCCGAATCTGATCTATCCGGGAAATGAGGTGCGGATTCCGTGACGGGACAAATCATCACCAGTGACCATAAAACTTATACACTGCCGGCACTGCTGCGATGGGAGATCGTTTACACCGGGTCTGTGCCATGTGACAGCTATACGGTGACTTTTCTCTATGACGCCGCCATGGCGGAACCACTCCACCTTGCGGCGGGGTTTGCCGCTGTGGAAGGCGGGGATGTGATGCTGCGGGGCATTGTGGATGAATATACGGTGGAACTGACGGCGGAGGGACTGACTGCAACTGTAGCCGGACGTGGGTATGCCGCCCGGCTGCTGGACAATGAATCCCGCCCTTTGACGTATCAGGGGGCGACACTTGCGGAGATTGTGCGCAACCATGCAACGCCTTACGGCATCGAGTGTACGCAAATGGCGGCAGTGACGGCCAATTCCATTTACACGGTGGCGGCTGGCAGCAGCCAGTGGAAGGCGCTGGCGGATTTCTGTGAGACCTACGGCGGATTCACGCCCCGCTTCCAGCGGGACGGAAAACTGCTGGCAGTGCCGGAGACAGACGGCGGCCGCCGTCTGGTAATCGGCGCGGAGACTCCGGTATTATCCTGCATTCTGCGGGAGGACCACTACGGTGTGCTGACGGAGGTGCTGGTCATCGACAAGACCCGAAACACCACCTACACCGTGCGAAACCAGGATATGATCGACCGGGGAGGCCAGTGCCGTCGGGTCCTGTATACGCCCGGGCAGAGCACCTGGGCTGCCATGCGCTACACGGGAGCGTATCAGATCGAAAAATCCCGAAAGGGAGAGCGGACGGTGACGATCCAGCTGCCGGGGAATTTCCTGGCCTTTCCCGGGGAGCGGGTGCTGGTACAGCTGGAGCGGATGGGGATTTCCGGGGAGTTCCGGGTGACGGAGGCAGACAATCTCTTTTCCGTAAACAGCGGCAGTACAGTGACGGTGACATTGGAGGGAGTATAGAAAAATGTGGCTTTCAAGGCAAATGAAAACGGCAATGCCCACTGCGGATGCAGATCTGGGGGTGACCACGATTGGTGGAGAACAGGCCGGCGTGGTGACCCGGGGAGAGGTGCGGGCACTGCCGGTTTACGGCCCCGGAGGATATGCCTGGCTGCCGGAGAACGGCATGGCGGTGCTGGTGATCAAAGGCGGGCCCGGCGGTGAAGAACAGTGCGTGGCGGCGGCCCGCCAGTCTGCTCCGGAGGAAATGAAGCCCGGCGAGGTGTATCTCTACGGTCCCGGCGGCAATGCCGTATACCTGCGGCAGAATGGGACAGTGGAGCTGCGTGGGCGGATTGACATTCAAGGCAGTCTGAGTGTCAACGGAGAGCCGTACAAGCCCTGCACCTGCGGTACGGAGGGAGTATGAGATGGCGTTGAAGCTCCTGAGCGGAGACTATGTGGCCAATGGCTGCGGCGGCCTGGAACGTGTGGAGGGAAGTCAGGCGCTGCTCCAGCGGGTGTTGTTCCGGCTGACAGCACACCGGGGGCAGTTCCCATTTCTGGAAACACTGGGGAGCCGTTTGTGGCAGCTGGGACAGGTCCCCAGCGGACAGCGGCAGACGGCCGCGGAACAGTATGTGGCCGAGGCGCTGGCCGAGGAGGAGGTAACGGTGGAACATGTGGAGATCACGGACAACGGGACCGGCGGGGCGGAATTGACCGTGGAGCTCGTCTGGAAGGGAGAGCAGCTGTCCGTGACGGTAGAGATTATGTAAGAGGTGGCAACCGTGAGAAGCATGGAAGAAATCTATCAGGCGCTGCTGACATCTTTTTCAGAGCGCAGCGGCTTTGTGCCGGCGGAGGACTGTGATCTGGCAGTGAGGCTGTATGCCGCTGCTGCACAGATCCAGGCGTTGGAATTTCAGACAGACTGGGTCCTGGATCAGAGCTTCCCTCAGACAGCCCAGGGAGTGTATCTGGAGCGGCATGCTGTCATGCGGGGACTGAGCCGGACGGAGGCGACCCGGGCGGTCGGAACGCTGCGCTTTTCCACGCAGACGGCCCCTGCGGCGGATCTGACCATCCCGGCAGGGAGCGTATGCATGACAGAATCGGAGGTCCGCTTTCAGACAACCGAGACGGCGGTACTTTCCGAGGGTGTGCTGTCTGTGGATGTGCCGGCGGAGGCGGTGGAGGCCGGTGCCAGCGGTAATGCGGCCCCCGGTGCCATCCGCATCCTGACGGCCTGTCCGGTGGGAGTCACGGCCTGCACGAACCCAGCGGCCTTTACCGGCGGAAGTGACGCCGAGTCGGACGAGAGCCTGCGGGCGCGGATACTGGAGAGTTATCAGCGGCTGCCCAACGGCGCCAATGCTGCTTATTATCAGCAGGTGGCCATGAGTCACGCTGGAGTGGCGGCGGCACAGGTGGTGGGCCGGGCCCGCGGGATCGGAACGGTGGATGTGTACATTGCAACCGAAGCGGGCCTGCCGGAGGAAGAGCTCATCGAGGAGGTCCGGGCGGATCTGCAGGAAAAGCGGGAAATCGCAGTGGATGTGAGCGTATGTTCCCCAACCCCTAAAACGGTGAATGTGTCCGCCGCGGTACAGGCTTCGGAGAATGCGGATTTCCAAGAAGTCAAGGAGAATGTGGAGACGGTCCTGAGCAGTTTTTTCAGCGGGAGGCTCCTGGGCCGACCCATTCATCTGGCGGAACTGGGGAACCGTATTTATGAGGTGGATGGTGTGGGAAACTATCGAATTTCCGACCCGGCAGAGGATATTGCGGGGGACAGTAAGGTGCTTCCTGTGCTGGGAACGCTGACTGTGACGGAAATGGAGGCATAAATGGAGGGGTATGCGGTTTATCTGAAAACCTTATTGGAGCCGCTGGGCATCTACGACCTTACGGAAAACTCCATCAGCGGAGGAGAACTCTGCGCACTTGGCGGGGAGCTGGATGCGGTGAACGGCCAATTGGAGAGGGCAGAGCGGGAGGCGCTGACCGCCACGGCAGAGGAGGAGGGGCTTTCCCGGCGAGAGGCGCTTTTTGCCCGGCGAAGCGCGGCAGAGACCGTGGAACAGCGGCGGGCAGCCATTGCGGCGCTATTGCAGATTGGCGCAGACAGCCTCACACCTGAGGCCATTGACCGGACACTCAGCGGCTGTGGAATCCGGGCGAAGGCCGTAGAGATGGGGAAGGGGCATCTGCGGGTAATCTTTCCTCAGGTGGCCGGAGTACCCGCAGAATTCCAGCAGATTGAATCCATCATTCTGGATATTCTGCCCTGTCATCTGGAAGTGGAATTCTACTTCCGCTATTTGACCTGGGCAGAGTGTGAAGCGGCCGGGATGACCTGGGCGTCGGTGGAAGCGGCCGGACATACCTGGGAGAGCTTTGAGCTGGCTGTTCCGCCGGAGGCATAATACAAAAGGACCTCTGCTGATTTTCCGGCAGAGGTCCTTTTTACAGTTTTGCTGTGGGGAAGTTCAGCGGCCGCAGGTATGGTCGTGACTGCCGCAGCCGTGCTCACCGCAGCCATGGTCTCCGCAGGTATGTCCGCTCTCATGGTCATGATGGTCACAGGTGGCATTGTCTGCATAGGCAAGGGTGCCGGCCAGAAGTTCAGCCACCCGCTGATCAGTGTCACCCGTGCAGCCGGCGTAGAGCTGAATGCCGGCCTCCGCCAGAGCCATCTGGGCACCGGGACCGATGCCGCCGCAGATCAGACTGTCCACCTTCTGGGCAGCCAGGAAACCGGCCAGTGCGCCATGGCCGCTGCCATTGGTATCCACTACCTGGGTGGAGATCACCTTGCCGTCCTGCACCTCATAGAGCTTGAACTGTTCCGTATGGCCAAAGTGCTGGAAAACAGATCCATTTTCATAGGTCACTGCAATTTTCATGTTGACGCGTCCTTTCTTTTACTGGCGTGGCATCCGCCGCATCCTCCGCAGCCCTGCCCCTCCCGCCGGGGACAGAGAGTATAGCTGCCGCCCCCAATGGTCAGCGGCCGGCCTTCCACCAGAAAGATGGAGAGCTTCCGGCGGGCCTGGGCATAGATCCGCTGCACAGTGGTGCGGGCAACTCCCATCTGGGCGGCGGCGGATTCCTGGTTGAAGCCCAGATAATCCATCAGCCGCACCGTCTCATACTCTTCCACCGTCAGAACCACAGCCTCTTTTTGACCGGGCTGTTCCGGGGAAAAGCGGCAATGAGACGGCATCTGGCAGACCCGGCGGCATTTTGCATTTCGCGGCACGGATGTCCCTCCTTGTTTTTGACATATGTTTATTATATACGATTTAGAACATATGTCAAGAATTAAATGGGCGGACGGCGATAGAAAATGAGGACCGGCCAAAAGGACGGTCCTCATGGAATGTTATATGCAGAATGGAAGGGAAATTACTTTTTCAGCTCGGCAACCCACTGACTGTATTTTTCCAGGTTGGCAGCGCAGGCAGCGGCATCGCTGCCCCGAGTGAGGATGTAAACCTTGATCTTGGGTTCAGTGCCGGAAGGACGGACCAGAACGCTGGTGCCATCGGCAAGCTCGAAGCGCAGCACATTGGAACCGGAGAGTTCCATGGTGCTGGTTCCACCAGTGGCGCAGTCCACCACGGAACCGTTGCTGTAGTCCTTGCGGGTGACGACCTTCACGCCGCTGATCTCCGCGGGGGGATTCTCCCGCAGGCGCTTCATCAGCTCGGCCATATCCTTCAGACCGTCCAGGCCGGGCATCACCAGATTGTGGGTCTTTTCCGCATAGTAGCCATACTTCTCATACAGCTTTTCCAGTGCGTCAAAGAGCGTCATGCCCTGCGCGGCGTACCAGGCGGCCATTTCGGTGAGCATCATGGAGGCGGTGACGGCATCCTTATCCCGGACATAGTCGCCCAGCATATAGCCGTAGGATTCCTCGTAGGAGAAGATCACCTTGCCCTGGCCGCTCTCCTCCAGAGCGTTCTTTTTCTCCGCCATGAACTTAAAACCGGTAAAGGTATCATAGCAGGCCACGCCGTTGGCCTCAGCAACCTTGCGGGCCATCTCCGTGGTAACGATGGTCTTGAGTGCCACCGGCTTTTCAGGCAGCTTGCCGGAGCGCTTCATAGCGCCGATCAGGTAGTCCAGCAGCAGCACACCAGTCTGATTGCCGGTAACGGGGCGGTATTCCCCGCTGTGGTCCCGAATCATGATGCCCACACGATCACTGTCCGGATCGGTGCCGAGGATAAAGTCCACATCGTTTTCCCGAGCCAGATCAATGGCCAGATAGAAGCCCTCGGGGTTTTCCGGGTTGGGGGAGACCACTGTGGGGAAGTTGCCGTCAATCACCATCTGTTTGGGCTCACAGATCAAATGCTTGATGCCCAGAGCCCGCAGAGCCTCCGGCACCAACTTGTAGCCGCAGCCGTGGAAGGGGGTGTACACCAGCTTGAAGGTGTCCGCCACCTTGGCCACGGTTTCCTTGTCATTGATCATGGAGGTGACATTGGCCATGAAGCGGCGGTCCGTCTCATCGCCCAGTATTTCGATCAGCCCGGCTTTCACCGCCTCGTCATAGTCCATGGACTTTACGCCAGTGAACACGTCGATCTGCTCCAGACGCTGGGCGATGGCATCGGCGTGATGGGGCGGCAGCTGGGCGCCATCCTCCCAGTAGACCTTATAGCCGTTGTATTCCTTGGGGTTATGGCTGGCAGTGACGTTGATGCCTGCCTGGCAGTGATACTCCCGCACGGCAAAGCTCAGCTCGGGCGTGGGGCGCAGGGACTCAAAGATGCGGACGTGGATGCCGTTGGCGGCGCAGACCTCCGCGGCGGCCCGGGCAAATTCCATGGAGTGGTTCCGGCAGTCCATGCAGATGGCCACGCCCCGGCGCTTGCCCTCTTCCCCCTCGGCGGAGATGACATCCGCAAAGCCCTGGGTGGCCCAGCGGATCACATGGATATTCATGTTGTGCAGTCCCACGGCCATGGTGCCCCGCAGACCAGCGGTACCAAATTCCAGAGGGCCATAGAAGCGGGATTCAATTTCCTTGGGGTCGTTGCGGATGGATTCCAGCTCCGCGTGCTCTTCCGGGGACAGAGCGGGGCTTGCCAGCCACTTTTCGTATTCTTTCATGAAGTCCATATGCGATTCCTCCTATGTTAATATCATTGGATCGTAAAACGCTTGGAAATTGTGGGCGGTTATTCCTGATCCGGCGGTTCGGCGGGGGATTCCAGCAGGGCCTGCGCCTCTTCCAGCCGGTTCGCAGGGACCCAGATCTCTACTCCCTGGGAGGCAAAACCGCCCAGCACTTTCCCCAGACTGCCGCTTTTGAAAGCGGGGATGCCGCAGCCCTCCAGCAGGGAGAGCGTGATGTCTGCCATACTGTCCAGTTCCCACTGGATGGCCAGCTTGGCTGCCGGCTGAGGCTGCCCGTCCGGTGTTTTGGGCCAACGCTCCAGCAGATGGCGGTCCTCTATTGCCCAGAAGTCAGGGGTCTGCTTGTCCATTGTACACGCCTCCTTGCTCGAAAATGGTCACTTGTGATATTTTGTGCCGGCGTTGATCTGATAGGCCCGGTAAATCTGTTCCAGAAGCATCACCCGGGCCAGGTGATGGGGGAAGGTCATGGGGGACATGGACAGGCGAAAATCCGCCTGTGCCTTGATGGCGGGAGACAGTCCCACGCTGCCGCCGATGAGAAAGGTCAGGTTGGAGACGCCGGAGAGTGCGAACTGCCGCATTTTTTCCGCCAGCTGGGGCGAGGAGAGTTCCTCACCCTCAATGCACATGGCAATCAGAGCACCGCCCTTGGGGAGCTTGGCCTCAATCAGGGCAGCTTCCGCCGCCAGAGCCTGGGAGATCTCCGCAGGAGAAGGGGAGTCCGACAGCCGGGATTCCGGAAGTTCCAGAATCTCCAGTTTGCAGAACCGGCTCAGCCGTTTGGCGTATTCCGCCGTAGCCTGGGCGTAGAACTTCTCCTTGAGCTTTCCCACGCAGATCACACTTACTTTCTGCATACAGCCCTCCTGCACACGGAGTGTGCAGCGCTCATGGTGTCCCGTGGTGCCACGGACAATGCCGGGCAAAGCCCTGCGGCGGACAGAGCCGTCTCCACGGCCTGGTGGGCCATAGCGGGGGTGTTGTTCTCACGGCTCAAGTGGGCCAGCAGAATCTCGCTGGCACCATGCTCCGCCAGTAAGACCGCAAAGCGGGCAGCATCTTCATTGCTCAGATGTCCCTCAGCACCGAGAATGCGCTGTTTGAGATAATAAGGATAGGGGCCGCTGCACAGCGTCTCCACATCGTGGTTGGCCTCCAGAACTGCCAGGTCCACACCCGGCAGCACTGCTGCCGCTTCCTCCGTCACATAGCCGGTGTCCGTCAGAATCCCCACGCTTCCGCCGGTTCCGTCCAGACGGAAACCGCAGGAGCCGGGGGCGTCATGAGAAGTGGGGAATGGGGTGACCAGCACATTCCCCAGAGACACCGGCGCGGTCAAGGTCATGCCACGCTGCTCCAGCCCGGGCAGCCGGAGACGAAGCGCTTCCAGCGTCCGGGCAGAGGCACAGACGGGGCAGTCCGTTCGTTTGAGCAGAGTCTGCAGTCCAGAGATGTGGTCGGCGTGGGTGTGGGTGATGAGGATGGCGGTCAGATCCGCCGGGGTCAGGCCCAGCCCCTCCAGAGATTTGGTGATGCGGCGGCAGGAGATGCCAGCATCCACCAGCAGATGGGTGGTACCGCAGGAAAACAGCAGCGCATTTCCAGAGGAACCGCTGGCCAGAGTATGTAGGGTGGTCAAAGAAAAAACCTCACTCAAACAGGATCGAATCAAAAAAGCGGACGTCCGCCCGGGAAATGCCGACCAACGTCGCCATCCCCCAAGCGGACGCCAAACGGTTAAACAGATGTATCCGGGAAACCGGAGATCCGCCGTCGGATTTGGGCTGGCCGGGCCGTTTTGCCAAGTGCTGCACCTGGCAAAACAACACGACTGAAATCCTGCCACAAAAGGGAATTCCCGGCGGCGGAGAGACGATGCTCAGCCGATATGAGCTTCCAGCTCCTCGTTTTCTCCAGGCTCTTCCACCACACGGATGTTAGCGCCCAGTGCCCGCAGCTTGCCGACGATGTCTTCGTAGCCCCGCTCGATATACTGCACGCAGCTGATCTCGCTTTCGCCCTTAGCGGCCAATGCGGCAATGACCAGCGCGGCACCGGCCCGTAGGTCGCAGGCCTGGATGGGAGCACCGGTCAGGTGATCCACACCCTCCACCACGGCGGTCTTGTCGTCCACCTGAATGCTGGCGCCCATGCGCTTGAGCTCATCAACATAGCGGTACCGGTTGTTCCAGACGCTCTCCGTCACCAGAGACGTGCCCTGTGCAAGACAGAGAACGGCGGTGATCTGAGGCTGCATATCCGTGGGGAAACCGGGATAGGGCAGCGTTTTCACATTGGTCTTCTGCAGGGGAGCGTTGCGACGCACCAGCAGCGTGTCCTCGTGCTCCTCCACTTCCACCCCCATTTCTACCAGCTTGGCAGTGATGCAGTCCATGTGCTTGGGAATGATATTCTTTACCAGGATCTGGCCGCCGGTGGCAGCCACGGCGGCCATATAGGTCCCTGCTTCGATCTGATCGGGAATGATGGCGTAGCTGCCGCCCCGCAGACGGTCCACGCCCTGGATCTTGATGGTATCGGTGCCCGCACCCCGGATATTGGCACCCATGGAGTTGAGGAAGTTGGCAAGATCCACAATATGGGGTTCCTTGGCGGCGTTTTCAATGACGGTGTTGCCCTCCGCCATGACAGCGGCCATCATGATGTTCATGGTGGCACCCACGGACACCACATCCAGGTAAATATTGGCGCCCTTGAGACGGCCATTCTCCGTGGAGGCGTGGATGAAGCCGCCCTCCACCACGACCTTGGCACCCAGGGTAGTAAAGCCCTTGACGTGCTGGTCGATGGGGCGGACGCCGAAATTGCAGCCGCCGGGCATGGCGACTTCCGCCTGGCCGAAGCGGCCCAGCAGCGCACCAATCAGATAATAGGAGGCACGGATCTTCCGGGCCAGCTCATAGGAGGTGCGGGTAGAGCGGATATGGGTACAGTCAATCTCCACCGTGTGGCGGTTGATGGCGCGGATGTTGGCACCCAGCTGTTCCAGAATCTTCAGGCACAGCGTGACATCGGAGATCTGTGGAACGTTTTCAATGCGGCAGACGCCGTCCACCATCAGCGCAGCAGGAATAATGGCAACGGCGGCATTTTTCGCGCCGCTGATATTTACTTCACCAAACAGGGGAGATCCGCCCTGTATTACATACTTTGTCAAATCGTTTACCCTCTCTTAAAACGAATCTTCTTTCACGGCAGCAATTCGCCCGGTTCTGTAAGGACAGTTTGCCCGCCCGATGCAGGTTCATACCCGGGGAAAGAGCACTGTGGACAAAAAATTTAAAAATTCTCACACACCGCAACTATACCATACGCCGCCATGAAATGCAAACCTTTCCTGACTGTGTTTCCATAAAAACAAAAAAGTTGTGAAAAATGATAGGAGGAGTTCAGCTGTGGGAGACAGCCCCGGTGATGCAGTTTACATAATAGTTCAAGCCGGAGATGTCCGTTGCAATGCACCAAGCCGGGACCAGTGTCATTGCGGAGGACGCGGTGCTCTGAAGCTCAAAACACAAATAGACGTCGGTGATTTTTGAGACTGCGGTCTGGCTTTTCTGGTGAACGTTCAAAAAAGCGTCCAGCGCGGCAGCGGCGGACAGAGGCGATTCCTCCGGCGCACTTTCCGAGTAGGCATCTGGCAGATGGGTGCCGGTGACTGTCAGGAGACCGTCGGCATCTATGGTGAAGGAGACAGTGCAGTTGACCACCGGGTAGCCGTCGCAGTATTGGACTGCTGTGGCGGAGGTCCCGTCCGAGGAAAAGGTCAGGTCCTCATAGCCAAATTCCTTGCAGAAAGCCCGACAGGCCTCCCGGGCGCTGGAGCCTTCGGACAGAGAGCCGGCGGCGTCAAAGCTGCCGTTGTCCAGAAATTGGACGCCGCCCCGGTCACTGCCATAGAGGTAGATACCGCCGCCCTGATCGGATCGGCGCAGGTTGTCCCCCAGCAAGAAGGCTGCCAGGTCTTCTTCCTGCTGTGTGTCCCGGATTAGGGTACGGCTCGGGGGCGGAGTCTGGGAGGAGATGAGATTCTCATCCAGTTCCACGTTTTCTGAGGAAAAAAGGGTGACCAGCTGCTGGCGCACCTGCTTAAGGCCGTCCTGACGGTCCACCTGCCGGCTTGCCACCACGGCAGCAAGGGCAAGGTTTGCCAACAGCAGGATCAGGATGATGATGTTTTTCAGACGGGAGCTTTGCAAAGGAAACGCTCCTTTCTTACCGGCAAGGAGAGAGGATCAGTCCAGCAGCCAAGAGGCTTCGGCTGTGTCGCCGCCGTGGTCGGAATAGCCGATGGTCAGCTCTCCGCCGGGCGTCTGTGCGGCGATGGCCAGGGACTGCTGCAGCGGCAGCAGGGAGGCGATTTCGCCGGTGTGTGAATACTGCCGGACCCGCAGGGTGAGAGACGTAACGTCAGAACCGGAGAGCGTAACAGTGGCTGCGTCCGCATTGTTGGTGAAGCGGACGGGAACGCCCTCTACCTGGTAGCCAAACCGCAGGACGGTGGAGCTGCCGCTGCTCTGGATGCTGACGAGATATAGGGAAGCATCACTGGTGAAATTGGTGAAAATGGAATTGAGCAGGGACTGTACCGCCAGGACACGCTGGTTTATAGTGGCATCTTCCCTGGTGCTGATCTGCAGAGACGGTGTACTTCCGCCGTCATACAAAACAGTGCCGTCACCGCGGATGCGGAGGGAGCAGTCCCCCCGGATGATGACCTCCGTACCGCCGGCCTCGGTGTAGCGGGACTTGGTATTGGGGTTGAAGCCCAGCACGGAGAGCAGCCAGTCCGTGTCCGAAAGAGGGGTCTTTGCAGAGAGCGCGGACAGACTTGGCAGCGGAGTAAGGAACAGGGAGCAGGGGGCGAGGGAGGCGTACAAAGGGTCCGTCCCGGCGGATTCAAAGGCAAAAAATGCGCTGCCCAGTTCATAGCTGCTCACGGTGTCGGCCAGCCGGGAGGCGGAGACTGCCACAGAGCAGCTGGAATAGGAGGAGCCGTCTGAAAGGTACAGGCGCACGCCGTCCTCTCCGCGGTCCGCCAGAACCAGCTGACGGGCGAGGACGGTTTCTGTGTCGGATTCCTCGCCCACCAGGCCGGCCAGAAAAGACAGAGGCAGGGGATTGAGAAAATCATAGTAAATGGAAACACCGGAGACCGCGTCCAGAAATTCCTCCCCAGAGCAGGGGGCAAACGTCTGGGCGGACCCCAGCGCACCCCGCAGCAGAGAACGGAGGGACTCTGTAAATGCCTTGTCGGTGGTGGTCATCTGGATGCTGCCGTAATGGCCGTAGTCCCCCGTGACGGCAATGCGAACCGGAGCCGACAGATCGGCAAGACTGGTGGGGACCGGCTGTATTGCCGTACTGCTGGTGGACAGAGAACGGAAATAGTCATCGTCCAAGTCCAGTGTATACAGCTGAGTCTGCACAAACAGCGCCACGGCGGAAAGGGTCAGCACCACAATGGCGATATTTTGCAGGAAGTCCCGGCGTTTTCGGCGGGCGGTGTCCATGAGCGACTCCTTTCTGCGCGGCCGGGTGGAGGCGGGGAGCCGGCCGCAAGACCTGGTTCGGGCGATACCGGGATTACTGGGCGTCCGGTCCGGCGATGGGGAGGGTCAGGCGGATAGTAGTGCCGGGACCCTGGTGCGGTACCAGGCGAATGGTGCCGCGATGTCGCAATACGATCTCCCGGGCGATGGAAAGCCCCAGCCCGGTGCCGCCGGATTCCCGGGAACGGGCCTTGTCTACCCGGTAAAACCGGTCGAAGATCCGGTCCCGGTCTTTTTCAGGAATGCCGATACCGTCGTCACAGACTTCCATCCATACCTGGTTCTGCGTGGAACCGGCGGTGATGCGGATGTGCCCGCCGTCCGGTGTGTATTTGATGGCATTGCCCAGAACATTCATCATAACCTGCTCCAGCCGGCTGCGGTCGCCTACGATCAGCGGCAGGTCCTCCAGAGAGCCGCAGGTGAGCTGGTGGCCATGGCGTTTGGCCTCCAGAGCATTGGCACGGCAGACGCTTTGAATGGCGTCGGCGAAGGAAAAACGGGAGAGGGTCAGCTCTGCATTGCCGGCATCCAGCCGGGAGAGGGTCAGAAGATCCTGGACGATATGGGTCATCCGATCGGTTTCCGTGATGATGATGTCCAGAAAGTTGTTGGCGGTCTCCTGCGGGATAGCGCCTTCAGCATCCCGCAGGGTTTCAGCGTAGCTGCGGACATTGGTGAGCGGGGTACGAAGTTCGTGGGACACGTTGGCAACGAATTCCTTGCGCCGCTCCTCATTGCGGTGCTGCTCCGTCACATCGTGGAGCACGATCAGGACACCGCCGCTGGCCTGATCGGAGAAGGGCGCCAGATACAGTTCCAGAATGCGGTCGTCCACCAGTTTTTCCCCTTCAGCGTAATTGGGCCTCTGGAGGGCCAGCATCTGAGAGAAGGGATAGAGGTCCCCGAAGAGATCGTCATAGGTGCAGCTCTCGTCCACGGGACGGTGGAGCATGGATTTGGCCGCGGGGTTGCAGTGGATAAGATGGCCATTGTGGTCAAAAGCCACCACGCCGTCAGTCATGTGGAGGAACAGGGTGTCCAGTTTGTTGCGCTCGTTTTCCATTGCTTCCAGTGTGCTTTGCAGGACGCCGGCCATCTCGTTGAAGGTGCCGGTGAGAATGCCGATCTCATCGGTGGATTCCACAGGAAGTTCACTGTCAAAATCACCGGCGGCAACCTTTTCCGCGCCGGCAGTCAGCCGTTCGATGGGGTCCACCATGGCCTTGGACAGCAGAAAGCTCAGCAGTGCGGAGATCAAAAGACCGATGACCAGCGCCTGCAGGATGATCATGACCAGCTGGCTGTTCAGGCCGGAGACGGTCTCTTTGTTGTCCAGGATGTAGATGATATACGCGTTTTCACCGCTGAAAATGGGAATGGCTGCGTCCATATAATCAGAGGTGATGTCGCTTTTGTCTCCCACCATGGTGTCATCCTGCAGCGCCACAGCGTTTCGGGCGGTCAGCAGGTTGGCGGACTGCTCCCGGGGGAGTTCGGAGTTGCTGGCGGAGCCGCTGAGAAACGTACCTGTCTGCCCGTCCAGAACAAAGTAGTTGCGGGTGTTGTAATCAATGCCCAGGTTGCCGGCATTGGTGGAGAGAATATCGCTGATGAGCTCCACGGCGTTGTCCTCTTCGGCGGCATTGCGCAGATCCGTTACGACGCTGCTGTTGTCTGCACCGAACACATCGCTCATCTGCTGATAAAAGGTATCGATGTAGAATTTGGAGACGCTGGTGGTCAAAAATGCGCCTACCACGGTCATCAGCGAGGTGATGAGCAGCAGCAGGATCAGCATCAGCTTCATGTGCAGGCTCCGGAACACTGGCGGCGCCTCCTTTCCTACGGCGGTACGGGGGCAAATGCCCCGCTGTCAGACTGCGAAATAATAGCCCGCGCCCCGGCGGGTGAGGATATAGGTGGGATTGGCGGGATCTGCCTCGATTTTCTCCCGCAGCCGCCGCACCGTCACATCCACCGTGCGCACGTCGTCGCCCACGTAGCCGTAGTTCCACACCTGCTCCATCAGATCGGTGCGGGAGTAGACCTTGTTGGGATGACTGGCCAGAAAGGTCAAAAGCTCATATTCCCGCTGAGTCAGGTCAATGGCCTTGCCGGCCCGGAAGACCTGGTGGCTGTCGGTGTTGATGGAAAGATCACCGGACACCTGCATGGCGCTGGCTGCGGCGGAGGCAGCAGCGGGGGCCGTCATGGAGGTCCGGCGGATGTTGGCGCCCACCCGGGCCACCAGCTCCCGCATGGAAAAAGGCTTGGTGATATAGTCGTCTGCGCCGATCTCCAGCCCCAGGACCTTGTCGGATTCCTCCTCCCGGGCAGTGAGGATGATGACCGGTACATTGCTGCCCTTTTCCCGCAGCGCCTTGCATACGTCAAAGCCGTTCATTTTCGGCAGCATCACATCCAGCAGGATCAGATCAGGGTTGGCGGAGAGCGCCTTCTTTAACCCGTCTTCGCCGTCGTAGGCCTCCAGGATGGCATAGCCGGACCGCTGCAGATTGAACCGTAGAATGTCCACAATATTTTTTTCGTCTTCCACGATCAGGACCGTTTTCTGGTCGCTCATGAGGAAACCTCCGTACTTTGAAATTACAGGTCCAGCAAGACCTTGGCCTTCAGGACGGCGGCCACGGTTTTGGCGTCTTCGATCTCACCGTTCATGACCCGGTGCACCATCTCCTGGAAGGGGATGCGCTCTGTGCGCAAAAACTCGTCCTCATCCGGCTGCTGCTGGCCCATCTTCAGTTCCCGGGCCAAAAACAGGTGCAGATGTTCCCCATAGCAGCCAGGGGACGGCAGAATGACGCCCAGCGGCAAGAGAACATCCGGCACCGCGCCGGTTTCCTCCCGCAGTTCCCGCAGCGCGCCCACGGCCGGTTCCTCGCCCGGGTCCAGTTTGCCAGCGGGGATCTCCAGCAGGGTCTTGCCGAATACATATCGATACTGGGTCACGGTGATGACGTTGTTGCGCTCATCCAGCGGCAGCACCGCTACGCCGTCCACGTGTTCCACTACTTCCCGGAAGGATGTGTGGCCGTTGGGCAGCGCGACCTGGTCCACATGCACGCTGAGGAATGCGCCGGTGTATTTCTCTTCCCGGCTGAGCGTTTTTTCAGTCAGATCGACAGGCAGATTCATCTTGAAAGCACCTCGTTGCTCATTTTGAGAAATCATTTGAAAATCAATTCATTATATCACGGGGAGAATCCGTTGCCAAGGCAGACTTTCACTTGAAGATCGGGAAAAACCGTGGTATACTATTAAAACTTTCCAAGAAAAGCAAGGAGGCGGACCCCCACGGAGAAAAAGGGAATCAAGATCGCGGCGCAAAACCGCAAGGCCTTCCACGACTACTTCGTGGAGGACAAATACGAGGCCGGAATCGAGCTGTTCGGCACGGAGGTCAAGTCCATCCGGGCGGGCACGCTGAATCTAAAGGATTCCTACTGTACGGTCAAGGGCGGGGAACTGTTTCTTCACGGCATGCACATCTCGCCGTATGAAAAAGGAAACATTTTCAACAAGGACCCGGTCCGCAGCCGCCGGCTGCTGATGCACAAGCGGGAGATCCGTAAACTCTCCGCGCTGGTGCAGCAGGATGGCTATGCGCTGGTCCCGCTGTCCGTCTACTTCAAAGATGCCCGGGTAAAGGTGGAGGTTGGCCTCTGCAAGGGCAAGAAGAACTACGACAAGCGGGCGGCCGCTTCGGCCCGGGACGCCAAGCGGGAGATCGACCGCACTCTGAAAGAGAGGAACCGCTGATGAGCAAAAAACAGAATGTGCAGATGGAAGTCTCCGGTGAACAGAACGAGCGGTTTACCGTCCGGCGCGGCGGGAGCATGCTGGTGCTGGGACTGATTTTGTTGGTGGCATTCGGCGGCGCGGCTATCTGGCAGGTGGTGAACACCGGACTGGCGGAGAGCCGGAACATTCTGTTTGCCGGCGTATTCTGTGTCCTGGCTGGCATTGCGGTGATTCTGGACTATAAAAATCACAAGCTGGAGGTCTGCGGCGAGGAGCTGCACTACACCGCCATGTTTGGCCAGACCGTGAGTTTCCGGGTAGATGAGATCGGCAGTGTTGGCATGGACTTTTTGGAAAATCTCAAGTTGCTGAATACGGATGGCCGGCTGCTGGCCCGTCTGGAGCGGGGAATGACGAACTATCAGACGCTGCTGCGGTATCTGGAAAATCACCAGGTTGCCATGCGTTAAAAACGATCAGAAAGGAACGAAGATCATGTCTGAGAACAAGAACCCTATTGCAACCATTACCATGGCGGACGGCCGGGTGATGAAGGCGGAGCTGTATCCTGAAAAGGCTCCCAACACCGTCAATAACTTTATTTCCCTTGCCAACGGCGGCTTTTATGACGGCCTGACCTTCCACCGGGTCATCCCCGGTTTCATGATTCAGGGCGGCTGCCCTGAAGGAAACGGCATGGGCGGCCCCGGCTATGAGATCCGGGGAGAGTTTGCCGCCAACGGTTTCCGCCAGAACGACCTGGCCCATACGACCGGTGTGCTGTCCATGGCCCGTACTATGGCCCCCAACTCCGCCGGCAGCCAGTTCTTTGTCATGGTGGCTCCGGCTCCCCACCTGGATGGCCAGTATGCTGCCTTCGGCCAGGTGTTGGAGGGTCAGGAGGTAGCCATCGACATCTCCCGCGTCCAGCGGAATATGATGAACGACAAGCCCAAGACCCCCGTGGTTATTGAGAGCATCCGGGTGGATACCCAGGGCGTGGAGTATCCCGCTCCGGAGAAGATGTAAGGGAAATTCCCAACAAGCCAAAATCGAAGAGGAGGGGTCCAGATGAAAACCGCAATCATCACCGGCGCGTCCTCCGGGCTGGGGCGGGAAGTTGCCCGCCAGCTGACGGACGTGTTTCCGGATATCGAGTGCTGCTGGCTCATTGCCCGCCGGGAGGACCGGCTGGAGCAGACTGCCCGGGAAATGGTGGGCGTGGAGACCGTATGCATGCCGCTGGATCTTTGTGATCCGGTGAGCTTTTCCACCCTCAGCGGCCGCCTGGCGGCGGAACAGCCGGAAGTGATGCTGTTGGTGAACTGTGCCGGCTGCGGCTATCTGGGCCTTTTGGGAGAGACGGATACGGCGCTGGAGACTCGCATGGTGGACCTGAACGTCCGGGCCCTGACAGCGGTGACCAATCTGGTGATCCCTTTCATGGCTGCCGGAGGACACATCCTGAATGTCTCCTCCATTGCTTCCTTCTGTCCCAATCCCCGGATGACGGTCTACTCCGCTTCCAAGGCATATGTCTCCTCCTTTACCGTGGGGCTGTCCGAGGAGCTGCGGCGCAAGCATATTTCTGTGACTGCCGTCTGCCCCGGACCCATGCGGACGGAGTTTTTGGACGTAGGGAACATCACCGGGAAATCCCGCACCTTTGAACTGCTGCCTTATTGTGAGCAGGTGCAGGTGGCGGGCGGCGCCCTCCGGGCTGCCCGGGCAGGCCGGACCATCTACACGCCCAAGTTGTTTTATAAGTTTTACCGGTGTCTGGCAAAGATTACGCCGGTGAAACTGATGGTAAAGATCACCAAAACCTGAACGGATAAATTTCATGGAATTGTAACACACTTCCCCAGAGAAGTGTGTTACAATTCCAAATACAGCGATCTGCTTTGATAGCCCTGAAGATCTGGGGATGTACCGGTTTCGACGGGGGTATGGAGGCGGGACCAGCGGGCGGCGGCGCCTGACCGCCATAAAACGGGCAATTTATAAATTAAATAACAACAACACTGTTGCTATTGCTGCCTAATTAACGGCAGCCGTCCGACTCGGAGGGACCGCGGGCCGAGGAGGGCGTCGTTTAGCGGTAAATGTGAGCGCAGTAAGCTTTGCCTGCACCACACATCATGAAGCTCACCTGACCTGACGGCGTGACGGTTTGCCGTCTGGAAGGGGAACGGGGAGAGTAAGACTCCCACAATAATCGTCTGCGCCCGGAGAAAGCCCCGTTAAAGTGCTTTCGGACGCGGGTTCAACTCCCGCCATCTCCACCATGTTAAAAGCTACATTTTGGTTCTTTGAACTGAAATGTAGCTTTTTCATTTTCCCGCCCTCCATGATAAACTGGTTGACAGTATGGATCATAGAGGGCTTCTTATGTTTCAGCATGTGATTGAGATCCCGCAGACGCAGGAGGACCAACCCATTTGGGACCAGCAGCTGCGGGTTGCAGCCTATTGCCGTACCAGCACAAATCAGGAGGAACAAAACTCAAGCCTGGAAAACCAGGTCGCGTATTATACAGCTTTCATTCAGAGCAATCCCAGGTGGCGGTTTGTGGCTGTTTACGCCGACCAGGCATCGGGACTGCACACGAAAAACCGCCCAGGTTATCGGAAGCTCCTGAGAGACTGCCGAAAAGGAAAGATCGACCTGATCCTCGTCAAATCTCTCAGCCGCTTTGGAAGAGATACCCGGGAAGCTATTAGCACCATCAGAAAGCTGAAACAAATGAATGTAGGAATTTACATTGAGTTAGGAGGTATCTTTACCATGAAGACGCCAGACAGCGTGATTGACCTGTATGCCGCCTTTGCGCAGGCGGAGAGCCAAACCCGCAGTGAGAGCATTAAATTTGGCATTCAGAATCGCATGCGGAGCGGGAGAACCATTTTGAATCACAGGCAGTTTCTGGGCTATACTAAGGGGCCGGATGGAGTACTGCAGATCGTACCGGAGGAGGCTGAGATCGTCCGAAAGATTTTTGGCCTCTACATTGAGGGAAACGGTGTACGAAAAATCAAAAAGTATTTGGAATCCCACGGCATCAAGACGGTTACAGGAAAGACGGAGTGGAGCACCTCCACCATTGACAGGATGCTGAGCAATGAAAAATATGTGGGCCAAGTGCTGATGCAGAAAACCTATACGCCAAATTTCCTGACGGGGAAGCAGATAAAGAACACGGGACAAAAGGAGATGTACCTGGTAGAGAATGCCCATGAGCCGATCATTGATCAGGAGACCTTCGACAAAGTGCAGAGAATGAAGGGGCAAATCAAGCACACGACGAGTATGAAGCCGCAACTATGATTCTGAGTTTCGCTGCTGAGTGGAAACTGAATTGAAAGAAAGCGGGGAAATCTAAATAATAGCATCTTTTTTGTTTCCAAAATTGGATTTTTTCCGATAGCTCTCCCAATGCTTTTTGATAAGGCAGAATAAGTTTGCAAATTGAAAAGTAGATAAAAAGAGACATGGTTTGCAGGTCTCTGGTAGGATGAAGTTGCGACACACCTTCCGGGAATGTCACCCTCAAGGTGCCCGAGTTCAAGGGAATTTCCTTTGAAACCGCCATCATTAAGCGGTATCGCCGCCGGGAGAGTAGCGTGGAAGAT
>UMBF01031528.1_pt1 | contig 31873 bp, 26 predicted proteins | sample 1963901 | NCBI WGS metagenome assembly UMBF01 (sample SAMEA4835935, study PRJEB28245) | human gut metagenome | biome: gut microbiome; material: fecal sample | place: Denmark | collected 2008 | reverse complement strand
TTTTTCTTAATTTTGTTCAATATCTATTGTAGCACTACAATCGAAATTGCTGAAAAAGCGTGCTTGCACTTGAAATGCGGCTTGAAATGTGATATAATAGTCGTAATGACCTGATGACAAACTTGTTCTAGGGAGGGACGTTATAATGCAGATAAGAGAATCAGCTGAAAATTATCTCGAAACGATACTTATTCTCAGCCAGCGCAAGGGCAAAGGCGAGGTAAGAAGCATAGATATAGTAAACGAACTTGAGTTTTCAAAGCCGAGCGTAAGTGTGGCAATGAAAAATCTCCGTGAGAACGGCTATATAACTGTTGACAAGGACGGTTATATTCGTTTGACAGACAAGGGCTTGGAGATAGCCGAGAAAATGTATGAGCGTCATACGTTGCTTTCACAGTGGCTCATAAAGCTTGGCGTTGACGAGAAAGTTGCAGTAGAGGACGCTTGCCGTATGGAACACGTTATCAGTGCGGAGTCCTTTGCGGCTATCAAAAAGCACACAGGTATGGCTTGATAAGATGATAATTGCCGTGGGTCTTCCTGCGGCATTTTTTATTGCAAACAAAAAGGAGAACAGCTTTGTGCCGTTCTCCTTTTTGTTATTTGAATTTGTCTTTGAGCTTGTCAAAGAATGTTTTGCGCTTTGCGTAGTTCTTTTCACCGAGGGACTTTTCGTAGTCACGGAGCTTTTCTTTCTGCTCTTTGGTCAGATTGCGTGGAACTTCAACTGTTACACGAACATAGTGGTCGCCGTGGTCGTTTCTGTTTACCTTCTTTATGCCCTTGCCTCTCAGGCGGAACACTGTGCCTGTCTGTGTACCCTCTGGCACTGTGTATTTTACCTTGCCATCAACTGTAGGAACTGTTATCTCGTCACCGAGAGTAGCCTGTGCATAAGTAAGCGGTATCTCTGTCCACACGTCATAGCCGTCACGCTCGAAAATAGGGTCAGGTCGAACTGTAATGTTGATGTGCAGGTCGCCGTTAGGACCTCCGTTTATACCGCAGTTGCCCTCACCGCCTACTCTAAGTGTCTGACCATCGTCGATGCCAGCAGGAACGTTTATCTCCTTTTCAGATACCTTCTTTACTCTGCCCTGACCGTTGCAGGTATGACAAGGGTTGTCGATTATCTGACCCTTACCGCCACAGCGACTGCAAGTCGTGGTCTGAGCGATGTTTCCGAAAGGCGTTCTCTGTGTTATCCTTACTGTACCAGTGCCGTGGCAGTCAGGACAGGTCTTAGGCGAAGAACCTGCGGCTGCGCCTGTGCCGTGACAGTCAGGACATTTTTCGGCTCTGTTTATGCGAATTTTCACAGTCTTGCCCTTGCAGGCTTCCATGAAGTCAAGAACAACGTTCGCCCTTATATCCTCGCCACGTCTTGGTGCGTTAGGGTTAGCAGAACGTCCGCCACCAAAGCCTCCGCCAAATCCACCGAAAATGGAATCGAAAATATCGCCCATATCGCCAAATCCGCCGAAGCCTCCTGCACCTGCTCCACCGCCTGCGCCGTAGTTCGGGTCTACGCCTGCGTGACCAAACTGGTCATATCTTGCTCTTTTATCTTTATCTGAAAGCACCTCATAAGCTTCATTTACTTCCTTGAACTTCTCCTCGCACTCTTTGTCGCCAGGGTGAAGGTCAGGGTGATACTGCTTTGCAAGCTTACGGAATGCCTTTTTTAATTCATCGTCCGTGGCAGTTTTAGAAACGCCAAGCACTTCATAGTAATCTCTTTTTTCAGCCATATAAACGCCCATGCTCTGTAAGCTGCAGATCGTGAAAGTCTTGGGGCATGGGCTTGCCTCCTTTTTGTAAGTATAGTCCTTTCACGCTTTTCACACAGCCTTTTAATACGGCAATAGCCCCTGCTCGAAAAATCGGAGCAGAGGCAGCCGTTATGATTTATTCTGCGTCAGTAAATTCAGCGTCTATAACGTCGTCGCCACCGTTGTTTGAAGCGCCGCCGTTGCTGCCGCCATTTGCTCCGCCCATGTTGTTAGGGTCAAAGCCTGCGGCACCGCCTGCTGCCTGCTGTGCCTGTGCAGCCTGCTGATATACCTTAGTTGCAACGCCCTGGAATGTTTCCTCAAGCTCCTTGTGCTTAACCTTGATAGCCTCGATATCAGTACCCTTGAGGGCTTCCTTAAGGGCGTCTATCTTAGCCTGACAAGCTGACTTGTCAGCAGCGTCTACCTTGTCGCCGAACTCGCCCAGTGACTTTTCAGCCTGGAAGCAAAGCTGATCAGCAGCATTTCTAGCGTCAACATCCTCTTTCTTCTTAGCATCCTCTGCTGCGAATGCCTCAGCTTCCTTGACAGCCTTATCTATATCGTCCTTAGACATATTTGTTGAAGAAGTGATAGTGATGTTCTGCTCCTTGCCTGTGCCAAGATCCTTAGCGGAAACGTGTACGATACCGTTAGCGTCGATATCGAATGTTACCTCGATCTGTGGAACACCTCTTGGAGCAGGAGCGATTCCGTCAAGTCTGAACATACCGAGCTGCTTGTTGTCCTTAGCGAACTCACGCTCACCCTGAAGTACGTTGATATCAACGGCTGACTGATTATCAGCGGCAGTTGAGAATATCTGTGACTTCTTTGTTGGGATAGTTGTGTTTCTCTCGATGATCTTTGTGCAGATACCGCCCATTGTTTCAAGACCAAGTGACAGTGGAGTTACATCGAGGAGGAGCAGACCGTCCTTAACGTCGCCTGCGAGAACGCCGCCCTGATATGCAGCGCCAAGTGCTACGCACTCATCTGGGTTGATGCCCTTGAATGGCTCTTTGCCAAGGAATTTCTTAACAGCTTCCTGAACGGCTGGTATTCTTGAAGAACCGCCGACCATAAGGACCTTCTGGAGGTCGTTAGCTGACAGACCTGAATCTGAAAGTGCCTGACGAACTGGTCCCATTGTTGATTCAACAAGGTCTGCTGTCATTTCGTTGAACTTAGCCTGTGTAAGTGTCATTTCAAGATGCTTTGGACCTGTAGCGTCTGCTGTGATGAATGGGAGAGAGATAGTTGATGATGCTGTAGAAGAAAGCTCTATCTTAGCCTTCTCGGCAGCTTCCTTAAGTCTCTGCATTGCCATTTTATCACCTGAGAGGTCAACGCCCTCAGTCTTCTTGAACTCTGCGATCATCCAGTCGATAATTCTCTGGTCGAAGTCGTCGCCGCCCAGGTGGTTGTTACCTGCTGTGGCAAGAACTTCTGTAACACCGTCGCCCATTTCGATGATAGATACATCGAATGTACCGCCGCCAAGGTCGTAAACCATGACCTTCTGATCCTCTTCTTTATCAATACCGTAAGAAAGTGCAGCGGCTGTTGGCTCATTGATGATTCTCTTAACTGTCAGACCTGCGATCTGACCTGCGTCCTTAGTAGCCTGTCTTTGTGCGTCTGTGAAGTATGCAGGAACTGTGATAACAGCCTCTGTTACCTTTTCACCCAGATAAGCCTCAGCGTCAGCTTTCAGCTTCTGGAGTATCATAGCTGAGATCTCCTGTGGAGTGTAATCCTTGCCGCCCATGTGAGCCTTGTAGTCAGAGCCCATATGTCTTTTGATAGAAATTACAGTGTTGTCATAGTTTGTAACAGCCTGTCTTTTTGCTACCTGACCGATAAGTCTGTCGCCGTTCTTTGAAACGCCAACTACTGACGGAGTTGTTCTTGCACCCTCGCTGTTAGGGATAACAACGGCTTCGCCGCCCTCCATAACTGCTACACAAGAGTTTGTTGTACCTAAATCTATACCGATGATTTTGCTCATAAGATCAAGTCCTTTCAAAATTTACTTAATTTATATCAAGACCTTAAGTCCCGATGTCTTTGTTTATGGGTTTGCTACTATTACCATTGCGTGTCTTATGACCTTGCCGCCTATGGTGTAGCCGTTTTGAAGCACCTGCGCCACAATATTTTCACCCAGGTCAGGGTCGTCAACTGTGCTGACCGCCGTTGCAACGTTCGGGTCAAATTCCTTGCCCGCAAGCTCCATGACCTCAACGTTGAGCTTTTTCAGAGCGTCGCTGAACTGATTGAAGATCATTTCAACACCCTGTTTATAAACTGCGTCCTGAGTTTCTGTGCCTAACGCTCTTTCAAAGTTGTCAAACACCGGCAGGAAGCCGTTTATCACATTTCCCTTTGCTGTGTCTGTAAGCTCCAGTCTTTCCTTTGCGCTTCTTTTTCTGAAGTTATCATATTCAGCCATAAGTCTGAGATACTTGTCATTTGCTTCGGCAAGCTCTTTTTTCAGCTTTTCTGTTTCGCTCTCCTCCGCCTTTTTCTTTGTATCCTCAGTGGCATTTTCTGCGGTATCCGCCGCTTCTTTCACTTCTTCGCTTTCAGCAGAGGTGTTTTCCTCTTTTTCAAGCTCGGTGTCCTTTTCAGTTTCCTTACTCAATTTACGCCGCCTGCCTTTCTTTTTATTTATTTTCGTCATCTTCTTTGTTTTGCTCTTGTGGCTTTTCGGATATCATTTCCGATATCTTTCCTGTGAAATACTCGAGATATGGGATAAACTTCGCATAGTCGAGCCTCATAGGACCTATAAGCCCCAGCGCACCTGCTGTTTTGCCGTCCTTTGAGAACGGAGCTGTTATAATAGAGGAGTTGTGGATAACAAACCCGTCACGCTCAGGGGAGAACATAACGTGAAGCCCTGAGAACGTTTCGTCAATAAATCCTTTAAGCTCCTTCTGATTATCGAGAAAGCTTATTATCTCATTTTGGTTGAAGTCCTTGCAGGTGAGAAGATTACTCTGACCTTTGATAGACACGCTGCTCATTTCCTTTGTCATCTTCATTATCTCGGAAACAAGCGGTGAAAGGGTCATCATGTACGTTCCCATTGCTTCTGTGAGCTTTTCAAGATAAGCGTCCGAAAGACTGTCGATAGGCACGCCGTTGAGATTTTCCTTTACGAAGTTATCAAAAAACTCAAGCTGATCCTGACTGAGGTCGAACTCCAATCGGCAAACCTTATTCTTAATAGAGCCGTTGGACGTTATCATCAAAATAACGTACATTCTCTTTCCTGTAGGTATTACCTCTACCTTTGAGATAAGCGAGAACTTTGGCGTTGCGTTTGCGACCACCGCCGCACATTTCGTAAGATCCGCCAATGCCATTGAAGCCTTGTTCACAAGGTCTTCCTCTGTGACATATTCCTGCGGTATCATTGAATCCAGCATCTTCTTTTCATTTGCTGTAAGCTGGTTTTGCTCCATGAGCTGGTCAACATAAAGCCTGTAGCCCTTATATGTTGGTATTCTGCCTGCGGAGGTGTGTGGCTGTTCGAGATAGCCTTGCTTCTCAAGTTCTGCCATTTCATTTCTTATGGTCGCTGAGGACGCTTTGACGTGAGCCATTATCGCCTTTGAGCCTACAGGCTCGCCTGTTACGATATATTCATTGACTACCGCTGAAAGTATTTTCAGCTTGCGGTCGTCCATTTGCTCACCACCCGTTCTTCTTGTTAGCACTTATTGTATTTAAGTGTTAGCACTCTTTCTTCTCGAGTGCTAAGTATAGTTTATACCCTTTTGACGATTTTGTCAAGGGGTTTAAGACTATTTTTCTCACAAATTTCAAAAATATTTGAACTTCTTTTCCGTCATATTGCACAACGCTTTGCTGGAAATGCAAAAAAGCGGGCAGACCGCAGTGGTCTGTCCGCCCGATGTTGGAAAAAGATCAGATAAAATTATTCTTTTGTATAAGCAGAAAGATCAGGAACAGCAAGCAGGCTGTCGTCTGCTTCGCCTATGGAATCTACAGTGAAGTAAACTGCACTTGATTCGTCAGCACCCTCTGGGAGCAGAACTACCTGCTTAAGGTCATATGTAGCGCCGTCAAAGCCGTAAACTATCTGACCCTCACCGCCTGAAACACTGCTGTCGAGGTTATAATACTCTTGAACAACGTTTGTTGTTGTGTCAATATATGCGTGGTCAAAATCGAGTGTCGCACCGAAAAGTATGTCGGCTGACTTCCACTGATTTCCGTCGTCGTCCTCGATACTGTAGGTGGTCGTGCCTTCTGAAACGTTGTAAAGCTTTCCGTCGCCAGGGCAAACTGTGTATGACTTCATGCCCTGAACTGTGAGTGCCTGATAAGCCTTGCCGTCCTTTATGCAGATAGTATACTTTGTGCCGTTGTTTGACATCTGACCTGTAAGGTTCGCAAGATAGTTGCCCTCATACTTGTCTTTCATCTGCTCGAAAGCTCTGAAATCACCGTCAACGTCATAATCCGTTGTGCCTACGTTTGCGGAAGTGCTGTCAGCAGTGCTTTCAGCAGGAGCGGTAGACTCTGCGGCAGCCGTTGTTGTAGTAGTTGTTTCAGCCTTTGAAGAGCTTGCAGTATCGTTCCCAGTGCAGCCTGCCATTGCTGTACACATTGCCAAAGCTGCAATAATAGTTACCATTTTCTTGTTCATAATATTTTGCCTCCGAAAAATGACAAGAATCACTCGGCTGACTCAGCGCCTGACTCAACATCGAGTTCAGCGTCATAAGGTATATCTTCAGTGTCCTTATCGAAAGACTGCTCTGTCCAACTGTCAAAATCGTCAGGGAGCTTGACCTCAACGTTTTCAGTTGTGAATGAGTTTACTGTAACAGTAGTCGTTGAGCCGTCAGAGATAGTTTCTATCTTAACAATATCCTTTGTGTCAGCATTGAAGTAATACTTGAATGTTGTTGTGAAAGAATAATCGTCAGAATCGCTTGTGTCGAGAGTTACGCCTGATTCAAGCTCGATATCAGGATCTTCTGTGCTTTCAAAAGTTTCGCAGATAAGACCGTCGTCAGTTGTTTCAGAGCTTATGAACTTGTAGCTGTCGTTAATGCCGTAGCCTATCTCGCTCTTGAAGTCGTCGATAGATTCTTCCATATCAACAGTGTAATACGTTTTTGACTCGCTGTCAAGTGTGTACATAACTCCGTCGATATTATAGATATCCATATCCACGCCCATAAAGTTCATTTTCATGTGCATATTGCCGCCTGATATCTCAACAACAGCTGATGAATTGTCATATTCGCTTGCCACTGTCATGTCGATAGCAAGGCTCTCGCCCTGTATCTTCTTTGTATACTGCGCTGTGAGAGTATCCTCGAGATCTGTGGCTGTGCCTGCTTCTGAAGCAGTTGACTCGTCAGCGGCTGCGCTTGTTTCTGCCTTTGATGTGCTGTCTGCTTTTGATGAGCTTGAAGAACTGCTGTCAGAACAGCCTGCCATTACTGCGCATGACATTATAAGTGAAACGAGAAGTGCAGTTATTTTTTTCATTATAAATACCTCTTTCTAAAATTTTAATAAATTATTATTGCTATATAACCTATACTCAAAACTATAACATATTTCAAAAATAGCGTCAATAGATTTTGTGAAATATTTTTCCCTTTTCGTATCGAACCACAAATCAACAAAGCTAAGAAAGCATGATTTAGGTATTTATAATCAAACATATTTGTGGTATAATGTGAATAGTAAGAATAAAAGGAGCGAATTATGAGATACGATAATATACATAAAGGCAAATTTCTATCAAGACCGAACAGGTTTATCGCCAACGTTGAGATAGACGGCAAAGCCGAGGTCTGCCATGTGAAAAATACGGGCAGATGCAAAGAGCTTTTGATTGAGGGGTGTACTGTTTGGCTTGAACATTCAGACAGCGAATCGAGAAAGACTGCTTTTGACCTTGTTGCAGTGGAAAAAGGTGACAGGCTCATAAACATGGACAGCCAAGCCCCGAATAAGGCGGTAGGGGAGTGGCTGAGAGAAAAAATGCCTTTTGGCGAGGGTTTCTCGGTCTATCCCGAAAAAAAATACGGCAATTCACGCTTTGATTTTTACTTAGAGTCGCAGGATAGGAAGATCTTCATGGAGGTAAAGGGCTGTACGCTGGAGAAAGACGGCGTTGTGCTTTTTCCTGACGCTCCTACCCTCCGTGGGGTGAAGCATATAGAGGAGCTTTCTCACTGCCTTGATGATGGGTATGAGTCTTATATAATGATACTCGTTCAGATGAGCGATGTGAAATATTTCACTCCAAATTATGACACTCACCCTGAGTTCGGAGAAGCTTTGGAGAAAGCTTCCCGAAAGGGCGTGAAGATACTATGCTATGACTGCAACGTGACCCATGACTCTATGACAGTGGGCAAGCCTGTTAAGGTGAAGCTGGGCAGGTAATATGACGGCTCGTCCTGCATATACATTATAATACTAAGATGTATATGGGAGTGACAGCATTGGATATAAAGAAAGTCTGCCTGCGTTGTGTTGCAGTTATAATTGTGGCGTTCGTTATGCCCACGGGGATATGGCTTTATGCAAGATCTGCAAGCAGGTTCGGCAGGGTGGCGGCTGTGGCGGCAGGGGTGGCTATGGGAGAATACAAGCCTTGTTTTTCCGCTGATGATGATAGCAAAGCAACTGCACAGACCGCATATCCAAGTAAACTTGAAGCGGCAGTGGTGTCAAAGCACAGCATATGGGATATGGATATGGCGCCACAGGAGAAGCAAACGCCCTCTGTAAGCGCAGAAGTGCCAAGCCCTTTGCCTGCTCAGGACGTGACGGACAAGATACCATACCCTGCAAGCATGGAGGGGAATGACGGTGTTATAGAAAAATACACCTACGGCAGATATGACGGCGAGCAGTACTTCGACCTTGACGGCGGCGGTCAGGTGAGAAACTGCACTGAGCTTTCAAATGATGAGCTTTACGAGGAAAGCTCAAAGCCGTATGATTTTCAAATAGACGGAAATTCCTCTGAGCCGCAGATACTTATTTATCACACCCACGCCACGGAAAGCTTTGAGCCGACAGACAAAGACCATTATGACAGCTCCTTTTCCTGCAAGACCACCGACCCTGAAATGAATATGCTGTCGATAGGGGACAAGATATGCGAACAGCTTGACAAAGCAGGTGTTGCGTATATCCACGATACACTTGTGCATGATTATCCCAGCTATGACGGCTCTTACGATTCAAGCCGAATGGCGGTAAAGCAGATATTGGAGGAGTACCCCTCTATAAAGGTATGCCTTGACGTTCACCGTGACGGCATAGAGCGTGAGGACGGCACATGGCTCGCACCTGTGGCGGAGATAGAGGGCAGGGAAGCGGCTCAGCTTATGATAATATCAGGGTGTGATGACGGCACTATGGGTATGCCTGACTATATGAAGAATTTTCACTTTGCCTGTGCCTTGCAGTCGGCTTTGGAGAGCGATTGGCAGGGGCTTACACGGCCTATTCTGTTTGACTATCGCCACTATAATCAGGACTTGACCACCGGCTCGCTTCTTATAGAGGTGGGAAGCCACGGCAATTCTATCACTCAGGCTCAGTATACAGGCGAGCTAATAGGAAAGACCTTGGGGAAGATGTTCGGAGAAGAATAGGTGCAATAACGCACAAAATATGTGTGGCGAATTGTCTTAAAATGCCGAAAATACGGCTTTTAGCGGTTGATTTCTTGACAAGGACGTGGTTTTGCGTTATAATAAAAGGGACTACATAAACGTTACAGCGTGAGAAATATATAATACGCTTATATTTTGGAGAACTGATATTATGAAAAAAATTTACCCCATGAAAAGAATAGCCGCAGGCTGTATGGCTCTGTGTATAGCTTTTGCCGCCTTTGGTTTTTCTGACGGAAGCGTAAGTGATATCGCTTTGGCGGATAACGATACATACAGCAGTCAGCTTGAAGAGCTGAAAAAGCAACAGCAGGAGCTTGACAAGCAGATAGCTGACGCTGACAAAAAGCTTGCCGACGAGCAGGACAACCTTGAGGCTATAAAGAAAAAATATAAGTCCATACAGAAAAAGATAGCAAATTCAGAGAAATATTCCTCTGAGCTTGAAGATCAAATGGCAGAGCTTGACGGCAAACAGCTTGACACTCAGTACAGCCTTGACTTGCAGGAAACTGCAATAAACGAGGGCAAGGACGATTTTATGGAGCGTATTCGTGCAATGTATGTTGCAGGAGGAGCAGATTCGTACACGAACGTGCTGATAAATTCATCTGATTTTTATGACATTCTTATGAGGATAGAGCTTGTGACGAGAGTTGCAAAGCACGATAATGACGAGCTTAACGAGCTTTTGGATCAGTATAAAAAGCTTGAAAAGACCAAGGCGGAGCTTGATGAGCAGATAAAACAGCTCAAAGCAAAGGCTGAGGAATATGCCGGGGAGCAGAAAACTTTGGCGGGCGAGCAGGCGGAGCTTCTGAAAATGGAGCAGGAGTCGGGCAAGCTTATCGAGCAGATAAAGAACGATAAGAGCGACCTTGAAAATAAGTCACAGCAGGTGGACAATAAGTATGCGGAGGTGTCCTCAAAGGCGAATACCACCACGACTGCGACCACCACCAAGAAAAAGACTACCACCACCAAAAAGAGTGGCAACAGCGGTGAAAAGACCACTACCACGAAGAAGCCGGCTCAGACGGAAAAGCCTGACGAAACTACGGCTCAGACTACCACAACTCCGCAGGAAACAGCTAAGCCAAAGCCTGAAACAAGCAAAAAGACCACTACCACAACAGCAGCGCCTGCGCCTAAGCCTGATTATTCAAGCAGTTCTAAAATAGACACTGTTGTTTCATATGCCAAAAGCATGGTGGGCGGAGCGTATGTATGGGGCGGTTCACAGTTTGGTGCAACGGATTGTTCGGGTCTTGTGATGCTCTCGTTCGCACAGGTGGGAATAAATCTTCCGCACTATGCGGCTTCGCAGGCTTTATATGGCACTACAGTTTCATATAACAACATGAAGAAGGGCGACGTTATCTTCTTTGGCGGAGCGTCGATCTCGAGCATTTACCACGTTGCTATCTATATCGGCGACGGCAAAATGGTACACGCCCAGAACACTGACACTGGTATCGTTATTTCAAATGTTGAGTATTTTTCAAGATACAACAACATCACTATAATAAAAAGACTTATATAACGTAAAAACGCAGTCTGCAAGGGCTGCGTTTTTTTATATCTATAATTATTCAACATAAAACGCCACGAAAATTCATATAAAATTACTTAAATGTGAACATTCATTTTCAAACCTATTGACAAAGCTAAGTATTTGTGATATAATTAAATCAAATAAAGATTGTAGGCTTTGATAACAATTGCTGTACAAAACAGCAGTAAGGCAGGGGGAAGAAAAATGGATAGTCTGAAAACGTGTTTTTTTGGCGGCTATGATAAGCTTGATACATTAAAATATATCGACACCATAACCAGCGAGATCTATATGCTGGAGTCGGCTATCGAAAAGAAAAAGAACGGTGATAACTTTGTTATCCCCGGAGAAACAGGTCAGCGAAAGCTTAAAGGTTCAGCGCTTGGTGGATTTGCAAAGCCTGATGTGGACAGCTACATCTGTGCGCTTCTTGGAAAGGCGGCTGAGCTTCGTGAAAAGCTTTGCAGCTAACGGCTAATAAAGGTAAAAAAATATCCGCAGAGGTCATTTTATATGGCTTCTGCGGTTTTTTGTCGCATCTAAAAGAGCAAAAAAAAAAATTAATACCCACTTCCATCGGCTGAAATGAGCATTAATTTTTTATAGAATTATGAAAGGGATTCTTTGGTATTTGGTAAAACCTAAAGACGAGGAAATGTATCAGCGACTTGGGGAATCGCAGAGGGAAAGAAGACAAAAACCTGACTTTAAGTTTTACCAATTACCAAAGCTTTTTTTGTTTCTTCTGCTGTGATTATATAATACCAGTTCTGTGTGAACCGAATATGAATTTTCAGGGGATTTCGGAGAGTTTTTTGAAAAAAATAAATGTTAATCACCAGTTCACAATTATAAGCTATAATGTCATTATTGGGGAATTTTTTTTACGAGGGAGGATATTTTATGTTTCAGATACTTGTGGTGGAGGACGACGCAAGCCTTAGAAAGCTCATGTCTGCCGCACTTAAACAGCATGGCTATGTGACTTTTCTTGCAAATGACGGTCTGGAGGCTTTGGACGTTCTTGAAAAAACGAATATAGACCTTATAATTTCAGATATAATGATGCCGAATATGGACGGCTACGAGCTTACAAGACAGCTCAGAAAGGCTGATTTCAACCTGCCTATACTTATGGTCACCGCAAAGGAGACCTTCGAGGACAAGCAGGAGGGCTTTTCTGCCGGCACAGACGATTATATGGTAAAGCCTATTGATATAAATGAGATGATACTTCGTGTGGGTGCGCTTTTAAGGCGTTCAAAAATGGCATCGGAACATTCTCTTACTGTGGGAAACTGCGTGCTTGATTATGACGCTATGAGCGTGGCGGTTGACGGCGGAGCGGCGGAAACTATACCGCAAATGGAGTTCAAGCTGCTATTTAAACTGCTCAGCTACCCTGACAAGATATTCACACGCCGCCAGCTCCTTGACGAGCTTTGGGGCATGGACAAGGACGTTGACGAGCGTACTGTTGACGTTCACGTTAAAAGGCTGAGAGAGCGTTACGGAAGCTGTGAGTCATTTGATATTGTCACGGTTCGTGGACTTGGCTATAAGGCTGTGAAAAAGCAGTGAGGGATAAGCTTGAGGGGTGAGGGGTTTGGATAAGAAAAAGACCAAAAATAAAACAAGTTTGCAATTCAAGCTGACTCTTATGTTTTTCTTTGTGATGCTGGTGTCGGCTTCTATATCGGTGTCAGTGCTTGTAATGGTGTGCAGCCCTGTAATGAAAAGCAATGCCGAACAGCAGTTGGTGGAGCTTTCCATGGCAATGGATCAGCTTGAAGAAAAGGGCGGCTTCACTGTGGACGAGATAGTTTCCATTGTGAACAATTCAGCCTATAGTTTGTCAGTGGTGGATAAAAACGATTCAAGAGTACACGACCATTTTGCAGATATCGTGCATAAGGGATATTATGTGTCCTCAGAGGGTGTTGTGCCTAACGCAACTATAATCTCCCAGGTCTATGATAAGTTCGTTATCATAGACAGCTTTTCAAGTGACAGCGTTTACTGGGTAGTAAACCTTGTTGTCATCATAGCTTTTATGGTCTGTATCGTTATCGGTACTATTATAACAGCATTCATGAGCCGAAGCATTATACAGCCTATACGAGATCTTAGTGCGGCGGCGGCTGAGATAGCAAAGGGCAATTTTAAGGTAAGAGTAAGAGAGCCGTCTGATCCTGAATACAGCATACTTGCGCAGAACTTTAACAAAATGGCTGAGGAGCTTGCAGGTACGGAAACGCTGAGAGGTGACTTTATCTCAAACGTTTCCCACGAGTTCAAAACGCCTCTGGCTTCCATACAGGGCTTTGCAAAGCTTCTGCAATCTGACGATATAACCGAGCAGGAGCGTGAGGAATACACGCAGATAATAATCGACGAAACATCACGGCTTTCAAAGCTTTCGTCAAATATTTTGAGGCTCACAAAGCTTGAAAATCAGAAAACAGTGGGCAAAAAGACAAGATTTTCTCTTGACGAGCAGATAAGAAAAATACTTCTTGTGCTTGAACCTGAGTGGTCGAAGAAAAAAATCGACCTTGATATCGACCTTGAGGATATCATGTATGTGGGCAGTGAGGAGCTTATGGCGCAGATATGGCAGAATATCATCAACAACGCTATCAAGTTCACCCCGGAGGGCGGAAAGATAAGCGTGAAGCTTTTCCGCAACGAGAAGAATATTTCGGCGGAGATATGGGACAACGGTCCGTCTATAGCCCCTGACGTAAAGGCGAAGATATTTGATAAGTTCTATCAGGGCGACCGCTCCCGTGCAACAGAGGGCAACGGCCTTGGACTTGCACTTGTAAAAAGGATAATCGAGCTTTCTGAGGGCAGCATAGAGGTAGAAAACGATATGAAAAAAGGCGGCGTTTGCTTCCGCATAAGCCTGCCTTATCTTATTGAGGATATGATGTAGTGTAGGGGCAACCTTGGGTCGCCCGCCTATCACAGACCATTATACATACGAAGAATTTTTGCAAACAAAAAGGAGCAGTTCATTGCGAATTGCTCCTTTTATCTGTCTATCATATTTTAGAACAGACTTGCCACAAAGCCTGCTGCCACACCGAAAACATAAAGTATTCCCATTATGGCGAAATTCTCTTTCATGTTGTGCTTGTTGGTCTTGAAAAGCACCAGAAGTCCCACTCCTGCTCCTGTGCAAAGTCCTGCGATAAGCGAGCCGAAGCTCACAACGCCCTCGATATAAAGCTGAGTGAGAACAACAGAAGCTGCACAGTTTGGGATAAAGCCTATTATGCCTGCTATGAACGGCTGAACTATGCTGTCAGACATAAGCAGGGTCTTTACTGTGTCCTCTCCTGCAAACTCCATTACCGCACCGAGAATAAGGTTTACCGCAAATATAAAAAGTATTATGCTTACAGTGTGGTGAAGTGCCGAGTGCAAAATACTGTGGTGTTCGCAGTCGCAGTCCTCACAAATCTCCTTGAAAGGCTCTTCGTCCTGTTTTTTGCCCATAAGCTTTAAGATAAGGTCAACAAGCACACCTGCTATTATAGCCACAGCTACCTTTATAAGAATAAGCTGCCAAAGCTTGCCGGCAAATGCAGGGTTTGCTATCATCATTGGTATTGCCTCGTCGCTTGTGGCAAGGTATACCGAAATGAGAGTTCCCATTGTGATGAGCCTGCCTGAGTAAAGGTTGGAAGCCACAACGGAAAATCCGCACTGCGGCACTGCTCCAAGTATGCTTCCTCCTATCGCACCAAAAGGTCCCATTTTTCTAAGAGCCTTTCCAAGCTTGTCGGCAGAACGATGCTCTATATACTCTATAAGCAGATACACTCCGAACAGAAAAGGCAGGATCTTAAGGCTGTCTATTAATGCGTCAAGAAAAACGTCAACTAAAGTTTCAAACATATAACTATCTCCTGTAAAATATCCATTAAAACGATCTCTGTATCAACTCGACTATTATACAATATTTATTCACCCTTGTCAATCTTATGTTTATATGATAATCTGTTCATTTGTTTACCCTTTTCAGCGACAAAAAACGAGCGAAATTTCTCCGCCCGTTTGATGTTTTTATTCTGTTTTATACAGAACGCTTTGTAAAGCCGTCCCATGCGGTGAGTAGGAACACCACCATGTGTGCTATAAGAACGCCTACGGCAAATGTCAGGCTGTGCTGAGCAAATATTGAGTAGCCCTTTGAGATAGAAGCAAGGTCTGTGTTTGCGAACACAAGGAATCTTGCCCAATCCTGTCCAAGCTGACCCAAAAGCTGTGTGACCGTTGAGCCTATGCACATTGTGAATACGCTGACGCCGATAGCAAGGGCTGTGCTTCTTACAAGTGACGAGATAGCAAACGCCAGTGTTGACATTACCACCATTTCAACGCTTTTCATCAGATATTGCTCTGCCGCATAAAGCAGTGTAGGCATTTCCTTTACATCGCCGCCGCTTACATAGATATAAGGCGTTGAGAAGCCGTCAAAGCCGAGCATAAGCCCTGTAATAGGTATCATCACAACGAAAAGTATGCAAAGCATTATGTAACCCACTGTGATGACAGTGAAGTATTTTGACATCAGTATCTTCCAGCGTTTAACAGGGTTTATAAGCAGGAACTTGACAGTTCCCTGTGAAAATTCAGAGGATACAATGCCGCCTGCGATAACGATAGCAAGCAGTGCGACTACCGTTACAAGGGAGGTGCTTGTGAGAAACACTGTCCAGAATGTTATCTGCTCAGGCTCGTCTGTTTCAAACAGCGTCATTTGGTTTGCTGTGTTGTCGAGCTTATCATTGTCAAGCTGATAGAGTGCAAGTTTTATATTATCCTCCAGCTTTGCTCTGCTGTTCTGTCCGTCGGATTTTGCGTCGCCCATAGTCGCAATGGTGTTTTTTGCATTTGCAACTGTCATGATAAGATCGTTTTTCTTCTCGTTTGACTTGTCAAAGGAAATATCCTTGTCCAATCTGTATTGATATTCCCACTTCTCGCCCTCTGTGAGTATGTCATTATCCAGCCTGTATTGACAGAAGCCACGCCAATCGTTGTCGTCAAGATACTTCTTTATCCCTGACATATCACCAGTGCCGTTTGCAAACACGGCTGACAGTACATCATATCTCCAATCATCGCTGTCGATATCGTTGTCTATAAGATACTGCCACATTGCGATCTCGTTAGGGTCGCCGTTTGTGTTTTTTAGCCAATCTATGGTTTGCTGATAATCACCAGTTGCGTCATAGCTTGAATAGTTATTGCTCTCCATATTGTGCTTTGCAAAAAGTGCAATGCCTGAAAGTCCAAGCGCACATATTATTATAAGCACGATCATTATTTTTGTTGATAGCTTTTTGAAAACCTTTATGTACTCGTTTTTCACAAGTCTGAAAAATCTAGCCAATCTGTACGCCCCCTTCCTTTCCTCCTGTAAGCTCGATGAATACGTCCTCAAGCTTCTTGTTCTCTCTGCGGTGAACAGTGTAAAGTGAAACTCCGCCCTCGATAAGCGTCTTATTCACCGAGGCTATCTTTTTCTTCTCTATTTCCGCAGGGATAGAAAGGACAACTGCACCTGTTTCCTTGTCGATACGCTTGCCCTCGTCTGCGATCATTATAAGACCCATAGCCTTTTGCGGGTCGTCAACTTCAAGTACATATTCAGCAATTGAGCTGTCAGACTGTGAGATAAGCTCCGCCATTGTGTATGAGCCTATCATTTTTCCGTTTGCGATAATGCCAACTCTGTCGCACATCATTTCCATTTCGCTCATGAGATGTGACGATACCACAACGCAAGTGCCTTCCTTGTGAGCAAGCTCTTTGAGTATATCACGAAGCTCCTTTATGCCCTGCGGGTCAAGACCGTTTGTAGGCTCGTCAAGGATAAGAAGCTTTGGTCTGTGGAGTATAGCCTGCGCAACGCCAAGACGCTGACGCATACCCAGAGAGTATTTCGACACCTTGTCATTAATGCGGTTTGAAAGCCTTACAAGCTCCACCACCTCTTTGATACGCTCCTCAGTTACTCCCTCTCTCATTCTTGCATACTGACGTAGGTTTTCAATTCCCGAGAGATATTTATACATCTCAGGGTTTTCAACAATGCCTCCAACGTTCGCCATTGCGCCCTCGAAGTCTTTTCTGATATCATTTCCGTTAATGGATATCTCCCCCTCGTCAAGCTGTAAAAGTCCCACTGCTATCTTTATAGTTGTGGTCTTTCCTGCACCATTAGGACCGAGAAAGCCGTAGACCTCGCCACTGTAACACTCCATATCTATGCTGTGAAGTATCTGCTTTTTGCCAAGGGTCTTGTTAAGCCCCTTTATCTTTAGAATAGTATCACTCAACGCTGTCTGCCCCCTCGCTGTCGGTATTTTCTGCACTGCTGTCCGGAACTATCTCAGACTCAGCCTTGCTTTCATCAGCCACGCTGTCACTGTTGTTATCATCAAAGCTGTAATCCTCGCCATATCCATAGTCGCTGGACGTTGCTATCTTCCAGCCGTCAGAGGTACGCAAAAGATAAAATTCAGCATTTTCATAACTGAAAATCGCCTTGTATGAAGATGTGCTGGGTTCATAGTTGTCGGAATTTGTGTAGTTACCGCTTGTCATGGTGTTTATGCCGTTGGTTGTGAGAAAAGTTGGGTCGCCCTTTGATACGTCATAGCACACATTGTATATCATAGTGACCTTTGCTCCGTCAGCTCCACTCTTGTTTATTGACATCTCTTTTATGTCATACTCAGCCGAGGTGATATCTCCTCCTTGCGTTGCAACTTCAGCTTGGTTTATTTCGTCCAGAAGTCCTGACTTTGACGAAGCGTACTCATTGTCAGAAGTGGTGTAGTCAGCATAATGCTTATCCACAAAATCTGTAAGTTGACTTTTTAACTTATCACTGCTTCCAACGTTTGCACTTGTCAAGTCTGCGATATAATCCCTCATGGTCTGTTCTATCTCAGGCTTGGAAGTCTTGAACTGGTTGTTATCATACGCTGTGTAGCATACAACGCCCAGCGCAAGCACACCGCCAAGAACCAGACCTCTGTTTATGTTTCTTAGTTTCACAGTTTCTCCTCCTTGTGTTTTATCTTTTTCAGACGTATTTTTTAGTGGCATATATAAGTTTATCATAGCCCTTTTCAACTGTCAACCGCTTTAAGAAACGCTTAAGATTTTCATAAGACAACCATACAGACCATAAGATAAAATACGTTCTTTGTTTAAATATCTGTAGTGGTGAACAGTTCGCTCTCCTTATTAGCGTATTTGCAAGCAAAGCAAAAAGGCGGTGGAACACGCACGATAACGTATTCCACCGCCTATATGGAATGAGGAAAATTACCCTTTTTTATAAAAACAGCTTCAGGTCATTCTCTGCCTTTTTCGGGTCTTTAAGACTTATGCTCCTTACCGCCTTTCTCAGTGGCAGTACCCTTGACGGAACTACCGACAGCATATCCACATCAAGCTCCAGAAATATCTCTGTGAGCGTTGGGTCGCCTGCTATCTCACCGCAGATGCCTGCTTTTATGCCGTTTGCATGGGCGTTGTCGCACACCATTTTTATCATTCTAAGCAGTGCCCTGTGATTTTTCGGGGACACTCTGTCATAGCATGGGTTTTGCCTGTCAAGACCGAAAGCGAACTGTTCAAGGTCGTTGGTGCCGATGTTGAAAAAGTCCACCTCTTTGGCTATGATATCGCTTGTCATCACCGCCGCAGGGGTCTCTATCATTGCCCCGAGCTTAACATTGTCGGCAAATTTCCTGCCCTCTTTTATAAGCTCTGCCTTGACCTGCACGATAAGCTCTTTCACCCTCAGTATCTCGCTCACGTCTATGACCATAGGCAGAAGTATTGAAAGCTGTCCGTAAACAGACGCTCTGTATAACGCCCTTAGCTGTGTTTTGAATATGCTTTCTCTTTCAAGACAAAATCGTATGCCTCTACAGCCCATAGAGGGATTTCTCTCAGCACTCATGTCTGCACAATCAGGTATCTTGTCTGCACCTATATCATAAGTGCCTATTATGACCTCTTTACCCTCCATTGCCTCCAATGCCTTGCGGTAGGTGTAAAACTGAAAATCCTCGTCAGGAAAAGCAGGTCTGTCAAAGCACATAAACTCCGTTCTGAAAAGACCTATCCCACCTGCGTCGTTTTTTACCGCCGATTCAAGCTCCTCAGAGTTGAGTATATTCGCATATATCTTTATCTCATGTCCGTCACGAGTGATGTTCTTTCTGCCTTTGAGCCTTGTGAGAAGTTCCTTTTTCCTGCCCTCAACGGCTTCCTTGTATTCAAGCTGTCTGAGAGTATGCTCATCAGGCTCTATGTAAAGCGTTCCGCTGTAGCCGTCAAGGACGGCTTCCTTGCCCTCGTATTCGTCAGAAAGCTCCGCTCCAACGTTTACAATGGCAGGTATGCCAAGATTTTTCGCAAGTATCGCAGTATGGGAGTTCACAGAACCGGACCTTGTGCAGAAGCCCTTTATCTTCGTCTTGTCCATGAGCAAGGTTTCTGAGGGCATAAGGTCACCGGTGCATATAATGGCATTCTCTTTAAGTATTGTAAGCTTGTCGGCACAGTTTAGAATGTGTCTTAAAAGTCTGTTTGAAACGTCCTTGACGTCAGCCGCTCTGCTTTGCATATATTCGCTGTCCATTTGTGCCAGCATCTCCGCAAAGCTTCTTGAAGTGCTTGCAACTGCATAATCGGCATTGAAATGCTCGTCAAGTATCTTTGTACGAATACTGCTGTCGTATTGCTCGTCGGTGATAAGCATTTGGTGTATCACAAATATTTGAGCGTCGCCTTCCCCAACGCTTAACCTTGCACGGTCATAAAGCTCCCCAAGCTCCACAAGAGCAGCGTTTTTAGCCTTGACATATTTTTTGTATTCAAGTTCAGGGTCGGACACTTTTATCTTGTTGATGATAAATTCGTCACGATGATAAAAGGTCAGCTTTCCTCTTGCAATGCTTCCGAATACCGATCGTCCTTTTATGCTTGTCATGAGCGCTCACCCCCAAAAACATACCTATCTGATATAATTATATCACCCTTTGATTAACGATAAAAGTAAAACGCCGTCTGTTTACAAAACGTTAACAATATTCGTGATTTTAGCAAACAAGACAATCAATATTTCAGCAAATTTAACAAATCAGAAACATTTTGCGACCTTATGTCAAAATCAGAATAGTACAATCCCTAAAAATCATATGATTAAAAAGCGTATGAGCGATACTTTAAATAAGGAGGGACAAATATGTTTTCAGCACTGTTTGAACTGCTTACGGGGAATTTTCTATTTTTCGCACTGCATTTTGACAGCCGCAGCGTGTTTCCAAAACCGCTTTCAGCGAAGGAGGAGCGTGAGTGTTTTGAGAGAATGGCGCAGGGTGACAAGGCGGCAAAGGATAAGCTTATCGAACACAATCTTCGTCTTGTGGCACACATTATAAAAAAGTATTATTCAAATTCCACAGATCAGGAGGATCTTATCTCTATCGGCACTATCGGTCTAATAAAAGCTGTGTCAACATTTGACCACAAGAAAGGCTGTCGCTTCGCCACCTATGGGAGCAGGTGCGTGGAGAACGAGATACTAATGCATTTCCGCTCCCAGAAAAAGTCTGCCAACGATATCCACTTTGACGAGCCTGTTGACTCCGATAAGGACGGCAATCAGCTTTGCCTTATCGACATAATCGCAGACGGAGAGGACGTTGCCGACAAAATAGAGCTTTCCATTCGCAGTGAACAGCTCTACCGCTATATCGAAAGCTCTCTTGATGAGCGTGAAAGACAGATAGTTACTCTGCGCTATGGTCTTTTCGGTCAGCCGCAGCTGCCGCAGCGAGAAGTCGCAAAACGCCTTGGTATCTCACGTTCCTATGTTTCAAGGATAGAAAAGAAAGCCTTGAAGCTTCTTAAAGACCGCTTCGATAAGCAGTGATAGGCGTTGACGCAGCCCGCTGATTATCATATCATGTCATGACATTATTTTAGCACTCGTAAAACTAATATGCTAGCACTCACATAATAAGAGTGCTAAAATTCAGCTAATGTTCACAATATCTTCACACAATGAACACATAGCAGGGGTATCATAAAGACAATGAAGAAAGGAAATGATACCAATGGAAGAGCAGAATAAATGATAAAAGCTTACAAGACAATTTAAGATATAACACATCAAGGAGGAATTTATATGTTTGGACTTACACCATTTGAAAGAAAGAGCTACGACCTGTTTAACGCATTCCATGATTTTGAGAATGATTTCTTTGGAGAAAATGCACTCCAGAGCTTCAAGACCGATATCAAGGACGAGGGCGACAAATATGTAATGGAAGCAGAGCTTCCGGGCTTTGATAAGGACGATATCAAGCTTGACATCTCAGGCAACGAACTTGTTCTTACCGCTGAGCATAAGGCAGAGACAGAGGATAAGAAAGACAAGTATATCCGCCGTGAGAGGACATACGGTTCTTATCAGAGAAGCTTTGACCTTACAGGCATTGATACCAACAATATCGCCGCAGAGTACAAGAATGGTATCCTGACCCTTGACCTGCCAAAGATGCAGGAGGTAAAGCCTGAAACCAAAAGACTTGAGATAAAGTGATTTAAGTAAAGCCAAGGCTTTGAATGAGGCGATACCAATGGGTCACGATATGATTTGCAATAGGTTTTGCTAGAATAAAATATCCGTGAGAGCGAAATGCCCCCACGGATATTTTTTGTTATCACGATTTTTTCTCACGGCTTTTGAGCCATATTTTTCGTATTAATATGGCAAGTAAAATTCCTGCCACTGCACCGCTTGTGTCGATAAGAACATCACGCACCTGCCCTGCACGCCCTGGCACGAAAAGCTGATGTATCTCATCGCTTGAAGCGTAGATGCAAGAAAAAACTGCCGCAAAAAGCCCTCTGTATCCAAGCTTTTTCACCTTTGAAAAATTGATGAACGCCAGTATTCCAAGTAAAGCGTATTCGCTGAAATGCGCAAGCTTTCTTATGATGAACGTGGCAGTGTCCTTGTATTCCGCCTGCGCTGTAGTGTCAAGGCTGTCATATACAGGGTTGACAAATTCTATCACTGCGTTAAACACCGCATTTGATTGCTTGTTGGACTCGTCAGCATTGTTTGCCGAGAACATGAATATCACCACGCACCACAGCACAAGTGCCAACCCTTTAAGTATTATCTTTATCCTGCCTTTTGAAGTTGCTTTCAATGTAGCCTTTCAGCTCCTCTTTTTTGTTTTCCACCTTTTCGTCTATAACACCATTCAACGCAAGCTCCAGCCCAATGCCGATATCCTTTCCGCCAAAGCCCATTTGTATAAGATCCTTGCCGTTTATGTCAAGGTCGCAAATGTGGATACACTCGTTGTCTTCTTTTATCTCCATTGCAAGCTCTGCGATATGGTCAAGTTCTGCAAGCTTTTCCTGCCGTTTGTAGTCCGACTGGGCATATGTGTCAGCCCTGCGCACTTCCAGATAATCCATAACAAAGTCAAAGTCATGCTGAGCCATAAATCTCCGCACCGACTTTTTCGTGGCAGGTATTCTGTTGTCATGCTCCCATATAAGCTCATAAATATATTTTGCCGAAGCGTTGTCTATCCTGAGACTTTTTAATATCTTCTCCGCCATGTAAGCTCCCTCGAACTGGTGCTTTTTAAAGTGCGAAATGCCGTTCTCGTCAACAGTGTGCATTCTCGGCTTGCCGATATCGTGAAGAAGCATAGTAAGCCTCATCTGCCACTGTGGTCTGACGTTCTCAACGCTCAAACAAATGTGACCGTAAACATCAAGAAAATGGTGGGGATTGTTCTGTCTGAAATCAAAGCTTTCCCGAAGCTCAGGTATGAACACCGCTATGACCTCACGATAGTCAAGCAATATCTTCCTTGTACCCTTTCCACAGAGAAGCTTTTTAAGCTCCGCCGTAATGCGTTCGGCAGAAATGCTTTCTAAAAGCTCACGTTGTCCAAGTATAGCCTTTGAGGTCTTTTCCTCGATCTCAAACCCAAGGCATGAAGAAAATCTCAGCCCTCTTAATATCCTCAAAGCGTCCTCGTCAAAACGCTTTTCAGGCTCGCCAACGCATTTTATAATGCCCTTTTCAAGGTCGCCTTGTCCACCGTAAAGGTCAATAAGCCCCTCTTTTGGTGAGTATGCCATAGCGTTCACAGTAAAGTCACGACGTTTTAAGTCCTCCTCCAGCGAGCTTTCAAATGTCACCTGAGCAGGCTTTCTATGCCCTATATACTCTCCGTCACTGCGATAACAGGTTATCTCCACCGGCTCGCCCTCTATCAAAACAGTGAGCGTGCCATGCTTCAGCCCGGTTTCAATAGTGCGGAAATTTGCGAAAACTTCAAGCATTTTGTCAGGGGTGCAGTTTGTGCAGACATCGTAATCATGAGGCTTTTTGCCAAGCAAACTATCTCTTACACAGCCACCGACTATATATCCCTCGTAGCCGCACTCATTCAGCCTGTCAAGAGCCGTCCTGACAAACTGCGGAATAAAGATCTCCAATTTACTGCCTCCCTTTATAGTTTTGTGAATTATGTGCGACTTTCGGGTCATAATATTTGCATGAATATCTCGAAAATAATTGACCCCAAAATCTCACGGAGAGCGTTCCTCACCCTCACGGGTATAGTGAGCGCACTTATGCAATCTATCTTGAATTTGCCGTGGCTTGCGTTTTTTATCTTTGCACCAATGGTGCATTGCCTGTCAGTCTGCCACGAAAAACGGGCTTTCAGGCTTGATTTTCTGTGCTTTTTTGTACCATATTATCTTTTTCAGCTCACTTTTATGCTCACCATATGGAAAATATGTCCTCTGCCGTCCTTTGCTTCTATACCTCTTGCTACTTTAGCGTGGTTAGGTCTGACCTTGTGGGAGTGTATCCTTATGTATCTTCCACTGAGCCTTTTCCTGCCCCTGCGACCGCATCTCAAACACCGTTTGTCTGAGATAGTTTTGCTCTGCCTGCTTTTGACAGCAGGGGAGTGGCTTCAAGAGAAAGTTCCGATTTTGGCGTTTCCGTGGTCTGCGGCATGGCTATCTGTAACAAGCTCGCCACTGCTTTTGCAATCCGCCACGCTCATAAGCTGCCGCCTTACAAGCTTTATAATTTTCCTGCTCAACGGTCTGCATGGGGAGATATATACAAGCAAAAAGCGTTTTGCCTACACTGCCTTTGCACTGCTTTTGCAGGGGGCAAATTTAAGCTACGGACTTTATTCCGTGAACCTCGACAAAAAGCTTGATAACATCTACCCTCAGATAAACGTTATCTGCGCACAGGATAGTCTGGAGGGCAGGGAAAAATCACACCGTAAAGCCCTTGACTCAGCACGCTCCTATCTTTCTATAATGGAAAGCTGTTGGCGGTGGGGTACTGACCTTGTTCTGCTTCCTGAAACTGCCGTGTCAAAAGACTATGATGAACAGCTAAAAGAATTTTCCCTTATATCAGACTTTGCCGCCACCCATGGGTGTACCCTTGTGACAGGCTCGTTCTATCTTGAAAACGGCAAGGATTACAACGCCCTTTTCGCCTATGATAAAAACGGCATTGCGTCTTCGCCCTACCTGAAACAAGTGCTTGTGCCTTTCGGTGAAAAGACACCTTTTGCAGGCATTTTCCACCTTGACACTATGAGCGAATGTGCAGACGAAAGACACACCAAGCCCCTCACTTCCGACGGCATGACCATAGGCTCTGTTATCTGCATAGAGTCCATTTTCCCAAGCCTTGTGAGCCGACAGAAAGAACAGGGAGCACAGCTCATATGCGTTTCCACCAACGATTCATGGTTTGGCAAAAGCTCCGCCCGTGAACAGCATTACCGCCACTGCATAATGCGAGCTGTTGAGAACAGAAGATATGTTCTCCGTGCAGGAAACTGCGGAATATCAGCGATAATATCTCCCACAGGCGAGCAACTGTCCGTAAAATCAGACAAATCAAAAGGTGCGGTGTGGGGAAAAGTTACCCTTATTGGCAGGTAACTTTTTTTACCACTCTATCTCAAAAAGTCTAGCCATATAAGGTCTGTCAAACTTAACAGAAACATTGCCTGTCGCCTCTGAAAACTCCACAGGGGTTTCGCTGAAATCAGGATAAATGCACTTCACCCTTGCGTCAACACCCTTGAGGAAGCCTATAGGCAAAACGCAGGTGTCGCTCTTGCCCTCTCTCCTCCATACGGCAAGATAAGCCTTGTTGCCGTTTCTCAGACCGAGAGATACCCAATCGTCCGAAAATTTGGACAGACCCAAGCTCCAGAACGGCACTGCTTCCTTGATGTCAGCCCTTATCTTCTTGTAAACGCTGATAGCTTCCTTAACAAGTGCCTTGCGCTCAGGGTCGATGTTGCCAAGATGACCGCTCTGGTGGATACGCAGAAGCATTGCGTTAATCATGTTGAAAACAACTTCTTCTCTGTCACCTGATGTGATAGGATAAGCCCAGATAGCCGATTGCTCAGGGCAAAGTGCAGTAGGGGAGTTCGCCGCAATGGTGCAGTATTTTTTGTAATCGTCCTGATCTGATGTGGATTGAATGGAGTATCTTGAAAGCATCGCATAGTCCATTCTGAGTCCACCGCTGGAGCAGTTTTCTATAATAAGGTCAGGGTGACGAGCAAAAACACCGTCAAGCCATTCAAGGTAAGCCTTTTCATGACCCCACAGACCCTCGCCAACGCTGTCGCAGTTCTGCTCAGTGCCTATACCAGGCTCTATGTTGTAATCCATTTTTATGTAGCCAATGCCGTATTCCGAAACGAGCCTGTCTATTACCTCGTCAGCGTGAGCACGGACTTTCGGATTCCTGAAATCAAGCTGATAACGGCTTCTGTCATAGACTCTCTTGCCGTGACGTGTGAAGAACCAACTGTCATCGCAAACGCTGTCCACAAGCGGACACTTTATTCCCATGACCTCTATTTCAAGCCAAAGCCCAGGTATCATGCCCTTTTTGCGGATATAGTCGGCAACTTCCTTTACGCCGTTAGGAAAACGCTTTCTGCTCTCTTTCCATTCGCCGACCTCGTCCCACCAAAAGCCGTCAGCATACCAGCCTGCGTCAATGCAGAAATATTCACAGCCTGCTTCTGCCGCAGCGTCCACAAGGGGAAACTCTTTTTCAGCCGTAGGGTCGCCCCACAGACAGTTCATGTAGTCGTTGAATATTACCGCAAGCCTCTGATTATCCTTGTTGCGGCGACGTATTTTTCTGCGGTATTTCGTCAGCTCGCCCATAGCCTTGTCAAAGCTTCCTGTCACAGAGCCTACTGCACATTTCACGCTTTCTATGCTCTCGTTAGGTGCAAGATCTTTGTACCAGTGGGACTCTATCTCTGACGGACCTGAAAGCTGTAAATAGAAGTGTCCTCCCACGTCCGAAAGCTCCCAGTGCCAAGAGCCGTTTTGCTCTATCTGCCAAAACAGCACCGAGCCAGCCTCAGTGTTTTCAAGCACACCCATTGGTATGTATTCCTTTGCCGACCAGTTTCCAACGTTTGTGCAGGCAAAAACCTTTGATGAACGCTGTTCCGTAGGCTTAGCAGAGGACGCAAGCCCCACCTGTTCAAGAGTGTAGTCCTGCCACTGCAATTCACGCTGCCATGAGTTGTGGCATACCCATATCTTCATCTTGTCCTCAGGCTTTTTAAGCCCCTCTTTTTCTACGCCCGTCAGCGCAAAAGAGGACATATATTCAATGGTCTGTACCTCGCTGCCCTTGTTTGTAAGGGTAGTCCAACAGCGTACAACAGACGTGCCGGTGTAAAACTGATAGTGGGACACAGCTTCAAGACCTGTGCCCTCATCAAATGTCACAAGCTCAAGCTTTCTGCCATGGTCATTGTTCACATCACGGAAGTCCTTGAACTTCATTCTCCAGCCAGGAGCGGTCACAATATATTTGTTTCCGTGACGCTCGTCAGGGCGGTCGATACCGCTCGCCTGTATCTCTACAGGTCTGAAAGTTTTCAGCCCCATGTATGAAGCCGTCTTGGCTTCATCAAAAGGCAGAGCAGAGAAGTGCAGAAGCTTTGCCTCGTTCTCGTCTGTTATCTCAAATACTATATTAATGCCGTTTTCATATATCTCAATACGTTTCATATGGCGTATTTCCCTTCGTGATCTATTTATCTGTACATATTATCGTGCACTTATATCATTTTCGCAAGCTCGTCAAGTATCCTGTGAGCGGCTTGCTCTTTGGTCATAATAGGCAGCTCCACAGCACCGCCCTCAGTGATAAGGGTGATAACATTAGTGTCCGTCTTGAAGCCTGCGCCAGCGGTCTTTAGTGAGTTTGCGCATATCATATCGCAGTTTTTGTTGGTGAGCTTTTTCTCAGAGTTCTTGATAACGTCCTGAGTTTCCATAGAAAAACCGCATATGACCTGACCGTCACGTTTGTGCTGACCTAGACAGCCGAGGATATCCTTCGTGCGTTTTAGCTCTATCTTCATGTCATCGTCAGACTTCTTTATCTTGTTGTCAGCCACCGCAACAGGCGTGTAGTCAGCCACAGCCGCCGCCTTTACGATAATATCCTGCTCAGGAGCAAGCTTTGTGACAGCTTCAAACATATCCGCCGCAGACTTTACGTTCACAACGTCCACGAACATAGGCGGCAAAACCTCCATGTGACCTGCCACTAACGTCACCTTTGCACCTCTTTGCATAGCCGCTTTAGCCACTGCACAGCCCATTTTTCCGCTTGAATGATTAGTGATGTACCTCACAGGGTCGATAGCCTCCATGGTCGCACCAGCCGTAACAAGCACCTTTTTGCCTGCAAGATCTTTCTCGAAAGCAAGCTCCCGAAGAATGTATTCAAACAACACCTCAGGCTCAGGCATTCTGCCGTCGCCGTCATCACCGTTTGCAAGCATACCTCTGTCAGGAGCGATCATCTCGTAGCCGAAACGTTCAAGCTTCTGGATATTGTCCTGCACAATAGGATTGTGATACATATTGTGATTCATGGCAGGGGATATCATTTTCTTGCAAGGGCAAGCCATGACAGTGGTGGTGAGCATATCGTCAGCAATGCCGTATGCTATCTTTCCGATAACATTAGCGGAAGCAGGAGCGACCATAACAATGTCAGCCTGCTTAGCAAGAGCAACGTGTTCAACACTGTATTGAAAATTTCTGTCAAAAGTATCTATAAGGCACTTGTTGCCCGTGAGGGATTCAAAAGTGATAGGGTTTATAAATTGAGTGGCATTCTGTGTCATGAGTACCTGAACATTGCAGCCTTGCTTTTTAAGCAGTCTTGCTAAAGTTGGGATCTTGTAAGCCGCAATACTGCCGCTGACGCCGAGAACGACCGTCTTACCTGAAAGAAGCATAGAGATGACCTCCTTAGTGGAAATATATAAGGCAACACCGCACAAAGCCCGCCTGACGGCTTTGCACGCCATCTGCTTGCAGATTTTCCGTCATATCACACAAAAAATCTGACTACGCATCTGACGCACAATCTTTGTGCGGTATTGCCTTAAATATAGTATAACACAGATCATGTTGAAATGCAAGATTTCAAGTGATAAGTGAGTATGTAAAATAACAGAAAACCGCTGCCCACAGATGCCCGTGAACAGCGGTCTGAACCATATGTCAATCCTTGTATTGCGAAGTTATCCCGAAGTATTCTTCAAGAGAAAGTCCGCTGTTGGTTATGTTTTGTGCTAAAGGCGTGCCTACATATCTTATATGCCAAGGTTCGTACTGATAACCTGTGTAAGCCTCCTTGCCCTTTGGATAACGAATTATAAAACCATATTTCGCACAGTTGTTGGCAAGCCACCTGGCTTCTCTTGTGCCGCCAAATGAGTCGCTGGCGTTGTTTACGTCTATTGCCATGCCTGTCTGATGGTCGCTGTAGCCGGGTCTTGCGGAGTATGTGTCTGCCGCAGTCTTGCCGTCACGGTTGCAGTACATATCATAAAGGTACTTCTGATCGTAATAAGAGCGGTAGCCTGAGCATACCCACAGGCTTATGCCGTCTTTATATGCAGCGGTCTGCATCTTTTTGAATGCCGCTGATGTTTCTTTGGTCAGACCCTTTGGGTCATAGCTTGCAGGGAGGGAATATGTTTTGTTCGCCAAAAGAACTCCGTCAACATAGCTCATGCCGTTTATGACCTCGACAGTGTGGTCTGGGGTCTTGACGGTTATCTCCTCGGAATATGCTCCATAGTGATTTGAACCTTTATCGTCCGTTTTGCAGGCTCTTACCTTGAATCTGTATGTAGTCTTTGCGTAAAGTCCGTTTATTGCGCAGGAATTTACCGTAGATGAAGCTATGTTCTTCCACTTGCCATTTGTGTATATAAACACCTTGTAGCTTGTGCAGCCTACAGACTTCCAGTTAAGGTCAAGTGTAGAAGCGGTGATGTCAGAAGCTTTTACTCCTGTTACCTGCCTTGGATTTGTGGCGGAATTGTAGTTTTCACAATAGTCGCTGTATATCTTAACTCCGTCTACTATCTTATATGCTCTTACCTTGAAATTCTCCCTTGTTGCCGCAGGCAGACCCTTGACAGTGTAGGTCGTGCCTTTCACGTCAGCTATCTCAGGATATTTACCCTTTGAACGCATTCCCACAGAATAGCCGTCCGCACCGCTCACAGCGTTCCAGCTAAGCTTTATAGAGCTTGTGTTAGGGGTCTTAGATGTCAGACCAGTGACCTTGTTCACCGTGACAGCCTGTGCCGTTATCTCCTGAGAATATTTGCCGTAGTGATTTGCGCCCTTATCGTCACGCTTGCAGGCTCTTACTTTAAATTTATAGCTTCCTGCGTCAAGTCCTATGACAGTGTAGCTGTTTGTATTCGTCTGCGCTATCTGTTTCCACTTGCCGTTTTTCAGCATAAACACACGATAGTTTGAACAGCCTACTTTTTTCCATGAAAGGCTGACAGAAGCATTGCCCGTCTGAGCTTTAAGACCGCTTATAGGGCGCGGATTTGTGGCGGAATTGTAGTTCACTGAATAGTCGCCATAGACCTTTTGACCATTCACTATCTTATAGGCTCTTACCTTGAAGTTCTCCCTCGTTGCCGCAGGCAGACCTGTAACAAGATATGTAGTGTCCGTAACGTCAGCTATCTCAGGATACTGACCCTTTGAACGCATTCCAACAGAATAGCCGTCCGCGCCATTCACGGCGTTCCAGCTAAGTCTTATGGAGCTTATATCAGGGGTTTTAGATGTCAGCCCTGTGACCTGAGGCAGACTTGTCTGCTCCACAGCTTCTGCCGCCTGCACAGGCATACTCACATTTAGCACGCTGTCAGGCACAGCACCTGCCGCACATATCATCATAGCGGCACAAGCCACTGCCGCTGCATTTTTTCTGTTTATTATCTTTTTCATTTTTCAGACCTCCTTTGATGAAATTCTTTTGCACTTTAAGTATAACACATTTTTACCAGTTTGTAAACACGCAATCCCGAATTATTTTTGTTCACATTTTGTTTTTTATGTTTACTTATACTCAGTTGCAAAACCTCTCTTTTGGTTGCTGAAAGAATATATAAAAAAACAAAGACCGCAGAAAAAATCTACGGTCTTTTGTGGCTGGGGTGGAAGGATTCGAACCTTCGGAATGACGGAGTCAGAGTCCGTTGCCTTACCACTTGGCGACACCCCAATGTTTGTTCGATTTAGCTTGTTTTTGGTTGGGATAGATGGATTCGAACCATCGGAATTACGGAGTCAAAGTCCGCTGCCTTACCTCTTGGCTATATCCCATCGTCATGTCCCTCACTCAAACAGCTTAATCATTATAGCACACCATTTCGGGAAATGCAATACCTTTTCATGTTTGTTTACAAAGCATTTACAGCGTATTAACATATATGGGCAAAACGACGTAAAACCGTACGATTTTGTAGAAAAACTATTGAAAATGGTCAAAATATGTGATAAAATGGCCATAAGAGCGTGGCTCGGAACAAAAAACGAAAGGTCGTAACCGTTATGGAAGAGAAGAAAAAAGGATTTATCAAGAAGTTTGTAAATGAGTTCAAGGCGTTTGCTCTCAAAGGAAACGTCATGGACTTGGCAGTGGGCGTTATCATAGGCGCTGCGTTTCAGGGTATCGTGACGTCATTTACTGAGAATTTTATCAACCCGATAATAGGCTGTATAGGCGGTGCTGACGTAGAGGGCAAGATACATTTGCTTGGAAATCAGTACATAAACTACGGCGCATTTCTGACGGCAGTGATAAACTTCATAATCATGGCGTTCGTTATTTTTGTAATAATGAAGATCATAAACAAGCTTGCGTCACTTGGCAAGCATGAAGAGCCTGAAAAGCCTGCAGAGCCACCGGTGGACATAGTGCTTCTTACAGAGATCAGGGATCTTCTCAAGGCACAGCAGGGGGCTGAGGCGAGCAAAGAGGAAGAAAAGGCAGAAGAATAAGATCTGAAACGGTACACTTTTTTAGTTAAGGGACAGCTCCCATGTGGGGCTGTCTTTTTTTGTTGGTTATCTTTTTGACGGTATTCGCTCAAATTCAGGTAGGGGCAAACACTTTTCTTCTGTAAAAACTCCACAATTATTGCTTCTTCACTTTGTCACTTATTCTGTTTTAAATCTCTTTACTTTTTTGTCATCATATGATAAAATAATAACATATATGTTTGTGAATACTTTTAAGCTTTTAAGTTTTCTAGCTTTCAAGCTTTTAATTATGAAAGGAAGTTTTTGTATGCCTATAACCGAGATACTGGAGCGTAACGCACGAGAGTTCGGAAATGATG